>QGNH01000755.1_pt1 | contig 14976 bp, 22 predicted proteins | sample 1735481 | NCBI WGS metagenome assembly QGNH01 (sample SAMN09239004, study PRJNA386568) | Viral metagenome, whole genome shotgun sequencing project. | reverse complement strand
GCGCAGCGTGAACTCCGTGGGGTCGTAGAAGTACACCACCGAGCCAACTTCGAGGCCAGCCGTGGACGCCAGGGTCTGCGTCGCCGAGGCGGCGCCGGCCGTCACCGTGGTCCATTGCGTGGGCTGGTTCAGCTGGTACGTGTTCTGGCCGCCGAGCAGTGTGATGGTCTGACTGGACTGCAGCCACGACCAGCGGCGGCGCGTAGCGACGTCCTCGTACACCATGTTGATCCACAGCTTGATGTTCGCCTGGTCAAGGGTGCCGTAGCCAAATAGAGCCACGCGGTTGTAGATGTCCTGAAATTGCAGGTTCTTCTGGACCGGGATTAGGCGCCCACCGTCTTAGTCGGCGGGGCGCCAGGGATCGGCGGGTAGCCCATCGCCTGGATTGGCTGTTGGTTCTGGAGCCCCGGCGCGGCGCCCGCGGCGGCGGCCCGCAGCGCGGCGGGGAGCATGGTGGTAACGGCCTCCGGCATGGTAGGGACGCGCGCGGCTGTCTTCATTACTTCCTCGGCTTGAGGGGCATGTTCTTGGACCACTTGGGGTCCATGAAGTTGCAGTCCACGAGGGACCTGTGCATCTGCCAGACAAACTGTTCTTTTGCCTCGTCGGGGAGGAAGTGGGCGTTACGCGTGTTGGCCGCCTCTACCTCCCGATCCAGTTCTGCAAAGCGCTGTTCAAGGGTGATGGAGAGCATCCGGCGGAGGTCCGCGAGGATTCGCTGGTCCAACTCAGCGTACCGCTTGACAAGCCTTGCCTCGCCATCCGAACACCTTTCCATGACAACGAAAGGCTTCTCATGGTCCGGGTGCAGCACGACAAACAGGTTTGGATCAAGTTGCCGGATCCTTTCACAGATCGAGTAGACGTCGTTCTCAACCACCCGCGTTGGGATCGTTGCCCCAAGGCCAATGCGCAGGTTTGATGGGAGACCGAGTCGGAGGAGTGTGTTTTGAGTCATGTGCTTACCTTAGCATATAGGTGAACGTTCTAGCCAGCTGGTCAGCGTCCTCGAGGCCAGCAACCTTAGTATTGCAGTTCATACACAGCAAGCCACGCACCACACCAGTCTTATGGTTGTGGTCCACAGCTAGTCGGCGTCCTAACACATCGTGTGTGTCTCGCTCACATAGAGCACATTTGCCCCCCTGATTTTCAAGCAGCGCGTCGTACTCACCAACAGTAATACCGTAGCGTGTCATCAACCGCCTTGACCTCCACCCATCCGGGGTACTCACGTAGGCCTTTTTCTTATTCTCGAGAACGGCCCTACGAGCTTCTGGATCACTGTGGTACCTCTTCTTCGCTTGTGCAGTCTTTGCGGCGCGCACCGCGGGGTCTTTCATGTGTTCCTTCTGCGCAGCCAGAATCTCATCCCTCTTTGTGGCATACCGGTCACGGGACTGCTGGAGCTTTTTCTCACGGTTATTGAGGTAGTACTCACGCCGGTACTCGGCCGTCTGATTCTTTGACATGGTGACTCCTGGTTTGGCTTGATACAAGAAGCATACCACAGAATCACGGCCTGTCAGGTAGGATTGATAACCGGACTAAATCCTCACCTTCCCGCACCCTATGCAAGCGGTGCGGGAAGGCGAGCCGCGAGGTGTCGCTACCAGCTCAGAAAACATTCCCCTGAGCAGGGATTACTTGACATCGTCCGAACCACCATACAGGCGGCCGTGCCGGTTACGTGCCCAAGTACCCAACTGGCAGTACTTAAAGAGGTAACCTATGTAGCTGTCTCGCCCAATCTGCCATTTTAGGGTCTTTCCGTCTTCCTCCATCCATTCCCAATCGCTCATCTGAGACCAGAAGAATGCATCGGTGTTGAGGAAGAAGGCCTGACCCAAAGGACACATGTCGTCGATGACCATTGCCTGGTCGTCGAAGAGGATCGCCTTGAACCCGCCGCGCAGCGTGACAGCCTGCCCGTCGTTGAAGCGCTTGACCGAGGTCAAGGTGTTGGCGAAGCGGTTCCGGATACCACGGGTGGTGATCCAGATTGCCTCTTCGTCCGAACCCGACTCAAAGCCGACGGCATCCTTCACCTGGCGAAGCAAGTTCTCACCGATGATCGCGCCGGCAGCGTTGATGTACTGGGAGGCCCAGAAGGTCTGGCCAGCGTTGGTTGGGTTCAGGCCGTGCAGGGTGCCGGAGTTCAGCACGATGTTCTGCAGACCGTTGATGACATTGCCCTTGTCGTCCGACGGCGCCGTGGACGTGGAGTCCGAGGAGGCACGAACGAGGATGTCATTGGTGGTTGTGGCCACCGACGCGGAGAAGGTCATCTGCAGCGTGGACCGCACGTACGAGTTGACGGTCAGGGGACCCGAGATGTTGCGCAGGGTCGTACCCGTTGTGTCGTAGATGTTGATCAGCTCGCCGCCCTGGAACATGACGGTCGTTCCGACGGTCTGCGTTGCGCTGGTGGTGCCCGTAGTGATGGTGGTCAGCGTTCCGAGTCCTGCACCATAAGCGTCGATGTTGATCTTACGCTTGAGGTCGTCGGTGACGCCTTCCATTTCTGCGGTCAGTGCACGCTCGAACGCACCCTCGGTGCTTTCGGACGCCTTGAGCAGCTGTCCCGAGATGTTGAACGCGCCGTAGTGGAACCGGAGCGGTTCATTCAAGCTCAGGTAGGCCTGGTTGCCAGCGGCAGGAAGTGCCCCACCCTGCGGCCGGGAACCCACGCCCTGGTTACGTCCAGAGCGAAGCGGGATCACGAACTGGTTACCGACGAAGTCGATTCCGGTCGCGTCCGCCTCAATGCCCTTGAAGGGCATTGACCCCTGTGGGTCGGGGGTCTTGGTGTCTCCGTCGCGGGTGCGAAGACCGAACAAGAGGACCTTGTTCGAGTTCAGCTGGTCACGAATGGGACCAATGAACTTCGTCTTCATCGCGGCGGAAAAGGTACTGGTATCCGCTATTGCGGCATCACCCTTTCTTATCTGCCTCTGGATGCCTTGTCTTCAAGCATGTACTGCTTCATGGCATCCTTGATTGATGTAGGACGAGGCGTTTCTGCTGGTGCGATCCCGGCTCCTTGCCCCAGGGTGGGGCTCGGTGGCGCGGCAGTGGTCTGCGGGTTGTGGAACTTGGACTCGTACAGTTTCCCAGCGGCGATCGGGTCGCCTTTGTTGATGATCATCGCGTAGTTGTACAGCTCGTTGTCGAAGCCCGCGCCGAAACGCTTAGCTACCTCGGCGACGTGCGCCTGGTACTGCGAATCCTCGGCGTCAGTCTGCTGCTTCTCCATCTGCTGACGTGCCCACGCGATCTCTTCTGACGGGGCCTGGTTCCCTTGACCTTCTGTCCCTGCTTCACCCGCGGCAGCATCGACTGCTGCCTGGGCACTTGGATCTTCACCTGCTGCCTCTTGGAGCGTCTGCAGCAGCTCGGGGTTGATCTCGAGCAACTGCACCAACTGCTGAATCGTTCCAATCGGGTCTGTGTCCAGTCCGGCCATGATCCCCGCGGCAACCTGTGCGGCCTCAGCGGCCCCACCTGCAAACTGCCCCGCGAGCCCTTCCGGGTACAGCGCGTTCTGCGCTGCAACCTGCTGCTCGTACTGGGTCATTCTCGGTTGGATGTTGGTCCGCAGATAATCGGAGTAGCGCGGGTCGGTCAGACCCAGCTTCGCCAACTCTGCATCCCACGGCGCAGCGCCCCGCTGTCCTTGGCCTGGTGAGGGCTGTGACGATGGTTCACTAGAGGTCTCGCCTGCACCACCCTCGGCACCCTCGCCGCCGGCGGGCGCAGAGCTACTGCCCCCACCACCATCTGCGTCGGGTCCGAAGTAGAACAGGTGTTCCATTGTGCCGTACATGTAGTGCCTTTCTTATGGTCCTGGAGGCCCGCCCGGAGGCGGACCCTGGCGGTTTGCCATAGCGCGAGCAATCATCTGCTGGCGCAAGTCAGAGGCCGGCCCCTGTAGGGGACTGCGTCCCATTGGCGGGCCGGGAGGGCCACCCGGAGGTGGTCCGCCAGGACCCATATCAGGAGGCGGTGGGCTACCTGGGCCCGCGCCGGGAGGGGGGCCACCTGGGCCACCTGGGCCCATAGGGGGTCCGCCGCCCGCTCCGTGATTCTGCTCAAAGTAACGGTGCACTTCGGCAATGATTTCCTCGACCTTCTGGATCGCCTGGCACATCGGCCCACCGGGCTCGAATTGCGAGCACTCATGGAACAGAACCGCAAGTGCTTGCTGTGCCGCGCCGGCGGCCTTGGCAAGTGCTGCGCCGTGCGCGCCGGGGGGCGCGTCATGCGCGCTTCCGACTTGCAGGCCTGGAGGTGCTTGAGTACCCATTCAGTTCCTTATGGTCCGGGTGGTGATGGCGGCCCGGGCGGTGGCCCGGCCGGTGGGGGTGGCCCAGGAGGGCCTGGAGGGGGTGCCCCACCCGGCGCCGGGGCGCCTGGGGGTGCGCCTGGTGCTGCAGGTGGGGGCGGGGGTGCCGTGGCCGCCATCCGTGGCGGGTCGAGCGGCGGCGGGAGGACGGGGGTTGGGCTCTGGCTGGCCATGGTCACGATGGCCTGCTTCTGCGCAGCGCGCGCTTGGTTGTACGTGTCCCACAGCTCATGCTCGTAATCGTGGAAGTCGAATATCTGGCGCACGAGTGGGTTGGCAGCCACCAACGCCTCGTACTCCGCGGTCTTGCGGAACTTGTCGTGCTCCTCGCGGTGGGCGCCGTGGTTGTCGCTCGGGTCCGGCCGCACGGGCTGCTCCGGGGCCATCTTCATCAGCTGGTTCTCGCGGTATGCCTTCTTGCGGTCCACCGTGGTCGGGTCCACGTCGGGCTCTTCGGGGGTGAGGCCGAGGAGGTTCAGGGCGGTTGGCGCGTCGATGATCTTGTACTGGAAGAGGTTGAGGACACGGTCCCACTTGCCGGCGGTGGTGCTGGGTAAGGCTGTGGTGGACTTGCAGAGGATCCGCATGGGAACCTTCATCTGGTCCCGCTTCATCGCGGTGACCTCGACGTAGCCCTGCTTGTCGTAGATGGGCACCATGCGCTCCGGCGTGCCGTACTGCACCCAGTTCTGCAGGCACATCTCGAAGCCGGCGGCCACGGACTCGTTCATGGACTCGATGGTGTCCTTGAGGACGCTGTCGTCGGTCTCCTGGAGGAGTTGGACTGCCTGGGCGGATTCGACACGCCCAGGCACCCCGGCGTTGGAGACCTCGTGCTGGCCCGCGATGTCTTCCATGACGCCCTGGATGCGATCTCCCTCGCCGTGCACCCAATCCGGGATAGGGTTCGGGGAGATCAAGACCGGCGCCCAGTTGGGGCCACCCGTCTTTGCCTGCAGGATCTGCCGCGGCTCGGCGTTCGGCATGGTCACCAACTCCCCGCCCCCGGGAAGAAACCACTTGCCGTTCGACATGTTGCGGTTCTCGATGAGTTGGGACTCGCAGCGGTTCAATTCCATCTGCATTGGGCGCTCAACATCCATGATGCAGCTGTACCACTTGCTGTTCGCGCGCTCGACGTGCCCGGTGTGCGTGAATGGCATCTTACCGTGCTGATACGGGAAGGTTTCCTGTAGCACTATCCCCGATTGTGTGAAGACAATGTGCCAGCCTTCCGGGTTTTTCTTACACGGCGGTTCCCAGTACTCATTGATGATTGAACCCGGGAGATTGGCGACCCCGTCTCCCATGGCAACGAACATACGAGCCTCGAGCGGCCCGATTGAGTCCTGATTTCCTTCCGTAATGAAGCTAATGTCCGCGCCTTTGACATCTGCGTACATCTCCCGAGCTGTTTCGGTGGCCATGAACTGCTGGTGGATCAGCCAGCGTAGGTCCAGCATGTTGTGGGCGTAGGGGTCCGGAAATACATCGAACGGTGGGACTATGGCGATGTCATTCTCTGCCTTATCGGAGCACCAGTACCACTTGATGAAGCAGTTCCCGGTTGCCACGACCCAGTAGGACTGCGTGCGCAGCCGGCGAGGGAAACGCCACGCGTCCGCGAGGTCCTTGAAGTACGCATTGGCGATGCGCGCGTCCATCACGTCGCTCTGGTCGGCCGTGCGAGGCATGGCCTCGGCCTCCGGCGGGATCTTGAGGATCTTGGCGCGCTCCGTGCGTGCGATCTTGAACATCTCGTTGCGGATTGTGCGTGTTGCGCCCTCCGGGGGCACGATCGCGATCAGTTTGTTCGTCTGTGCCACGTACTCCACGTACTGCTCGGAGTTCAGGAAAGCCACATTGAGGTACCAGTCGCGCTCGAAGGGGCGCCGAGACTTCTTCGACTTCTCCTTCATGGTGACCAGCTGGCTGATGTCTGGCGCGTTCTGCTTCTTGTTCTTACCGCCCTTGGGTGGCGTCGCCGGCGAGGGAACCGGCGCCGCGGGGGCCTGTGGCATCGTTGAGGGCGGGTTGGAACTCATAGATCGACGATCAAGCCGGCATCAGCGGCCTTTTCCTTGAAGATTTCCCACACCTCGAGGCGCTTTTTGAGCTTGCCGTTCTCGAGCTGCAGGGTCTTGGCCTTGGCGCGGTACGTCTTGTCGTCGATGGCGAACAGATCATGCACTTCATCGACCGTCAATGAGTAGTAAGCCGCGATCGCTTCATTCAGGGCTGTGATGCCGATGAACATGATGTCCTGTTGCATCTCATTCGGCGGGTGCCCACGGAACGACACACCGGGCTCTTCGAGGCCCGTGAGTACACAACCAGCGTTGTTATAGCTGGGGTTGTGTTCACATCGGTCGGCGATGTCGCTTCTGTTGTTTGCTTCCAGGATTACAGAGTCGGTCATAGTGCACTCCACTATAGCAGGTTATTATTCGGGTCCGACTGTAGGACGGTTCTTGCCCTTACGTGCCATCTGTGCGTTGATTACATCCCAGATCGAGGCGGTGAATAGCTCCTCTTGAGTGCGCGGGTCCTCGGCCGGCAGCGGCATGCCCACCTGCGAGAAAATCGTGGCCAGATACTGGTTTGCGTCCACCGCGTGGTCGTCTTTCTTGTGGGGTCGCTCGGGCCCGTCTGTCTGGCGCGTGGTGCGGATCTTGGCCCAGCGGTACTGCTCGGTCATCATGATCGTGGTGGGGCAGTCCGTGGTCACGGCCCACTCGTGGTTGATAATCAGGGCTTGCATGCACGCGATGCGTGTGGCATAATCCTTCGCACCCATCTGGAAGAAGAGACCATGCTGGCCGAGAATGTACTCAACGGACTTCCCGTCACTCGCGGATCGGTGCTTGATCTGTGGATCCGCAGCGCGCCACTTGATGTACTCGCCGTTCTCAAGAGCCACAATGGCACGAGCTACAGCATCAGCTGGGAGGACGACAGCGGATTCTCGGTCACGGCGGTTGAATGGGTCATGACTGAGCCACTCCCGGTACTGGATCCACTTCTTCGTGCCGGGCTCGCGACACCACCAGACGGCGCAAGCGGGGGCGCGTAGCCCCCAGTCAAAGCCCATCGCGCGTTCCCAATCCCGTGGGGGTGTGAAACTCTGAACGACGTGCTCGGCCGGGTCGAAGCTATATATCTGACCCTCGAACGTATCAAACTCGCACATAACATAGCGCTTGACCCACAGCTCTGGCATGGTAAGCATCGAACGAAGGTAGGCGTTTGGCTTGCCGTCGATGAAGAAGGTTGGATTATCAAACGAAGTCGACCGGTAATACCGTCGATTGGGGTTGCCGTCGTCGACGAAGTACTCCCATATCCAGTCGTGGCCATTTGGGTTGCAGGCGAGCGCCATGACCTGGCGGATGTGTGCACGGTCCCACTTGACCCCGCGCTTTTTGGCCGGAGCTGTTGGCTCCTGCTGCCGGAGGCGTGAGTACAGGTCGAGGTAACACTGTACCGGAATCTCTGAGGCCTCGTCGATGTAGATCGCGGCGAGGTTGTAGGACATCAGCCGGGTCCAGTTATCCAGACTTCGGAACAGGAAGACTGTACCATTTGGAAGACGTAATTCCCGGATGTGCCCCGCCTCCCGGCGGATCCCGTCGTTCTCCTGGATCAGGTCGAACAGTGTCTTTGCCCCCGTCCCTTCCTGGTCCTCCGGCAGCGTTGAGATCAGGTTGATGAACTCGTACTCGGTGGTATCGCGCAAAGCTGGCACCGTCCAGCGGCCGATCAGGATTCGGGAACCGGGCTGCTCGAGGCCAAATGTCAGTGCATCCGCACACAGAGCAATAGTCTTGCCCGATCCCACCGCCCCGATAGCCGCTTTTTCCCGGGCACGAGTGGTATGAAATGGGATATGGATCGGGAACGGGGTGTACGGGATCTGGATGTCTGGCAAACTCAGCCGTCCCCTCGGTCCAGTCGATAGCTTGGGTCCATACCGAAGTTGTCCCCGGGGGTAGCGATTTGCGCCCGAATGATGCAAGCACGACACCTGAACCCCGTGGCGTTCCACTGACCGGCGTCCGGGTGCTTGGGCTCGTGGCACATATAGCACTCCGGGTAGTCCTCAACGGCGTCAACCGTGTCGTGAATCGCCTCCACATGAACGGCCAGCGAATCACCAAAGTTCCCCTCTGGAATTGGAACGTTATGGATGATGTTGATGATACGCGCGTCTTCACCGTCGTCTCCTTGGTTCGCCAAAGGCATGACATACTTGATCACCATGCCCGCGGCACGCTGGCGGAACACGGGGTCAGGATCCTCGAGGTCCTTGGCGAGGCCGGCCAGGGCGTCGGGGAGCATCTGTGACATTACCTCCACGGCGCCCAGGACATTGTCTCTCACGTGTTGGGTTATGGTCTTACGGATCTCCTCGTGCAGCACCTCGCGGACCACGTCCTCCATCTTGGCGAAGGCAAGCTTGCCAGCGAGCTCCTTGGCCTTAGCGGGGGTCAGCCCGGTGCCGCGCTCGAGCGCCCGGTCGAACTGTTTGCGGCACGCATCACTGCAGTACTTCTTCGTGGGTGGGGCGCCGAACTCGAGGTCCTCCTCGCAGTTCAGGCACTGCCTAGTCTCGTTGGAGGTCACGCAGTTCCCTTATAAGTGCAATTTCTCGGGCCCCAAGAGACGAGTCGCCCTTGCCCAGGTTGCAACGTCGGCATGAGCAAACGAGGTTGGAGCGTGCCGTAAGAGCCCCTCCATCTTCCACGGACTTGATGTGGTCAACGTGTAGTTCGCGCCTTTCGGGGGTCGCTCCGCAGTAAAAACAAGCGAACCCTGCGAGTCGAAGAACAAGGTACCGCAGATCGTCTGGGATCCTGACACGATTCTCACGGGCAAGGTGCTTATGGTACCGGCAGCGAGGCGAGCAAAATCGGGAAGTGACTCGGAGGGCAAGATATTCTTGCCCACACGTGTCGCAGTTTCGAGTTGTACCTTTGGGATGGCCATCAGTCACCTCTTAGTAGACTTGCTCGAGGTCGAGCGACGCGAAGTACGATGCGGTCGTGTCCTGCGCAACAGCCAGCACGGCCACCGTGTACGTCGGGTTCTCCGTAGTCGGGGACGCAGGCGTGTTTGCCGGCCAGTTGGGCGTGAGCCCCACGAAGGTCGGCGCGGGCTGAGGGACGGTGTTAGTGGACCCGAAGGTCTCCACCGCGTCGCCAGTCACCTGGCTCGTGGTCTCCGTGTTACCGCCGCCGGTACCGGCGGTGGGGAAGATCGGCGGGAGCACCAGCACACCGTCTGAGATGGACTGCGTCGCCAGGGACAGGAACTTCACGGTGTTGCCAGCGGCGGTCGCGGCGGCCAGCGTGCCGGAGGTCACACAGTAATACAGCCCCATATTCGCCGGCAGCGCGGAGTTGAACGTCGTCGCCGCGGAGTTCACGGTGTACCGGTATGTACCCGCGGGCACCAGCGTGGCTTCACACACAACGGCCGCGGCGGCCGGTGTGGCCACGCCTGCCGCAACATGGATGGAGTTTTGGATAAACTGTGGCATACGGTGCTCCTTCAAAAGGTGGAGGCGGGGGCAGGTATCGCGCCTGCTGCGCCCTCGGCAATGACCCGTGGCGACCGACTTCGGCACCCCGCTCTTGCACTATAACACAGACGAGCCCCGGCTATAGAAGCCCGGGGCTCGTACCCAACTACTAAAAGCAGCGGGGCCTATCTTACTTACACGAGGAACACCACAGTTGCGATGGTCTTCGCGGTGATCGTGGTGATCGTGGTCGGCAGCGTGGTCGTCAAGGACGATCCGAACCAGCCACCCAGCGAGGAACCCGTGACCAGCACCGGCGAGGTGTTGGTGCGGTTTGCGTTCGGGAAAGTCTGCACACCCAGCGTGGCTGCGACATACGTCACACCCATTGCGGTCGGCATCGTGGTACCGGCAAACGCAAAGCCGGCATACACGTAACCGTAGGGGCACATCGCGGCCGTGATCGTCAGCGGCGCGGTGAGGTTGACGAAGTTCGCCACCGACGCGGTGGTCGTCGCGGTGGTGTCGGTGCCCACCGAACCGGCGATGTATGGCGGGTTGGCGACGTTCGTGCCCGCGTACAGTGAGACTGTCTGGTTGGTCAGCGTCGCGCCGGCGGTTGCGCCGTTCGCCCAGCCGATGGACGTGATGATGTCACCGGGCTGAACCGGTACCACTGTGACGTTGGCGATACCGGTCGTCGCCGTGACGGCGTCAGTTGCGGCTGACATCGGGAACATCGGCCAGTTCGACCGCATCGGGACGGCCGGCTGTGCCGTCTGGCCCTGGTTACCGAACAGCGCCATCCACGACTCGGTGAGTCCCGGAATGGTGTAGGTGTGCAAACCGTTCGCGGAAACGTTCACCGTGATGTTTGCGAGCCAATCCTCGATCGCGCGAAGCCGGCTCTCAGCAGAGTAAAAGGTCTGCAAGGGCATTAATTCACCATCCTAGCACGAGGAATCGTGCGGTTAAGTTGGACGCGAGAGCGGCGCTCAAGGTCATTGCCAGCGTAGCTGGCGGCGTGGTCGGGGTGATACCCACCGCGACGATTCCGCCCGGGTCAATGATGCCCGAGCTGGTGTGAACCGAGGTCCACTGGAAGCTGTCCTTGGCGGTGACCGCCACGGCTGCCGTGGTACCAAGGGTGATCGGGTTGGCAACGCCGGACGTCAGCACGACGCTCGAGAGGTTGCCGACAAGGGTTGCGGGGGTCAGGGTCTCGGTAACGTTCACCAGCGAGAACGTCCGGTAGGACGTCGCCGCGCCGGTGAAGGTCGCAGCCGTGATGTAGTAGCACGCGGTGACCTTGCCGGTGTACGGCGCAACGAACAGGCCCGTGGTGGTGTCCTGCGCGATGGTGGTCGCTGGGACAGTTGCCCAGTGCCAGAAGTTCGGGTACTCAGTGAAGCCCGGGGCGATGGTCCCGGACTGGCCGTTCGGCGCGATGGAGATCAGCACGCCGGCCTGGTCGCCGGGGCCGCCGATTGGGTCGGCAGGACCCGCGATCTGCGTCATGCCCACAAGACAAGTAAAGTCGAACATCGCCGGCGTCAGCGGGTATCCACCGACGGGCGGCGCCTGGTCGAACGTGATGTCCTTGAGGACCGTGCGCAGGTCACCGAACGTGCTGCGACTGGACGCCCCCTTGGGGGACGGCACGTCGTTGATGACGAGGGCCATTAGGCAGCCGCCGGGGCGTCAGCGGCGGGGGCCGCGGGCGTCTGGACTGGTGCCACTGCGGGGGCCACAACGGGCTCGGGCAGGACCACCGGTGCGGGCACCTCAACCACGGGGGGTTCGACAGGTGCGGGCACTTCAACCACCGGGGGCGCCTCGACCACGGGGGCTGGGGGCACATTGGTCACGCCACTAGGCGGCCCATCGCCCGTTGAAGTTGCAGCGGCAGGCGCTGGAACCTCGGGCGCCGGCGCTGGTGCCGCAACCACGGGGGGCGCGGGCTTCGGGGCGGCCACACCATCGCCGGGCTCACCCGGTGCGGTCTGGATGTTGGGGTCTTGGCGAGCCCCTGCGGGCCAGCCTGGGAAGCCGCTGTACGAGTCGTCTGACCCGGGCTGCGGTGGGATGACGATCGCTGCGGCCTTGGGGTCATACTGTGCGGCGTTGGCGAGGTTCCCGCTCGAGGACTTGGTCGCGTCGTAGCGGCCAACCACCCACGAGAGAAAGCTGGTGTCGTAGTACACTGGCGACTTGGAATCATGCAGGTATTCTTCTACATCGTAGGCCAGCTGCTCGGATGCAGCATGCCACGGGTCACCACTATCTGGAACGCGGCGGTCTGAAAACCAAACGCCGTCATTCGTAAAGGGACTCATTTGTTGCTCCTCTAGCTAGAGTTCGCAACTAGCTTAGCAGATAGCGAGCACCCCTCACGAGTGTAGACGGATTGTCTCTCGCGCCACCAAGCATCAGGTTACACGGCTGGCACAACAACCCACGGATTTTGCCCGTCTTATGGTCGTGATCCGTATGGAAGAACCCGTGTTTGACACCTGGGCCACCACCACAAATTGCGCACACATTCCCCTGCTCATCAAGCATTTCCTCAAACTGCTCGATGGTTATCCCGTGGTTGTGTTTCAGAGAGTTGCTCCTCACCTGCCGAGGATTGCGCTGATACCACGCGCGCTTGCGGGCGTTGTTCGCCGCGCGCTTGGCATCAGCGGTCAGCATAGGTCCTCGAGTAGTTGGCGTTAGAGTTGGCCATTGGATTCTTTGACTCCCCTTATATAGGCGCGCAGCACCTCGCGGTACCGGTCGCGCACCCGCTTGTCGGCCGAAACACAACGTAGACACGCCTTTTCGGTGCCCGGAACCCGGCGCCCAGGACGCCCGCAGTGGGGGCAATCATGTATCAGGGCCTTGTTTCCGGGGCTCGCGAGGCTACATTCGCTGCACAGTTTGTAGGTGTTTCGTATAGGCCAGAACTTGTCACCACACGATACACAAGCGCGTTCGCCGAGCCCATAGTTAAGGTCGCGTAGCACCTGACAGCCCTCACAATACTTCTGTAGGGCGAACCGAGTTCTACATTTCGCCCCACAGTTCTCGCATGTAAGTTCACGAACACTCATGCCGTCACACGCGCCAATATAGTCTTCTCGGCGCCCAGGCGAATCGCTTCATCCACAGACTCCCCACGCGCTACATGCGGCCGTCGTTCGTCTGCCGGCGGAATCGGGTATCCGAGGAACACATACGGCTTTTCGGCGTGATTTTTGTCATAAATCACGTCCCAGGCGCTGTAAAGCTGCAGCAGCGCCACGGTGATCTCCGGGCCGATTTTAGGCACGATCGACCCAATAATCGTCACACGCGGCGTTGACCGCGTCCAAGAGCGTCTGACCGTAATACGTGTTATAATTGCCGACTTGGAACGCGATGCGGCCGGAATTGCGCTCAATGTGCCACTGAAAGTACGGAAACCACGGGAAAATCGGCAAAATCGCGTCTCGCAACTGCTCAATTCTGTGGGCCGATTCTTGCACATTTACCGGCGTATATGGCAATCTCGAGTGCGAATTGGGCCCAAACAGGTCCTTCATGAGCTGTTCGCGCCTCATTCGGCCGTTTCCACCTTCCCGAAGTTGCTGGCGGCGTTCGCGACCGCATCAGCGAGTGTGGGGCCCCGAAAGTAGTGTGCACCGTCCAGAACGAAGACATATGAGATGTCATCACGGTACCACTCGATCTTACCGTCTTCCGGCATGGCATCCACCAATACCTGGATCAATGCGGCGTTCAGAGTGCTATCTGCCGTCATATCCCCTCTTTTCCGCCAATTTCAGCAACCATCCGCCAACATACCAGATAAACAGCGCATATAGGGTGACTCCGGTCACGATCCCGGCGATGTAGTCGGTCCAGTTCATTGTTCGCCTCAATTCGGGGTGGTCATGCCGTTGAATCCGTGATATGCGCACCAGGCGGTGAAAAGAATGATCCCACCGCCGATGATCACAATAACGGCGATCTCATAGGCCTTCTTGGCCGTCATGCGGCCTCCTTGCGCGCCAGTGCGCTTGTCTCTTTGTCTGGGGTAGCATACCACGCCCACACGGGCCCCCAGTGGGTCTTGCCGGCCTCGGTGAGGTTGCACACCCCGGGGCCGTTGCTCATGAGGTGTGGCCGGGTGCGCGGGTCGCGGTGCCAGAACTGCTTGTCGATGTGTTCGTCAAAGGCGCGTTCGCTGGTGAAGTGCTCGTTGCACCTGACGCAGTGGTAGCGGCAGTGAGCGACGGTCTTGGCCGACCGTGCGACTGCCATGCCCTCGTGCGTAGTCTGGGCAAGGCTAGAATCGACTGGGAGGTGGGGGTTGGTGTGGTTGTTCAAAACGACGGTCCATCGTCCTCGTAGGCCGCTGCAGCATCGGGGTACAGATCCAACAGGAGCGCATCGGCCTTCGCGGCCCACGCGATCTCGGTTGCCCCGTTGTCGTTCTCCCGGCCAACGTCCACCTCGATATTCCAGTAGATGTGGCCCTTTACGCTTCTGTTCAGCGTGATCTTCACTTGATTAACCCCATTTCGCGTCGTACATCCTCGGTGGTCCTTTGGGCCACTGGTGGTGCCGTGGGGGCCGGTTCCTCGTGCTGCTCCAACCTCCAGTAGAACGACTTCTTGTCTATTGTCCACCGGTGTGATTTGGGGTACTTCTCGCCTTTCTGGGCTGGGCGGACGTGGAACGTGCCGGGCGGGTACTTGAGTGCGGCACCGCGGAGCACCTCGTACACGGTGTTCTTGTTTGCCGGCACCGCCTGTGCCAGCTCCCACACGGTCATGCGTACCTTTCGCCCGTGTGCCTCAGTCAGCAGCTCAATGAGCCGATCGCCAACTCGATCCAATTTTGGTGTTTGATACTCTAAAGGTTCCATGGGAGGTACTATAGCACACCCCGCAACTCGCGCCCAGGAACCCGACCAGTACGAGGCACGAGTACCGTGGGTCATTCTCATCCACCTACGGTGGTGATGCCCCGTGTCTGGGATCCTAGGATTTGGTCTGATTCGTGTGGGGCTGGATTGGGAACGAGGCAGTCTTACTCTTCCGCCGCGCCGGGCTGCCTCGGTCCGCCTCGGTCCGCCTCG
>QGNH01000915.1_pt1 | contig 14978 bp, 12 predicted proteins | sample 1735481 | NCBI WGS metagenome assembly QGNH01 (sample SAMN09239004, study PRJNA386568) | Viral metagenome, whole genome shotgun sequencing project. | reverse complement strand
AGGGTTTAGGAACAGAAGAAGTCCTTAAAAGAACTAGTGCGGCACTAATTCTTACCCGTCAGACTGGTTCAGACACGGCGGACGCAGTTTCAGCATTGACCGCAACTATTAATAGTTTTTCAAAATCATCCCTTGACGCAATTGATATTGTGAACAGGCTTGCGGCGGTTGATACGCATTTTGCCGTCAGTTCAGCTAATATTGTTGAGGCTTTGAAACGTGTGGGTAGCACCGCTCAAGATGCGGGGGTAAGTATTGATGAATTAGTAGGTTTAATTACAGCAGCATCGCAAACAACGGGTCGTGATGGTGCTGTTATAGGTACAGCCATTAAATCTATTTTTTCTAAAACCGAACGCCCCCAAGTCATTGACCAATTAAAAGAATTGGGAGTAGCCATCAATGAAAATCAAAATGGTTTGGAAAAATTAAAAGCTATTTCTGATGCCGTATCTGTTGCTTCCCCCGGCCAAGCAAGTCAAATAAAAAACCTTACCGCTGGTCTATTTCAAATCAACATTTTGAATGCTTTGTTAAGCGATTTACAAAGTAAGTATTCTATTGCTTCTAGGGCGACATCCACCTACTCAAATGCCACAGATGTCGCGGTTCAGCGTAATAAAGAATTGAATGAAACTTTCCATTCTCTTTTTAATAGAACAACTGTAGATTTAACTCAGGTGGGGGCGGCTATAGGTAATTTAACAATAGGACCTGCAATCGAAAGAGTCTTCGGAACTTTAGACACTGTATTAGAAGGTTCGATTGGAAAAAATTCAGATAATTATGGTCAAATATTAGGCCAAGGTTTATTAAAGGGATTGGGAGAATTTATTAGTGGCCCCGGTTTGGTCGGTATTATTGCGGTACTTTCAAAACTAGTTCAAAAATTAGGAATAGAAGCCGCCCAAGGATTAAGGTCTATTGTTGGTTTAAATCAAATTGCTGATATTGAAACAAAAGCAAATCAATTAATAACACAAAACATTCAATTAGTACAAGAAGCGGCTTCTAGTGAAGAGGGTAGATTGGCCGTAATACAAAAAATTACATCGGCTTTAATACAACAAAATCTTGTGACAGCAGCAGGAGCGGCATTAGCAAGGTCATATACTGGTTCATTAACCTCTTCGGAAATTACAGCAATTGCGCCGCCCCAATCTAAGGGGTTTGGTTTTGCGCCAAGATTTGCATTACCAGATGATATTAGAAGCGCAATTCAATCTGAAATTAGTTCTGGCGTTTCGCCTTCACAAGTGAAGGTAGGAAAATCACCACAACTTATTTCTTCCTTTAATCCCTTAGGTTTAGGAGTTTATAATACACGGGACGAACCACTTGGATTACAACAGGGGATTGATAGATTAAATGCAATTGGAATTGACCCAAAAACTTATAGTGGCGGGAATATAGTCCCAAATTTTGCCCCCACATATTACAAAAATATTGATAGTTCTATTCCCGACCCATTTAATAGAGAACCCGGAAATCAACCACTAGATTTACCAGAGTCTCTTGCGTTAGAAAGTGAGGTTACAAAACTTAAAACACAAATTAAGGAAGGAATTAGAAGTCAAACCAGTCTTGTAAACGCAACCGATATATTACAAAAAGAGTATAATCTAACAATAGAATCCGTAAGGGCAGTTGATAGTAGATTACAATTATCTTTACAAAATTTTTTAGGAAAAGGAACGTCTACCCCTTTCCAACAAAATTTATCTGGATTAACTGGAAATTTATCTGGTAATAATGGTAATCAATTAGGATTTAATTTTTCACAGCCCCCGTCTCAAGGGGAATTTGTATCTATTATCAATCAATCTTTATTACAATCTAGACAAAAAGATATCCAACAATTAACCACACAATTAAAAGCGTCATTACTATCACAATTCGTGGGGCAAAATTCTACCAGAATCAATTATTTACAAGGAAATGAACAAGAAAGAATACGGGGGTCAATTAGTGGCGGTTCAAGTGTATTACAATCACCCGAATTACAAAATAAAATATTACAAAATAAAATTAATAGAATTTTATCTGGAGATAATGAATTATTAGACTCTGAATTAAAGGCTAGGGGATTTAATACGGGGGGGACATCATTCGCTAACCCTAATATTAGTGGTGTTACAACTTACTTCCCACCCCCTTCCGTATCGCAAAAACAAAATTTATTATTATCATCTATTCCCGGTGGAAGTAATTTTACGGTTCCTTCTGAAATTAAAAATTCTACTAAAGCCGTTGAAGAATCATTAACAGGATTTACTGGTGTTATATCTAAATTTGGACAAAATCTTCAAAAAACATTTCAATCTCAAGGATTCCAAAATAAAGCATTATTAGGTAGTTTCTTATTTCCTACTGCGGCGGGAGCCATTGCAAATACTTTTAGTAATCCTGTTGCCCAATCCAGTATTCAAGCAGGGGGCAATATTGCTGGTTATGCTAGTTTGGGTTTTGGTATTGGTGGGGGATTACCGGGTGCTGCTATTGGAACCGCAATAGGAACCGGATTAGAACTCCCAAAAGTAATTGATTCAATTTTTGATAAAACACCCGCCCTTCAAAAACAAATATCAGATTTGGTGGATAGTATGGGTAAACTCAATGATGGGTTTGGAAGTATTATCCAAACAAATGAAAAATTAAAGGCTTTTAGAAGGGGTGAATTAAATCTTAATCCAACTGAATATGGAAGCCTACAAGCAAATTTACAACAACAAACTACCGCATTAGCCGTTCAGTTCCCACAATTCGCAACTCAAATTCGTCAAGCCTCTGCATCAGGAAATTTAGAACAAGAAGAAAAAGTCAATCAATTTGCCGCAAATCAAAATACACAAACACAATTAAATGATAAAATAGAAAGTGGTGGGGAACAAATATCACCGTCTAATCCGTTTTATAAATTTTGGAAAAGTTTTACTACTCCTAAACCCGATTCAGATATATTTGATAGTTTTATTGGTAATCAAATTAATAATAATTCACTTAATAATCCAAATGAATCATCTATATATAACACGTTGATTCAAGGGTATCAGAAAAATCCCACTAATNNAAATAATTCTCTTAATAACTTAAATCAAATTATTCCATTGGGTGAAAAATTACAAAAATTAGATGCCCTTAAGGAGAAAAGCGGTACAAGTTCGGAAATACAAGGTATAATAAATGAATTTCCACCACAATATGTGTCTGGAGCAAGGGGGCAACGTGTTAAAGTATCAAATGACGAGGCCGAGACACAAGAATACATTAATATACAAAAATCCTTACTTGATTTCGTTTCAAATTTAGATAAACAAGGCAACCATACTTTTGATAAANNATGCGTCTACGGCAAAAATCATTAATCCAACCGCGCTTATAGCTCAAGCTACTATTCCCACTCCCGCTCAAAAAGAAGAAATAGACGATTATAAATTAATTAAAAGTCTTACAAATTTTCAGTTAGAATTAGATGGTCTTACCGCACATTTCAAAATAATTAATGAATCAAATCTGGCCGATATCGAAAGAGGAACAAAATCAAAGGTTTTTAATCTGGAAAATCAAAATGCAATTTCTAATATATCTATTGCTCCTTATAATCCATTTCTCGCTTTAAGAAATGACCAATCAACTAAACAGGGAGTTTTATTGGAAGAAACAAAAGGTAAAAAACAAGAATTAAACGCGACATCAGCTTCTTATCAATTAACTAATGCGGTAAAATCAATACAAGATTTTTCAAATGATATTTTAGGACAAACCGTTGGTGGAAAACAAGGAGACGATGGTGTTAGTGAAACCCCCAAATATATTCATGAATTAATTAATAGTTTGTCACCCATATTACCAAATCCAACACATTTAACGGCGGGAGAACAAAATTTAGATACAATATCTAGAACGGTTCAGAATTTAAACCCCACCCAATTAAAACAATTTCAATCTAATTTACCTACGGCGGTAGCAAATATAAACACGCAACTTCAAACCGTATCAAATATTACAGACCCCGACGAATATGCTATTAAAACAAAAGTTCTCATTAAATTACGAGCACAATTATTAAAAATCATAGCCGATGATAATAATGACAGTGAAAAATTAATTTCTGATATTTCTGCTTTAAATAAAGATTACGACATACAAAGCGGTCAAATTAATAGTGAACAAGCCCAAAAACGCGGCGAATTAATTCAAAGAATAGTAGAAACCTATAGTCAATTTGGATTAGATATGACCGCCGTACAACAAGCAGCTAACCAAGCCTATACCGATGCCGCAGACAAAGGACTACAAGGACCTGCTAGTTTTAGATTTATTAATGCGTAAATTAGTAATAATTTAACATCACAGGCAAAATCCCAATATGGACAGGGGCAAATTAGTGGTTCACAATACAGTGATTTTATAAGTCAAAATAATCAAGATAACCTAGCCGCAAATAAACAATTAACTTTAGGACAATTGGGAACCGGATTAGCTTCTGGACTAGCTTATAATCAACAAGATTTTTTTGGTGAAGTGGCTAAAGATGCGGATGAATTAAGTGGTAAGGGACACGAAATAGAAGATTCTTTTAATAAAGCGTTTGAATCTTTTGCTACGGGAGCTAAAACGTCGGGACAAGCCATGAGGTCATTGGGGATTGATATTGCAGAAAATATTTTAGATAAAACAACTAAAATAGCTACCAGTACTTTTTTGGGTAGTACTTTTAATTTAGCATCAAGTATTTTTAACCAAGCAACAACACCATCACCGCAACAACATGCAACCGGCGGATTGATTTCCCAATTCGCTAGTGGTGGAGCAGTAGGGGGAAAAGTGGTTGGCGGTTCTGGGACCAAAGACGATGTTCCTTCTGTATTAAAAGCTGGTTCATATGTTATTAATAAACAGTCCGTGGATAAATATGGTTCGGGTTTATTAGACAGTTTAAATGGTGGTGGTAGAGTTGGTTATGCCACAGGTGGTGGTGTTAATTTAGATTTAACCAATCAATATGATTATACCGACTTTCATAAACAAAGTAATGGGCATGGCGTACCCAATTCGCTTGTCGCTACTGGGGGAAAATTTAATGTAGACTCTAGACTTTCGGCAATTGGACAAGATAATCCAAATGACCCAGCCAATAAATTAAAATTTGGTAGGGAACAAAAAATGATTGATTATGATAAAAGTCTTGACCAATATCAGGCTCAAATAAAGGCTTTGGACGCATCGGAAAACGATAGAATAATCGGCGCGGGAATTAGTGCGGTTGTTGATATTGGGGGGGTTTTTGGCCAACAAGCCGCACAAAATTCAGCACAAAATAATCAGATTAACTTAGCTAATTCAGCCGTTAATAAAATTAATAGCGGTTTCGGGGATTCTCTTACGACAGCAGAAGCTACTGCCTATAATACAATGTATGACGCTGGCGGAATAGATGATTCTCAAGCTGAATTACAATATATAGGACCACCTGCTCAGACGGGGTTTTCGGCTTTTACAACAAACCCTTACAGTAATTCATTTAATTCCGATGCTTTTTCTAATTCGATAGGGAATCCTGATGCTGGCGGCTATAATGTCGGGTCTTCAATAGTTAAGGGCGGAATAGGTATAGGAGTAGACACATTACAAGGACATGCCGCTGGTGGAAGGATAAATACTGGAACCGATAATGTTCCCGCAATGTTAACTGGCGGAGAATATGTGATGTCTAGAGATGCAGTTAATAAACACGGAACCGCTTTTATGGATAAGTTAAATCGGGGAGAGATAAGTCATTTTGCGGCCGGTGGGGTTGTTGGTTCTGATTTTAATTCCGTACAAACTGGTGGTTCTAATTCAGATATATCAACTTTAAACACGTCACTTTTACAATTAGTAAAAACGTTACAAGCAAATAATACTAAAACTAATAATCCTAGTAGTTCGAGTGGAACCACAAATCATGTTACTATTAATATGACAACCAATAATCAAGCGGGCACAAATAATGGTGGAGCTACCACAAGTAATTCTAAAGGAAGTACAAGTTCAAATGATAAAAATCAACAACAAAATGTTCAAAAATTTACAACCATGATGCATCAAGTGGCTTTAAATGCCATTATCCGTGAGCAGAGAAACGGGGGCCTTTTGTATGGAACGGCACAATAAATTAAATATGTTTCCATGTTTTTCTTTTAATAATAGCATAAAAAGCACCTTGGGTAATACCAAAATCTTTAATCCATTTTTTAATAGGATATTTCTTTCTTCTAAATTCATTATTAATCGCACATTCATTAGCCAATCTTCTAATTTCTAACACTTGACTTTCTGTTAATCGTGAATCATAATGTTTTTCTCCGTGAAAATCATTTAAACCGGTGCTTCTAGCATGTCTATTATTATATGTCGTATCACACCATTTTAAATTGGTTGGAAAATTATTAGATTTTATACCATCTTCATGATTAACTTCTGGCAAATTATTTGGATTTAATATAAAGGCCTTTCCGACAAGGACATGAATAAAATATTTTTTAGCAACATTATCCTTATTTAATTCAATTCGCCAATAACCATATCTATCAATAAAATGTTTATTTATTGTTTCTTTTTTAAACCTTTCGCCGCCGCCTCGTACGTTAATCCATCTACCAACCGATTTTACTCTTCCCAAATCGCTGATTTGATAATATCCTTCGTATCCAACCACATCTTTCCAAATTTCTTCCATAATTTAATTATATTTTATTTCTGCACTTTTGTCAAGTTTATTCTTTTAAAAACTTCTTTCTTATTTCGTTATATTGTGTTATTTCCTTTTCAAAAAACTTTTCTAAATCATTTCTACGATAGGAACATTTACCAATTATATTGGATTGAATTGATTTACATTGAAATTGAATTCCCGTTATAAACGACAACATATCCAATCCCTTTCTTAAATTATCTCTAAAAATTACATAATGATATTTAGATAAATCACCTATATAAAAACACTCTTCAATAATTCTATTTTTAACATCTTTATAATAAAATTCCCTATTAAATTTATCATCTAATAATAAATCTATAAATTTTTCAATACTAATTTGAAAATAATCTTTACATAATAATTTTAATAAAGAAGAAGATTGTGGAGACGTAATATATTTACAATAATAAAACGCACTATATATCATGTCAATTGGATTATCTATAATTGTAAATAAAAAATCTGATTTTTCCAGTTTTAATCGGTTAGAAGAAAATATACCATAGAGAATTTTAATATTATGTGGGGTTTGGAACGTGCCTATTGGAGATAAGCCATTAAGGTGAGGGTCTATTTCAATACCTTTGGTTAAAACACTATTTGGTAAAGAAAAATAAACATTGCGCGGAATTAATTGACTGGGTAAATAATTTAATATTCCTTTTCGATTTCGATATTCTAATGGATTAACCATATCGAATGGTTCATGAAACTGAAAACTATCTGAGTATTTTAATTGTATTTCTGAACAAAATACAGGATATTCTCTAGATGGTCTTGCGTGAAATATTACCACGATTAGATAATATCATAAAACTAAGGGTTTGTCAAATTTAATTTTTTATTAATTGCGGAAATTTCATTTTTTAAATCTTTATTTTCCACGTTTAGTTGTGTTATTTGATTTTGTTTATCTTTGATATGGTCGCCAACCCAAACAGTAGATTTATGTAAAAAATATGTATCAATCTCCTGATGAACAAAATTAATAATTATACCAGCAATGGCCGCGCCAATATAAATTACCAACTTTTGCTCAACATGACTTTTAATCGGTTTAAATAATTTTTTATTTATTTTTTTCCAATTCATTGATTCTTTCGGTTAGATTTTTAATGATTTTGTCAAACTCATGAACGCCATGATTATATGTCTCTTCAATTTTAGCCGTTCCTTTGGTCATAAGGGGAATTTGATGATGGGGTGTATAGTCTCTAACAATATGATAACTGCCATTTCTCACATTTTCACCAACATAATTAGATGTTAAATATGCTTTCCATTTATTAATAGATAATTCTCCATTTAATATAAAAACAGATATTGGATAATTTAAGGTAATGAGGGTTCTATATTCTTGATTAACACATTTAATTATTTGCCTTTCAAGATTTTTTTTAGAATCTATTGTATTAAATTTTAAGAATATTTGTGCTCCATTACCACTGCCCCCCTTAACTTGATTAGAATAAGTCGGTGGATATANNGATATAAATATCTGCCATTTTTTGAGATATTTAATTTCAGAATGGTTCCATTTCCGTCGGTTTCCTTGACTTCTAAAGCGCAAATTTCAGAACTATTATCAAATGAATTAATTGATAATTGACCATCACTTGGAGCCAAAATATCCCCTTTTTTATAACCCTTACCCCCATTTACTATATTATTTATTATAAACAAAGTGTATTCACGATAACTAAGATTGATTAAATCATTATCTAAAAATAAATTTTCATAATTTCCGTCAATTTCAATATTATGTCCATTAACATTTTTAAATGATTTAATTACATTAATACTTTCCTTATTTCCAATTGTATAAAAATGGTTACTATTATTAATATTTACAAGACTTCCTTCCCTTAGTGCCGACCAATTACTTCCGCCATGACTAATCAGGGTATTTGAATTTTTATCTATATTTATTGAAAATCCGAAATGTTTCATATTAAAAATTACACGGTTTATGGGGGAGTAGCCACTAAAACCCCAATAAAACATCTTAATGTTCCTATAACTAATTGAGTGCTTCCTTGTTTAGTTGGAATTGTTATTGATGGTAATTGCCAATGATTATTACTATCCACTGAAGGATAAAGGGTAATATTGTTTGCATTGTACGGTCCTAGTGACATGGGTGGAACAGAAACATTAGAATAACTTGCTACTGCAAAAAAAGAATTTGTATTGCTTATATAAGGATAACTAGATAATTGAATTGTATAATTACTTGATGATAAAGGTGTTGCAAATGTAACCGTGATTCCCTGACCGGCTGATTGAATACCGGCAATATTAAAACAATTCGTTTGCCATGTATTTAAAATTTGAATTGCCTGTCCTGCAACTTGTCCAATTTCTACTAACGCCCAAGCAGAATAATAAGCCGCAGTAGGCGCACTTGTATTCACTACTTTAATGATATTAGATATATTTAACCCCGTAGTTAAATAAGATGGATAATCGTTATTTAATGAAACATCAAAATTATCATATCCGGCAATAGCAATATATTGTTGACCTGACCCCGCTAAATTTGCAGGTATAATTGCGGGATTAATATTGTTAGTAAATTGAGTAGAATTAATAACCTTACCAATTGGGGTAATGGGTATTAAACCCTTGGCTTCAGACGCCGTAAAAGGTTGTCCACAATAATACAATGTTCCACCTACCACGTCATCATTAAAAAATATAGGTAAATTAGCTGATTGACCAGCAATAGTAAAATATATTCTAATATCTCCATCGGCAGTAATTGATTGTTGGGTGGCATAACCAGTTTTATAAAATTGACTGGAAGTAACCCCCGTATAAAGATTTATAGCGGGCGTTTGTGGATTCGTTGCATAAAATATATCATATCCAAAAGTATTATTATAGGCTGAATCGCCATTAGTGATATAATTACCGCCAGCAGAACTATTTCCAAAATTATCAGTGGCTTCGACAACAATATCAAAATTTCTAAATGGTCCTTTTGAATTTAAATTAGATATTGAATTAAAATTATTAACAAAACTAAATGTATATATGTCCGTTTGTGTTTGATATCCTGTAGATTGATAATAAATTTCATTAGAGGGCACATAATTATAAGAGGGCGCACGAATAGTAATTCTATAATTAATATTTTCTAAAGACAAATTATTAGGAAAACCAACGTTCCATTGAAATGTAGGACTGTCTGTGGAATAAATACCGCTACCTTCAAGGCCGGGACTATTTAATGAAAAGTCTCCAGTAGATAATTGTAATGAACTAATTACAATATCCTTTAAAGGATTTATGTTAGAAATAACAACGGGATTAGAGTCATTTCCCGCATAAGTAGAGGATAAGACGTTTTGTTGTCCAACGGAATAGACTCTTATATAATATGAACCGTTTGATAAGGGTAAATATGTCCCACTGTTAGAGGACGGGGAAAGATTAGCTGCAACTAAACTAATGTTGGTGGTATCGCCCACTACAAATGGAGATGTTTTTATAAACGTTTGATATCCTACCACACCAGAGATAGAAGACGGCGGCAAAAAAGAATAAAATATTTCTTGAGAATTAGCTGTAATATATTGCGAATACGCTTGTAGATTACTTGGACCGATGGGCACTATATAAGGTTGGTTGGACACCGTTTCAAAATTAAATCCAGAATCAATCTGTAAAAATTTATCTAAATTATATTCCAACCCTTCAATTTCATACGTTCCTTGGTCTTGTTCGGATTCTTTGATGTTTAAAACACGATAATAATTCCATTCGTTCGCTGATATATTACCAAGGATAATATTACCGGTTGCTTCAATCATCCATATCAGATTACCGGATACATTATAATTGTTACAATCCAATGCTTGATTAAAATTAATAATTGTTTTATTGCCCGATACATAGGTTTGACCGGAATTAAATGTTAATTGCTGGATTTGTTGGCGGCTCACATTGGAAGCATCATCACTTGTCATTCCAGTTACCAATGAAGAATCATAATAAAATGATGGCGTTAATAAAGAAAATTGATATGTGGTACTGGGGTCTAATCCGGTTACTTGAGAATCAAGAATGGCTTGAGTATTACTACCCGATACAACTATATTATTAAGCCTACCGCCTAATCGTTGCCCCTGTCTGTTATAATCAAAAGTACTGAATACATAACCCGGACGAAGAAAAGAGGCTTCTAAACCCTCNNGCCCGCCGTAAATGATATAGTTTCTGTTTCTGTATTTTCTGTTAAAAGCATCCAGCGACCCAATCTAAATGCTTGACCACGACTAGTTACTCCAAATCCCGGAACATCAATATCTCTTAAACCATATTGTCTAATTGCAGCAACATCTTCCACATATTCAATTGATGGTTTATAATAATTCGTTTCATCATTATATCTAACTACAGCATAAGTATGTCTGGCTTTTTTAGCACTACTACTATAAGTAAAATTTCCATCTTTAACATTGGCATTTGTAAATTGATAAACGGTGGGTTTTTCAGCATCTTGTGACGCATAAATTTGTCCAGCACCATAATAAGTTAATGCTCTAAACACACTTGCTAAAGCGTTAATTGTTTTATACGCATCGTCACGAGAAGTAATATAAACATTACATCTGAAACGCGGTTCTAATCCGCCCCATCCATCAGGCACAATTACATCGCAATATTTTGATATTTCATATAATGTAAATACATCAATTAAATCCGCATCAATATATAATCCCAAACCATAACGATTACTTGTTAATAAATCATAATAACACCAAACGGGATTATCCGTCCATTCTTTTAATATACTACCATTAGAATCTGTTTTAAATGTGCCGTCCCAAGGCCCAGAAGATTCATCATACGTTCTTAGTAATGTATTATAATTACTTGGTACTTGAACCTTTAACCATTGGCCGTCATAAATTCTTTTGGGAACTCTAGCGAAGTATGCAGCATTAAATAATGAAGAAACAACCGCCGAATTTGGATAAGTATATTTATTTCCATAAATTTCGGTGATACTATCAACAAATGTTTGATTATTCAGTGAGGCGTCGGTAGAGTCGGGCGTCGTTCTTAAAATTTGAATATCCCATCCAATAAAATTCACATTACTAGAATAATTATTATTAAACATTATTCTGGTACTTCTAATATATCCAGCGGTAATTTTACCAGTAATGGTTTCGGTAGCCCCAAATATATAACTACCAACGGTTTGATTTAAAAATATAGGTCTATAATATATTGAATAAGAAACCGCTGTTTCATGAATATCTCCGGCGGTATTATTTTGTACATTTACGCTTATAGATTGTAATTGATAAATTCTAATATTAACTTCCGTTCCTATAGCTGTAGGTTCTACAATTCTATAGGTTTTTACGTTTGGGGCTAAACCATAAAGTCTTTCTTGAATATTTCTAGAAAAAGTAAGTTCATCAATAATATTATCTGAAATATCGCTTCCATTAGATGCTCCCCGTGCCCAATTAACTTGTATTTGTTGAAAATTTAGATTACCATCTAAATCTGCCACCGTTAAATCATCCCAATAAATAGATTGTAACCAAGACACGGGTATTCCAGAAGGTTGAGGATAGGGTGTAAAAGATACGGCTGTCCATCCGACATTACCAAGGGTTCCACTAGTAACATATGTTCCGCTTACCAAACCTTGTATTTCACCTTCAGTTAATAAATCTAATATATTTGTTTCTGTATCAGCTAAAAATAAAGCAGTCCCAGAACCAGTAAGTAAAACACCCTCTGGTACTTCAACTGGTATTCTTGGCTGTGGATTTTTTCCACCACCATATCCACCAAATATTATCCTATTATTTGTTTCAACCGGCATATTATGTTTCAGATTGTTCTGGTATTAATTGTGATTGAGTTGGAACTGTATTTGGGTCGGGAGGAGGACTTGGTAAGGTACTGGGATTATTAACATTCTCTTTAGATGTATATCCACTATTAAAATGATATTGTTTATATGATGCCTCAATAATAGCACTACCAATAAATAATCGCCCATATGCTATTGGAACAGACGCGCCTTCTCTAGCGGTATTTTCAGGACCATCAAATAAATATGATGTCAATTGTTGTGCTCCTAATGAGGGTGCTGGCGGTGGACGAATTAGAAGATTGATGACACCCGCAGCAATCAAACCTAATCCAGCGGTGACTAGGGCAACGGAATATGGGGTTGAACNNATGAACCATAACTCCATATTTCAGCAACAATCGCTACAATAATTAAAACAACGCCCGCGATAATAGAACCAATACTACCAGATTTTCCTGCTCCCTCTAATATTGGCACAACATCAATTGTTTCTAAATCATTTATTTTCATACACAATTCCGAATTTTTCATACTTTCCAAATCATTGGGGTCGGGTTGCTTCTCGGTAGTAAAGTCTCGGCCATTAATCAATACCCTATATTTAATGCCTTTTTTATCATTTTCTAATAAAGGATTATAAAATTTATGATGAGTTAAAACATTAATCGCGGACATGGCGTTTCCCACAGTTTTAACTGCCACATTATAGGTATTTCTTGGTAATGATTCTCCAAGTATTCCCAATAGATTCACTTTTACTAATTTTTGACTTCTCATTTTAAACTTTTGTGCCTATAAATCCCAGTTGTAAATCTTTTGTAAGCATTAGAATAGGTTGAAATTTCAGAAAATTCTGAAAAATGATGTAATATTTGATTATCGTCCAAATAAACAGCGAAATGAATTGGATATTTTATATTAGGTGCTTTCATCAGAACAATATCATATTTTTTAATTTTATCTACTTTAATAAAATTTTGACTTAAAAGATAATTTTCTAATATATTCCAATCCTGATATTTGTCCCACATTTCCTCTCGTTGACATGACTTAAAATTACCTCTTTCGGGATGTTTTTTGTCATCTAAATGAATATTTAATTCTCTTCTATAATAATCTCTTATTAAAGTTAGGCAGTCTAAATATCCCGCAAAAAATGGTCGGCCAACATATGGAATTTCCATACCTTTTGGTTCATATTCTTTAAATATATCTTTATCACAACAATAACACATACAATTTTTATTAGACTTTTCAGAAAATGCTATATCGGCCAAACTGAATTCGTCACTATCTTTATGAGAATGATAAAAACCAACAATATCATCCATACGATATTTGGCTATTTCAGAGTTATCTATAATGAAAGATTTCTCTGGTGTTTCAGATATATTATTACACGGAACCACTACAATTTTATGTATTATTTTTACTAATAATCCGCAACACTCTTTAGGATATGATTGTTTTGATTGTAATATAATATCCTGTTTTGAATTGTCATCTAAATAATTCATAATAATTGATTGTGGCGTATTTTTCCCACGGTAAAATTTTTATGAGATTGGTCGTATAACTCCACCAATGAATAACTTTCATATTTTTGATGCAGCATTTGGTTTTGTCCTATATAGATTGCTAAATGAGATATGTCATTACTACCAAGTTTTTTCATCAATATAATATCTCCATATTTTAAATCATCTTCTACTATTGTAAAATCAAACTTTTTCATATTATCATCAACGGTTTTTGGGTTTTTCTCAAACCAATCTTTGTCCCTAAATATTTTTGGCAGTATAATATTCAATTCATTTTTATAAAATTGTTCAATTAAATTGAGACAATCGTTTGTATTATATTGAAATGGAATACCAATATATTTTAAAAATTTGTCGTCTTTATTGCCGTCAAAAACTTTAAATTCGTTCTTTGGTAAATAATATAATATCAATGGCAAATGATGATTCAAACTATTTAATTTATCAAATAAAGTAAAATCATTTGGATGTTCATCTAAACAGTGGGAGTGATAAAAGGCAACAATCTTTCCGGTTTTGGATGAATTAAGATAACTCAATGGGGATAAAACAAAATTATTTAATTTATCTTCGGCTTGATTTTCGCAATTAATTATATTTATCTCTTGGTTTGATTCAATTAACAAGCCGCAACATTCATTAGGATTACATTCTTCCGCATGATTTTTAATTTGTGTTAATATTTTTTTACTTAAATTTATCATAATTAATAGTAGTTGCCTTCTATTTTTTGAGTGGCGGGGAAACCACCAAACGGTAATTCGCCCAAAGTAAGAGTTGTTCCAGCGACATTGGCAGAACCATTAACGCCCCACCTTATTAAGCATCCGTTAATCATTTTTGAACACTC
>QGNH01001417.1_pt4 | contig 14987 bp, 20 predicted proteins | sample 1735481 | NCBI WGS metagenome assembly QGNH01 (sample SAMN09239004, study PRJNA386568) | Viral metagenome, whole genome shotgun sequencing project. | reverse complement strand
ACCGCCTTCCGCCACAATCTCGAAACTCTTAGGCGGCCTTCCGAAGCTTACGGAAATCGTGACGCCCGTGGAGTTGCTGGGAATCGATCCCATCGGAATCGCCTGCCCTCCCTGAGAACCGTTGAAGTTGATAACGAATCCGTATTGCACGCTTCCCGTTACCAAGGTAGCCGTATAACCGCTGAGAGCCTGAATGGCGTTTTGGACCTGAAGGGCCGTGGCGTTGTAAGCCAAAGCCGAAGTCGTCAGACCTCCCACTAAATAAGTCCAAGTCCCAGAAGTAGGAACCGACGAGAATGAAATGACCTGCTGGGCGGCGTTCAAAAGATTTTGAAATCCGATGGCCGCCGTCACGCCCGAGACCTGAAGCACTTTCTCGACGATAGACTGAATCGGTCCGTTCGCCTGAGACGCGAGGAGAGTGGACCTCCGGGTCAAAGCCGCCGAATCCGACTCGACATTCGATCCGGTGATCGCGTCCAGTTGGTTCGTGACGCCCGTCCATCCCGATGTCGGAGAGCCGATTACGGTTAGAGTTCCGGCCTTCACATAATTCGGTCCGGTCACCGTGCAAGTCGCCACTCCCACTCCCTGCGCAGGCGCGCCGGATGTGGTTCCCGAGATACTTAAGTTAGTGACTGTCGAACCGTTCTCCAGAGTGTTCGCGCTGATCGTAATCAACGCTTGCGGCTGGGCCGAGGATACCGGATTGGACCCAATCGCCGTTCCGCTTCCGAAAGTGACGGTGAATCCACCGCTGGAGAAACTTCCACCGACTACGACATCGGTATAAGGGTAATTCCCCGCCGTGGTGTCATCCAAGTTGTTGAAAGCCGCCTGCACGCTGTCTGTGGTTGTAATCGTGACGGTAGTCGTGTTGTTGGCCACGGTCGTAAGAGGATTCGCGATGGAGCCCCAAGAAATAATGTAAGAGCCCGCCGAGCCGGAGACCGTGACTCCGGAGTAACCGGACAAAGCCTGAATCGCGGTCTGGATCGCGGTCGCCGTTGGATAGGCTCCGCTGGTCGAAATATTGGCCGTGGTTAGTGCCGCTCCTGCTTGGGTGAGGGTTAGGCCGAAATGCGTAGAAGCAGCCGGTGTGGAGCTAAAATTTAAAAGGGTCTGCGTAGCCAGAGCCGAGTAAGGGATCGAGTTGGTCGTCAGCGAATTTCCCGCCGGATCGACAATCGAAAGGCTCATGGCTCCGACGTTAGGGATGTTTCCGAAGAAAATGCTTTGGACGGCGTTTTGGGCTGCTGCAATCACCACTGCGCTGTTCAGGGTAAAAGACAGTGGAGGCGAGGCCGTAGTTTGAATAATGGACCCTGCCGGAATCGTGGTGCCTGCCGTTCCAAATAAAACCAACCCATATAGGGATATTCCATTGGCCTGAAGCAATGCCGTTGAGTTGGTCACCGTGGCTGTGGCCGCGAGGCGCTTCAGGTTGTTCAGGGCAAGGATGTTGTCCACCGAGGTACCCTCGGCCCCGGCTGGGTACTGAGATGCGTATATCGCCTCGGCTAGCTGCCAAATCAGGGCTTCCCTGCCCGAGAAGATGCCCACGATCTGACCGAACACCGATTGGGGTCCGAAATTGATGTTGGCTCCGAAAACAGACTGAAGACTGGCCTCGATGGCCGAAATAATGTCTTGTTGTTGCATCACAACAAAACCTTGTGAAGTAAGTCCAAATTGGGTGCTCATATCGTTCCTCCCGACACCGGCGCTAGGGTGCCCGTGTAGTTCACGGTTCCCAGCGTAGTGAGGCAGCTAAAATTTACCGTGAGCACTCTCGTGGCTCGATTCACGGTGAAAGAATAAGAAGTCAGTTGGTCGACGCCCGGCGTTCCCGCGATGCAGTTCTGAAAGATGGCATCGATGTCGGATTGGTTCGGGTTCTTCACCAAAATGCGTTGGTACCAGGGAATCCCTTGCGTGTTGTCCAAATACCACTCGCCCAAGAAAAAACGCAGACGCGTCAAAATGTCCTGAAGTATGGGGTTAGTTCCGTAGGTCGCATTTACGTCGGAAGTCAAAACCAGGTCGCTATTTACGAATAAAAGGTCCCGATAGGTGGAGCTTCCGTTGTTTAAATCCAAAGATAAATCGGCCATTAGGCTATCGTTCCTTTCCCGGTAATGGTTCCGGTACCGCTGCAAGGTCCGCCGCCCGAGGGTGCCACGATGGTTGACGCCGTGGTCAGCAACGTGCCCGGATCGGCCTCAGCGTTGCTTTGAATGTAGACTAGGTCGCCCGCGCCCCAAATCGATTGAATCGTGGTCAGCAAATTAGACTTCTCGGTCGAGCTTAGTTTAGAGAAATTACCGGTCGCAGCAATGGCGTTGTAAATTGCATTTGCCCTTCCTGATTGACTCATCGCCATGCGTTACCCCTGCAACTTTTGCAGATTCGTTTGAACCTGCTGGAGCGCCGTTATGGTGCTCGCTATAAAAGGCTGCGGCCCCAACATAGTAAGCGTAAACGCGTTCGTAGTTAAAACATTCAGCAAACTGAGCAAAATCGTAATCAGTTCTTGGTTCGCGCTGGTGTTCTGAATCTTAAAGCCGCCGCCTTGCTCCAGTCTAACCTGTGCGTTCCCGTTGGTCAGCACAAGGTCGCTGGTGGAGTCGGTCCCCTGGCCAGAGAACGGTACCAGCCCTGGGATAAAGATCGGGTCGCTCAAGTCGTGCTGTCGGCTGTCCTGTGGGTCTACGAGGCCACCGGACCCGGACGCCCAGACATCTAGGCTCCTGTCGCAGAATAATGCAACGCCCGTGTCGCCAACTGCCACAGGCAGCTTGATTGAATATTTGGCGCCTATCGGCATGCTGACCATGACATTCTGAATCGGAGGCAGGTTGACCAGCGTCCCATCCGTGTATCGGGTCTGAAGGAGGGGTTGGATGTCCACTTTTTGGTTCCCTCGCACAACTGTGACTTGCGCAGGGAGCCAGACCCTTAGCTTCCGAGTGGAATCCGAAATGGCTTGGCGGATAATTTCATCGAGCGGAAGCGTCTCGGGCTGGAAATCGGGGGAATTCGGGTCATATGGGTTGGGATATGTATCGTCAAAGCTCATTAAACCACCGCCGAGTTGTAATCGAAACCTTCGCCAATCTTGGCAGTCTGAACCACGTTGGGCATAATGGTGCACTCGCAGCTCACCTGCCATTTTTGATCGTGGCTATCGCCCTCGTATTTGGCCTTTCGAACTTTATAGTAACCATTCAATGCGGTGTTCTCGGAGATCAACTGTACAAGGGCTCCGGGAACGAGCCTAGGGTTCAGCAAAGAAGTAAACTGAGTGAAGTATTCGTTCTGCGACGGAACGCCAATGAGACCCGTGTTTGCGGAGACTACTTCAGCGGTTGTACCGTCGTAATTCTGAATGGGAATGATATTCAAGTTTCCGTTTTGAATGTTCCATTCCAAGCCTTGCGGCTTCAATAATTTGTCGAGAGTGTCCTTGCATGCGCCTTGGGCCACGAATCCTTTATTGAAAACCTGACTGGGAATATTGAGAGAGATTCCGGCGCTGATTCCTACTGGATTTGCCGTCGTGGCGACACTCATGGCGGTGGCAACGTCCGATAGTATTTGCTGAATCGTCACGCCTGCGGGATAGGATTTATCCAGCTTCGCGTACGTGATCGCCGAGCCGCCATCGAGACACTCGAGCGTGGTCATGATCGTGCCGTCCGAGCCTTGTCGCTCGGATTTGGCGATGAAAACATTTCCCGTGAAAAGCAATCCGATGAGAGTGTTGTACCCTCCGTACAACTGAACCAAATACCCCTTTTTTATCGACGTGCGACTCTGCTGCGACAGATTGAAAAGATTTATTTTGGAGTGATTGGCCGAGGCGCCCGTCATGTTTTTCTCTATGTCGAAGCTCACTCGAATCGGCGCGGGATTGGAGCCGAGCGTTCCATATTGAAGGGCGGTGGTCTGCCCCGGGGGGCCAAGGTTTACGGCGTAGGAACGCTTAAATAAATACTGAGCTTGCGCGCTGTAAACGAAAGACTGAAAACTCATGACTGTGTTGGGTCCTCATACCAAAGGGTGTGGTCCACGCCGAAAGAAAATTGAGTGGCCTGATTTCCCTGTCCGGTATCGTCGGTGGCGAAGAATATTCCCTCGGGCACCGAAAGCGTTGTGTATTGGCCGGTCAGGTTTCTCTGAATTAAAACCGGAACTCCCTCTAGAATGGGGTTATTGGAGGGATCGTTCACGTTCATCATCCACCGATTCATTCGAGTGTTGTAGCGGAACTCCAGAGTGTAAATCGCGCCCGAGAGAGTGATTTTAAATTTCTGCCAAGGGACCTGATTTGAAATTGGAACCGTGAAAATAAAAGGCATTATTGACCTCCTACCAATCCACCGGGAACGACGGATTTCACGGCAGCGGAGGCGCTGTTAAAACCCGCCTGGTATTGGGGCGATAGATTCAATCCTTGTTGTCCGAGATCGGCCTTGTTCGCCGATAAACCAGGATTAGCGAAAATCTGAACGTTCACGCTTTGCGGAGAGACCAGAATCAGTTGCTCAAGACTCAAGTCGAAGACGATGGATGACCCCGTTCCGGAATCACGCGGAGCCGAGACAGCGCTAATCCACATCGACGGGTATCGATAAAGACTGGTCAATACGTCGAAGGGTTGCGCGTTTTCCTGGAGCTGCAAAATCTGATTGTAGGCGGCCACGCTCGGGCTTTGGGAGTTGGAGAGAGTTTTAAAAATAGAGTAACCGGCTGCGGCTGCGACCAATCCCACCGGAGGAACGAGGGCTGAGGTAAGCGTGGTTGCGGCCTCGGTGACGTACCCCTGCACTCCGCCCAAAGGCGTGTCGGTGATTATCGCCGTCAAATCCAAATTGAAAGGGCTGATGATCACGTGGTCCGAGATCATGCTTCCATTCTCAATTGGGAATTTTGTCGGCGTGGAAGCACGTTTGTGGTTCTCCTTTAAAGTCGCATCGAACTGAATCAAAGTGTTCGTCGAGTTTTGGATGAACTGAACGCGTTGCTTGCCGTTAAAAATTTGCCCAAGTAGTCCCATAATTAGTACGCCTGGTTAGACCTCAGTGATTGTTGAGTACGACGATAGACGCTGTCTAAATGCTCTTGCACTCCTTCCTTTACTTTTTCTCCCATGACCTTCGGATCGGACGCGTGCGGAATATTGATGGTGATGGGAGCGTTGACCGAATAATTACCGGGCGCCGGAGTCGCCAAAGAAGGACCGAAGGAAGGCGTCGAAAGATTTCCGATCTGTCCTAAATTGGTTACGGCGTTTGAGGCGCCCTCCAAAGGTTTTTGNNCCTCGAGGCCGCTCTGCAATGGATTTTTGTTGGTCGCTTGGTTGTCGGGATTTCCACTTCCCAGGCCCAAGAAATCGAGGGCCTTTCCCCCGAAGCCTTTCACGGCGTGGAAAGCCTTGGCGACCCAGGTATCCTCCCATTTTCCCCCGGACAATAAAGTCCAGGCGTCATGAAGAACGACCACCAGGGCCGCCACAGCAGTTGCTATCCAACCGACGGGCGTGGCCTCGATGGCTGCGCCCAATCCCAAGAAAGCTTCCGAGAGAGCCGGTAAAAGGGTCTCGGTCAAAGTCGCCAATTTCAAAAATAGATTCGCCGCGAGTGCTCGAGCGATGCCACCAATAAACAGGATGGCCGGCATCATCGCGCGCGTCCAAATGAACTCCAGAGGGCCGAGAATGACCTTTAAAAGCTCGAAGGCTCCGGTGAGGATTCCCACTAATTTTTGGACCACAAATATGGTCCCGGCCAGGACTCCCAGGGCCAGAGCAAACTCAAATATTCTGCGAATCAAAACCTGATGCGTGCTGGCGAATTTCAGGAAAACTTCCACGACACTTTGCATGAGGCCGTGGATGTACCCAAGGACATAGGCCAGGTCCTCGGCCCAAGCCTTAAAGTTGACGTCCAGTATTTTTCGATTCGCCTCGTAAAACGTCAGGAAGTTCTTTATCGCGCTTTCGAAGATAGGGGCCACGTAGGTAGCAATGGTGGCTCCGATGGCCTTAAAAACCGCCCAGACCTTCTGTAGGGAGTGTTCGAGCTGGACCAGGGCTCCGACCTGCTTCTCAGACAGGATGATGCCCAGTTTCTCGGCCTCCCCTCCCATGCCTTTAATGGCAGCACTTCCCTGAGAGAGGAATCCGACCATGTTGAGGCTTCCCCGTCCGAAAAGCTGCATGGCCAGAGCTTGTTTTCGGATGGGGTCATCGATTGCTTTAAAACGGTCAGCCAGAGCAAGCATGGCCTCGCTTCCGCTTCGGAATGAGGTCAGCTGCTCTGGGCTGATGCCGATGTCCGCGAAAGCCTTCTGCGACTCCTCACCACCCTTGCGGGCATCGTAAAGGTGCCGAGACAACCTGGCCAAAGACCCGGACATTTCTTCCTGGCTGACAGCCGATTGACCTGCAGCGAAAGCCAGGCGCTGAAACTCTTCTACGGTGATTCCTGCCGACTGGGCGGCGACGTGTAACTCTTCGGCGAAGTGGGTGAACTTTTCGGTCAGCTCCACTACGCCTTTGAGTATCTCGGCAGCGGCCAAAAACTCGAGCGACTGCCGGATTCCGCCAATTTGCTTCTCTAAATTTTTGAGTGGTGCGTCTTCGACCTTGAAGCCGAAGTATGCGATTAGCTCGCGTCGTGTCATTGGCGCCTCATTTCTCTCAGTCTATCAGCTTCGGCTTCCTCTTTAATGTCCAAAACTTCATGGGCATCAAGGAGGTCATCAATAGACCAAGTGTATTTAACTTCGTGAAGGCGGCCAAAGCCAGCGGCGACAGGGCGCCAGATGGCCCATTTTACGTTTGGGGGAGCTTGTTGACCAGGCCCTTGAACCCCGGCTTGGAGCCGAGCAGGCCGAGGAGTGCGGCGAAAAAATTTCCGTACTGCACCTCCAGAGCAGCCCATAGAACCTTAAACATATGGTCCAGCCGGTCTTGGTAATGAGTATTAAAGATGACTTTTTGACCGTCGCAGAAACATTTCTCGGCGGTAAGTTTTTTGGTGATAGCCTTGGTGATAGCCTTGTCTCCGATTCCCTGAACGAGAGCCTCCATCACGGTTCCGATCATGTCGGGATTGAACTCAGTGTCTAGGCCGCCCTTGCCGAAAAGAGCACCTACGGCAAGCCCTAGGGGTTTACCGCAGATTTTAGCGATGTCCAAAAGAACGTCGTAAGAATCCTCGGCTCCCCATTTCTCGAATTCGTATTTGAGGCCATCTATCTCTACTTCGTAGAGGCCGCTCTCGTTTTTGCGCATTAGTTCCCGCCGTCAAAAATAACCAGCTGGTCGGTTTCCATCACCCATACACGGTTGGAGACTTCCTTGGCAAACTCGGCGTTCGCATATTTCTTTACCCAGGCCGTCAGAGCCGAGCAAAGCGTGCGCCCGGACGCATCTCTGAGCAGCATCGGAACAGCGCCAGTGTTGGACAGTTCGTCCGCCGCTGCGAAGCCCGAGAGAGTGTCGTTCGAAGAAGAAGACTGATGAAGCGTGATGGTCAGCTTACCACTCAGGTTGTTGCTTTTCGCCCGAGTGCCGATTCCATCCACTCCCACTTTCAAATTCCACATGTCCTCATTGCGTTCCGCGGTGATGAATGTTCCATCCGTGAAACCCGTGATGATGGATCCACCGACGATGAGTGCTACCTGTTTGGGGTCATACGTTTTAACCATGAATCCTCCTTAGACCGATACCGTTCCGTTGACGATAACGGCGTTGAACGCCCCCTGAAGGCGGCACGTGAAACTGATTGTCGGCGCGATTCGCAGAGCCCTTTGGTTCGACGAAACCGATGCGACGAGAGGCGCAGTCACCGTGATCGCCGTGTTTCCGTCGATTAGCCCGTTCACCACACCTTGGTCGATTGCGGCTTTGACCGCCGAAATTAGAATCGAAGTGCCTTTGTCGGTGAAAGGGATTTTGGCCGCGTTTACCTGCGCCGCGAAAATATTGGTTTGAATCGTCGATTTCAGCCAGTCCNNCCATCCCATTTCGGTGATGTTTACGCCACCGACCGTTTGATAGATGTTGACGTTCTTGCCAGCTATTCCGGCTTCGGGAACTCCGATGCAGGACGTTTGCTGAGTCGAGGACAGCGTATCGACCGTGATTCCGTTGAGCGTTTTAAAGGCCCAGTTCTGAGAGCCAGGAGTGGCCGGCAATTGCCCACCCATCCACGCCGACTCGATACCCGAGTTGTAAGAGGTCGGGGAGAAAATCAACCCAGACCGCTTGTATCCAGTGGCCTGCATCGTGGAACCGATGTCCGAGGTGGACGAGGTGCCGATCGCAGTGTCGTTGGAGGCAGCCAAGAAAATCTTGGTCAAGCCTTCGATATAGGCCGCAACCTGAAGGATGTCTTGGTCTTGGTTGGAGCAAATCGAGAGACCGTACCAGCTATCATTCTGGAATCGGGCCTGTGCGATGTCGGTGGGAATCGTGTGATTCGCCGTGGTCGTCGCGATTGTTAAATTGGTGTCGGTTGTGGTGTCCGTGAAACCCGTGCCCGCCGTGGTAGCTGTCAAGGTAACCACGTTAGTGGAAACCGAGGCCGTAAGACCCGTTCCCGTCAGGGAGCTGATGGCCAACTGAATACCCGACGCGATGGCGGAAGCCGAGGACGAGCCACCCGAGTTATAGCTCCAGTTTTGTCCGCCGATGACGCCCGTATATGTGTGGCTCGCCACTCCGGTGGATACCGTTATGGTGTCCACTTGGGCCACTGAGGCCGAGTAACGACCGATGTAAAAAATGACCGGGACCAAAGTCTGAGAAAGAAGTTTTCCGGCTTTGATGTACTCGGGGTCGGTGGCTTGGAAACCGTCCGTGACCATTCCGGCCAAGCTGGTGTAGGACCGGATAGCGTCTTCGAAAGTGAGAGCGACGCCCGAGGCGCTCGCCGTGGCGTTGGCCGACATGACTGCCGTCGTGCCCGTCACCGATAAAATGTATGTTCCGGAGGGGATGCCCGCTCCGCTTACGGAGGCTCCTGGGTTCACCCCTGAAATCGAGGAGAGAACCGAAAGGTTTGGACTCCCACTCACCGTCGTGCCCGTGATACCCGAGGTCGGTGCGAACCGATTCGAGGGCCCAAAAACTGCCGGGATTGAGAAACTTGTTACAGGAACCGAGGTCGCCTGTAGCGAGATGTTTACGTTTACGATTTGGTCAAGTGCACTCATTCAATTCCTCCTAGGAGACAGTCTCTGTGATTGTGTCCGTCCCCGTATCTGTCGATATCGTTCCTGTGACCGTGACCGAGTCGATCTCGCCGAGGTTGGATTGCAAGTTAAATGCAACCCCGAAATCGCATTCCATATGTGCTCGTCCTTCATAGCCAGTATTCAACAAAACGGACAAATCAGCAACCGCTCCGATGATCCAAACGGCTATTCCGGAGACCCTTAAGTCAGCCTGGATGTTCTCCAGGTCGAGCGCGGTCTGCCAAAGCGCCATGTAATTGTAAGCTTCCTCGTGATTGTTTCCATAACAATCGAATGAAACGGTCATCTTACGCGGCCCGCCAGAGTTCCATACGTCGTTACCAACGTAATCTTTCGAGTCATCGCCATATCTGGAACCCGGTCCGTTGAACTTGAATGTGAAGTAGGGCTTTTTGGGGCGCGGCTGATTGGGCTGTTCCGGCTCGTAAAGCAAAACCTGGTTCTGGCTCAGGCCCGTGACCTTTACGATTTCGTTGGCGATCGCCGCACGAAGTAAGTTGAAGTCTATCGGGAATGTGACCGTTTGCGCCATTTTATGCCGAGGTGGCCGCTAACGCAGTTTTGATTGTCGCGTAGGTGTCGGACACGTGGATGATTCTACCGTCCACCAAGTAAATCAACCTTCGGTCGGAGGCTCCAACCTCTACGGAGACTATGTTCTGCGCGTAAATAATAATCTTGTTTCCCGTAGCCACACTGGTCACTTCGATGAAATCACTGTTCGTTAAAGCCATGTTTTTCTCCTAAATACTTGCGTCGGGACCCACATCGATGCGCACCATGCGCGCTTTGCTGTAGCTTCCCCAGTCCTCGGTGTCCTGAAGTTGGTAATTGACCCCAAGCCTTGTAATTATGTCATTGTCCAACAATCGGGTCGGTTTGTCTTGTATCTGAAGGCCAGAATCAACCACGAAAGAGTTGTTGGGAGCGAAAATGTAATATTGCTCTTTGGTCCGGTCGCCCTCGGGCACCAGCATCAGCTGCCTACCATCGAGAGGCTGCACGTTCCCTTGGCAGGTAAACTTGAATCCGTTCCGCTTAATGGGCTTGCCTTCGAAATAGGCCACGTTCTCCGGAATGCGCGTGCCCTCGCGGAAAACGCTCAGCAACTCGTCTTTCGTTAAAATCTGGGAAGGGCCCTGAAGCTTAATCATTTCTTCTCCACAAAAACTTTATAGGTGACTGACCTTAGCATCAGGCCCGTGTCGATCAGGGTTTTGGTTCGGTCCGAATAGGGCCTTCCCTTGTTGTCAGTGCCCTCTTTAAACTTTTTGGGTAGTACGCCCGCCTTCTGCTTGGCCTTCACCGTGGAGGGCGCATTAGGCGGTGGTACGTTGCTTTTAATCTTGTTTTGGATGAGGACCTGAATACGGAAGCCGAGCATCTCCAGACCCTTCTGAACTGACCAACCGTCATTCAGGATTTTATCGATGGCCTCTTCGCGCCAGGCGTTGATTTTTCCCATGCCCCCATCGATGGCCAAGCCCATAAAAGGCCGAGCGGGGATGCGGTCCGTACCGAACTCGTTCCAAAGCGCCACCTCAAAAACCATCGGGGCATTTTTACCCTGGTACTGTCCGGCGCCCTCGTGGATACCGACGGTGACGTAAGCCTTGTTCATGTTCTTAAAGGCTTTGGCGTATTTCTCCCAGTCGTCCTTGCCCTTTTCCGTAACTGTGACCTTGGGCTTGACCATGTTTAATCCTGGAAATTATCCCACAACCACTTTTCGTTTTGGGTTGTCCAAGGCGCGATGTCGTAATTCTCCATCATGTGCTTGGTGAAGTCCGGTCGGACCAGGTTTGCGTTTTGTCGGTTGACCTGCTTGGACGAGACCGTGATGCCTCCCGCGAAAGGCGCGCAGTCTTCCATAGCCAAGCGATTGACCAGAGTCGTTTGAAGGTCGCGCATGTTCTGCGCCTTCTGACTGAAATTGATTTTGACTTGCCCCACCGTCTNNCGTCTCATCCGCCATCCGAGAGAACTTGGAGATGATGCTCTCGCAGCAGCGAATAGCCGCGTTGATTGGGGTGTTGTTGTATTGGCTTAGAACCCAGGCAATTTCGGTGTCGTTTAGGAGCGGGTCCGTAGAATCCGTATCGCCGATTAGGTAGCGGGTCTGGTCTTTGGCGCTGGAGCCGGGATTACCCGAGTAAGTCCACGTGCCTGAATTGATAGTGACCGGTCCCACATTCGCCTCCGCCCCACGTTATTTTTTATGGGCTGAAGATGCGTGGGTGCTTAGAGCCCTTTTTGATTTGAATTTACGTTCGCAGGTTCCGCAGTGGTGCCCCTCAACCTCTTTGGGAACCGCTGGGCCTTCATTGACCGTAGTTACTTTGAAAACAGAAGGGGTGGAAGAGGCTCCCGATTTACCAGAAACCTCCTCCACTACCCATTCTAAATTCAAGTGTGCTCGTCGAGCATGAATGTCCCATTTTTCGAAGTCGGGGATTTCATCTCCGGGATGGAAGATGATCGCCTTTTCGGCTCCGAGAGGGATGTACTTCAATTCACGCTGTGCGACAAACATCTAATTCCTTACGCGGTCTGGAGTACGTTGTAACCGTACACGCCCAGGTCGAGACCGACTTGGTGCATGTCGAATGCCATTTCGCCTTCGATTCGATCCGACTCAAGGTGCTCCATACGGAACGTCTTGATTCGGTTACCTTGGGCGCCGGCTCCGAACAGACCTTGCCACGAGAAGATGTAGCCCGCGCTGGGCTGCAAGATGCTCGGTGCAGGGTTCGAGTACACCAACAAGAAGGAATTTTGGACCAGGAAACCAAAGGCTCCGGTTTGACCTTCTTGCGAGGTATTTTGAACCGCCGAGGCGACGAGGAATTTCTCCACTCCGAATAGAGCTGCGAGCAACTCTTCGGAGACGATTCCACGCTGCGTGTATTTGATACGGTCGAGGACCGCAGCATTGTTACGCAGACCGAAGAAAACGTCGTCGGCTACCGTTAAAGTGTTTGGCAAAAAGCCAGTTTGGCTCTTGATTTGCTGCTTCAGGAAGTCCACATCCGCCATCGGGTTGGAGCTGCTGGAATCCCAGTAACCTTTGCCGTTGACGTTGGGTTGGAAATCCGTGGCCGTTCCGGCGACTTTGTAGCCCTGCCAGATACCAGACGCCATGAATTTCACGGTGAACTGGATTTCTCGACGGAGTAACAAAACCTGAGTCACGAACAAGGTCGCATCGCGATCCAAGTCCACCGGCTCATCGGCGTTCGCACGGGTTTGGTCATCCACGTCATCATGCCACGCCCAAACGTCGCAATAGTACGTTGGGGTGTTGTCCACGTGGAAGCCACCGCCTGCGGATTCCGAAGAAGGAGCGCGCTTAGTCGCTCCGGCTCGGAACCACCAATCCTTCGTATACACGAAGTATCGGTCCCTCTGTTTCATGACCGGGACTATCGGGAACACCTTGTCCGCGATGAAGTCCTGTGCCCGCTGAATGTATGCAATCGAAACGTTCGTTAGCGGGCGGTTTACGTGAACGTCTGACCTTGTTGGTTGCGGCATTTCTCAGTTCCTCCCGCTTACTGTTTACCGTTCCGGATTAACAGAACAGTGGTGATGTCCCCAGAGGCAGCGGTCTCTAGCGCCTGAGCAACCGCTAAGTTGCCCGTGGTGCAGAGTACAAAGTGACCAGCCGAGTTCGTCATTAAAAGTTGTCCGATGCTGAAAGCCCCACCGGCTTGAGCTTTGGTCACGCCATGGATCATTACCTGACCCGCTTCGCCCTGCTGAGGGGTGCTCTGAAGAACACCGATCATCGGGGTGGAGGCTACTGACAAAGGAATGAGAGCCGCTCCGCCAACTCCAGTACCTTGAGTGCTGACTGCGGTATAAATACCGACGCCAGTATACTGGTAGGAGAAGTTAGGGCCAGTTCCGACCATGCTCGACATGTTAATGTCGGCGGGGAAAACACCTACGTAAAAATCTGGTATTTCGTAAGCCATTAGATGCCATCCTTTCGCGCGGCCTTGAACTCGCCGTACAATCGCTTGCCTTCAGCGGTTTTTAGGACTGCTTCGTAAGCTTGTTCTTTGGTCTGAGCACCGTCAGACTTCTGAACAACTTGTTCGACCAAAGCGTCTAATCGGGCTTCGGCGCTGGAGGGGTCTCCGCTGCCACTGCGTCGGGTTCCGATTTCTCCGTAGAGATTTCCGGCACCGAGCTGACGGTCAGCCGACTTCAACACGGATTCTACTTCCTTGTAGGCTTCGACATCCGTTGAAGCGAGCGACTTGAGAATCTTCGAGAGTTTTGCGTTCTCGACTCCCAGGTGCTTGAAGGTACGAGCACGCTCGTCGAATTCCTTCGTGATGCGAAGATCACGCTCGGTATTGAGGGCTTCCTCAAGTTCCAAGTTTTTCTTCACCAGGTCCTGGTTACTTTTGAAAATCATCTCAAGCTGAGAGCGTTGCTCTTTCGGGAACGCCGACAGATCGAGAGTTCCGGCTGATTTTGCGACTTTGCCCACGCTCTCCTCCTCTTCCTCGTCCTCGTCTTCCATGTCCTTGGCTTTTTTGTCTTTAGCCTTGCACATTTCGTCCTTGGACTTTTGTTGCATTTCGGCGTCCGGGTATTTCCGGTAGCCCATCTTATGCAGGTGATCCGCATAAGACTTCTTTGCCATTTCTAAAGCTTCGGAGTGATGTTCTTCTTTCACTCCCTCAGGGATCGCCCCAACTTCCTTCTCCATCATAACATCATCATCTTTTTCCATTTCATCTTTCGGAGTTGATTCGTCGGAGGGCTCGCTCTTGCTGCCACCAATGCCGACTTCGTGGGCGACCGCACCGACATGCTCGTCGGTGATTTCGTCTTTGAAGGGGGCCATGATTCGAGCAATCGCTTTTAAAGCTGCTTGCGCTCTGTCGGAAAGAGGTTTGTGGTCGGGCGCGCTTTCGCCGTCTTCAGGCATTTTGTAAACCGAAGACTCTTTGCCCGGCTCCATGTCACCCGCAGCCTTTTCGGCTTTCGCGTGCATGGCTTTTAAAACTTTATCAACTTTTTTCATTGTCTCGGGTGAGACAGAGTTGATCAGATTGCGGATTTCTAAATCCTGCTTTTTTCCCATCTCACTCCCCTTCAGTGACTTATATACTAGGAACTTTTTTCGGTTGGCCCCTCGCGGAACCAGACTTACTTCGGCGGGGTCAAGGTCGTAAAGTCGCTTCATTTAAACATATCTCGTATAGAAAAGGTTGCCAGATTACGTTTGTTCCCGCAAGTCAATAAGAGCCGTCACGTTTGCTCTCTTGCACCCAAACCACCCACTGAGAATCCAGTATACTCGCCATTTACTATTTTTTTCCACTCTTCTGGGTCGTGAACTTTCACGCCGAGAATCCAGGAACCCTTTTTTACTACCTGCGGCCCGTATTGGCCAGTCATCTCTAGGTCCTGTGGAGCGATAAACGATTCTACCGGCTCCGCGTCAATCGGTTTCTCGTGTCCGGAGCCAATGACTCTGGACTTGGTGAGGTACCGGTGGGCGGCCTTCTCAATCTCTTCCGGCTCCATGAAATCGTCCTGCGCATCGATTTCCTGTGGAGCTAATATTACACCATAAACAATTTGTTTTTGGGGTATTGCCTTTAAAATAGGCACCACGAATCCTTTGGCAAGTTTCTTCTCAACCTTGCTTACAGGTTTCTTGGGCGCTTGAGGATTGACCTGCTTCGGAGCTAAGG
>QGNH01000007.1_pt1 | contig 14990 bp, 8 predicted proteins | sample 1735481 | NCBI WGS metagenome assembly QGNH01 (sample SAMN09239004, study PRJNA386568) | Viral metagenome, whole genome shotgun sequencing project. | reverse complement strand
TAATAATTATACCAAAAATAAAAATAATTGGCGAACAGTACCATTACAACAAGTAGCTTCTGATTTTTTAGGATTAGAATATAAGGAAATTAAAACTAAAATTGTCCGTTCTACAAATCCACGACCGCTTAAAGAAAAATATGTAGCGCTTGCCGAATTTTCTACATTTGATTGTAAAGAGTGGTTAAATATTGGTGGTTGGCAAAAAATTGTAAATTATCTTAATGAACAAGGAGGATATAAAGTAGTTTCTGTATCGCGCGAAGAAACTAAATTAAATAATGTTATTAAAATGAATGGTAAAACTATTCAAGAAACAATTAATAACATTCAACATGCTGAATTTTTTATTGGTGTTTCTTCTGGATGTTCTTGGTTAGCCTGGGGATTAAATGTTCCTGTAATAATAATTTCCGGACCAACTTTACCATTTGTCGAAATGAAAGATTGTTTTCGTGTTATCAATAGAAATGTTTGTCATGGTTGTATGAGTGATAAAGATGCTTCTTTTGATCGTGGTAATAGGCGATTATGTCCCAACAATAAAAATCTTGAATGTTCAACGTCAATTACTCCAGAAATGGTAATTCATGCAATTGATTGTTGTCGAAATAATACCCTTTATAAAATGCCTGAAGTAAAATTTGATACAAATAGAATTCTTTTTATTACTCCACACTGTTCAACTGGAGGATTGCCTGAATATCTTTATTCATCTGTTCAGGATTTACGAAATTCTGGATGCGATGTTGCTGTTGTTGAATATATGGATATTGCTCCTGTTTATGATGTTCAAAAAAAGAAAATGAAAAAGATTTGTAAATTTTATACTTTGACTGGCGATAGGCATTTACAATTAAAACAAATAATTGAAGATTTTAATCCGGCAGTAATTCATATTGAGGAATTTCCAGAATTTTTCATGCCCGATGAAACCATTAATATGATTTATGATTCTAAACGGAAATATAAAATAATTGAAACCACACATGGTATGTGTGTTGTACCTCCAGAACAAAAAAGATATAGACCCGACAGATTTATATTTGTTAGTCCATATCATATGGAAAAATTTAAAGATTTCGGTGTTCCTATGAGCATGGGTATGTATCAAGCTAAACCACATATTCGTCCGGAAAGATCGGCCGCTTTATCTAAATTAGGATTAGATCCTACACGTTGGCATGTTTTGAATGTTGGATTATTTACTCCAGGTAAAAATCAAAGTGAAGTATTTGAAGTCGCACGTTTACTTCCAGATATTCAATTTCATTTTGTTGGTAATCAAGCTGGTAATTTTAAACAATATTGGGAACCATTAATAAAAAATAAACCCGATAATTGTATTATTTGGGGTGAACGTAATGATGTAGATGCTTTCTATGCTGCATGTGATTTATTTTATTTTTCATCCGTTTTTGAATTATTTCCTATTGTTTTAATAGAGGCATTATCTTGGAAAATTCCAATCCTAATGCGTGATTTGGAAACATATTGTGGTTATTATCAAGAAGATGAACCTAATATTGAATTCATCAAACCTGACGATACTACTAATACTATCGCTCTTAAAATTCGTTGTAAATTTCCAACACTCGGTAATGATTTGTTATATACATATAAAACAATTAAAGCACCCGAACCTTCACCAGAATTAATACAAATTGATTCAAATAATAAAAAAACCACTGTTGCTGTTGTAATTCCAAATTATAATTATGCTAAAACTCTTGAAAGAACCATTACAAGCGCACAAAATCAAACTATTAAACCAGATAAAATTATTGTAGTTGATGGTGGATCAAATGATAATTCCAAAGAAATTGCCGAAAAATTGGGAGTCACTTGGATTGATAATAGTTCCGCTGGTGATGCAGGTACAAATAAAAATGTTGGTATTACGTCATCTAATTGTGATTTTATTGTTCCTTTAGATGCTGATGATTGGATTGGGCCTACTTATATTGAACGATGTTTAGAAAAAATGAATAACCGTGAGGTTGCGGTAGTTACTACACAATTACGATGGAATGATGGAAGAATTCAATATCCTGATGCTCCATTTACAATAGAACGATTATATTGGCGAAATAGGTTATTTAGTTGTTCTATGTTACGACGTTCCGTAATTGAACAAATTGGTGGATATGTAGTTGCACCACCACAAGGAATAGTTAATGAAGATTGGGATTTGTGGTTACGAGTAGTTGAAAATGGATATAAAATTGCAGTTGTTGATGAACCCTTATTTCATTTTACAAGTCGCGGCCCTGGTGAACGCGATACTAGATATTCATTAGCGCATGAAGCTAAATTTCATGCAGAATTAAAACGTCGGCACCAAGAAAGAATGAAAGAAGCAAATTCTAAAATTAATGTGGTTATATTTTCAAAAGATCGTCCATTACAATTAGATGCGTTATTAAATAGTATTGATAAACATGCAAAATGGATAAAAGATCTTATGATTATTTGTAAATATTCCGATGAAGAATATTTTAAAGGATATTATTTAACTGCTATTAATCATCCTAAAGCCAAATTTATAAATCAGGATGGAACTTTAAAGGACGCATTATTAAAATCCATTGATATAAATAAACAGGCTACTATTATGTTGGTAGATGATGATATTTTCTATCGTGATTTACCAATAATAAACTATATAAAACCTGGTGCGGTATATTCTACTAGATTGGGTAAAAATTGTACTTATTGTTATACACAAGATAAAGCACAAGAATATGGTACATTGGATTTTAATTATACGTGGTCTCTTGATGGTAACATTTATAATACTGGTGAAATATTGAAACATTTGAAGTCACTTGAATATGAAACACCAAATCAATTGGAAAATCAATTGTCAAAATTAGAACCACTTTCAATGTCACATAGGGATCAAAGTTGTTTGGTTGGTATTCCAAATAATGTTGTTCAATCGGATTATAAAAATCGTAATGCTGGTGGTGATTCTAAAGCATTAAATAATATTTTTCTTTCTGGTGGACGTGTTGATATTGACTCAATGGATTTTTCTTCTATACGTGGTGTACATCAAAATATCGATTATAAAATAAAACCAAACGATGAGCCTTATAAAATTCAATTGAAACAAATTCTTTATGAAATACCGGATCCTGTAATTGTAGAATTAGGCGTCTGTGATGGTTCTGATACATATTGGCTTTCCGATATATGTAAGGGAAATTCTAAATATATTGCTGTTGAGCCGCTTGAAAAACATTATGAAAAAATTTGTTCATTACCAAACATAATTCCAATAAATTCTGCAATTACATTTTATACTGGAACTACTACATTTTATGTCTCGGATAAAGGGGATCGTTCCAGTTCTATTCATATTCCTAAAGAACATTTAAAATATCATCCAGAAATTGAATTTAATAAGGAAATTACAGTCCCGTGTATTACTTTGGATGATCTGGCTAAATCTAATAATTTGGATAAAATTGATTTACTTTTTGTAGATATTCAAGGTGCAGAAAGAGAAATGGTCCTTGGTGGAACCGAAATATTAAAGAAAACGAATTGGATTTTTATTGAGTCATATACAAACGAAATGTATGAAGGACAGATTGTAAGAGAAGATTTATTAAAAATGTTACCAGATTTTGAGTTAGTAGGTGAATTTACAGATTCTAATATATTATTACATCGAAAAGAGTATTAAATGAAAGTTAATACGCAAATAACAGATCTACTTAAAGATAAATTAGTATTTGATGTTGGTTGTAATGTTGGTCGGAAAGCACAACAATATATAACTGCCGGAGCACAAGTTATAGGATTTGAACCACAATCAGATTTAGTAGAATTGGTTCGAAACCGATTTAAAATAGTAGTTGAAAATGTGGCTTTATCTTATTCTGTTGGTGATGCTCCGATTTGGCGAGCAACTGAAAATGGAATTACTTCAATGTCTCAAGAATTTATTACTGCTACTATCGCAACTACAAGATTTCCTGAACATTCTTGGAGTAGAGAACCACAATATATTCATACAAATACATTAGATAATATGATTATCAAATATGGTAAACCTTATTACATTAAAATTGATGTAGAAGGTTATGAATTTTCAGTATTACAAGGATTAAAACAACTGATTGATATTATTTCTATAGAATTTACAGCCGAATTAATAAAAAATACATTTACTTGTTTAAATTATTTGGGTTCTGGAAAAGAATATACTCTTGTATATGGTGAAGGTCCGGAATTTGCGTACCCCTGGATGGACTATGATGCTATTGTTGGTATATTAAATTCATTGGATATTAATAAATTAGATTGGGGAGATGTTTATATTAAATCCAAATAGTTATAAATATTAATATGCTGAATAATCCCATTTGGAACTTCAAAACAATAGAGAAAATTACCACTGCATTTGGATATATTTTTAATGATGTTTCCTTTGAAAGGATAAATCCAAATACTGGAGAAGTTCAAACAATTAAAGTACCTATTGACCAAGCAGCCAAGGAGAAGTGGAGTGTAAGAGAACTTGAAGATCCACATGCGGGTGATGAAGAACGTCAAAGACATGTACAAATTATTTTACCACGAATGGCATACGAATTAACACAAATGCATTATGATCCAAAAAGAAAATTATCTTCCATCAATTATCGTGTAGCTCCTTCAGGAAATGGACCATATGCACTTGTACAATTAAATCCTGTACCTCAATTAATGGATTTTTCTTTGTATTTACAGACGCGTACTATAAGTGATCGAAATGCAATTGTAGAACAAGTGATAGCTTTCTTTAGGCCTGATTATGTTGTTCCTATAATTGATATTCCTGAAATGAATATAAAGCGAGATATTGTAGTTACTCTAATGAATTCCACACTTGATGATTCTTATCAAGGAAATTTCCAAGATAAGCGTACTATGGGTTGGCAATTTGATTTTCAAGTACAAGGACATATTTATCAACCTATTAAAATGCGTCCTGTTATTACCGATTCTAAAATTTATATGGATCAAGAGGCACTTGGAGATAATAATGCTAACGTAGATGTTCAAGCGTCTCCAAATACCGGAGAAATTAATGCTACATATGATATTATGGTTAGTGAGAATAATGGATAAATAGTTTATATGCCAACAAAACTCGGACGGCCGCCAAAAAAACCAATATCTACAAGAATTTCAAGTGCAATAAATATCGCACAATCTGAAATTGATGATATATTACCTTTTGAAGAACAGGAACCTCTGGTAGAAGTAATTACCGGAACAGAACAACAACCTACACCCAAAATAACTAAAGATGCAACTGATGATTATGATTTTGCTCGTGGAAATCTTCATAATTTATTAATGAAGGGTAATGATGTACTTAATGGTATTGTTGATCTGGCACAAGAAAGTGATCATCCAAGAACTTATGAAGTAGCTGGTATTCTATTAAAAGTTTTAATAGAAGGAACTGGTGAATTAATGGGATTACAAAAAGATATTCGTGCAGTTCAAAAGGATATAGTTCCACCATCACAATTACCATCTGAATTACCCGATGGACAAAATCCTCAAGTTTATGAAGGTACTACCATGCAAATGTTGGAAATTGTAGAAGAATTGAAGAGAAGAAAATTAGAAAAGAATAAAGCTAAAGAACAGGGAAATTAATATGAATCCAAATACAGCATCATTTCCGAGTAGTATAGTTACCGATAATATTTTAACTGTTCTTAATGATAATGCATTTTCTCCTTTATCAACCAATTTAAATAGTACTTCAGGTATTGCTTATTTTAATACTCCCGGTGTTTTTGAAAATTTACCATGTTTAATTGCTATAGATAACGAAATTATATTAGCAACTGGTACAAGTGGAACTAATGGTTTAACATGTAGTCGTGGCCAAATAGGTACTTCTGCCGGAACTCATGGTTCAGGAGTTCCTGGTTATGGTTATATTTTTGGTTATGTTGCTAATCAATTATCGGCCGAAATAAAAGCTATCGAAACTTCTTTAGGGGTTTCAATGGTAAAAGTTATTTCAAGTGCTGGAACAGCCGGTGGCGATTTATCTGGTACATATCCTGAACCATCAGTGGCTACTGTTGGTGGTGCAACTGCTGCTAATATTGCAACAGCCGCAAGTGAAGCACATGAACAAAATACGGATACAGGAACAGATAATTCAACATTTCAAATAGGTTCCGGTGGACCTAAAATTAAAGATGTTGGAACTGCATTAGAAATTAGAAATGCTGCTGATTCTACATATACAGATTTACATTTACAAAATATTTTAGTATATGGAAATTTAACTGCTGGTACTGCCGGAGCATTAGCGGCTGGTGGAGATTTAACTGGTAAATATCCTAGTCCAACATTAGGTACTTCGGGAGTAACAGCCGCTGGACCTATTGGTGGTAGCACTACAGTTCCTGTCATTACTGTTGATGCAAAAGGCAGAATAACAGCACTTACTAGTGCGGTAATTTCAGGTGCTACTCCAAGTGGTAGTGCGGGTGGAGATTTAACTGGTAATTTTCCAAATCCCACATTAATCGCTACAGGTTCTGCTGGAACATTTGGAGATACCACACATGTTCCTGTTTTTATTACCGATTCTAAAGGACGTGTAACGGCTGTTACAAATACATTAATATCATTTGGTACTGCTGGTGGAGATTTAACAGGTAATTATCCTAGTCCTTCTATTGCATATATTGGGGGTTCTGGTACCGCTGGTGTATCAGCTTCTCAAGCTATTGCAGCAACTAAATTAGCAAACGCGGCAACAAATATAAATACTCCGCTCACATTAATTGAACGTGATATAAATGGTGATTTTTTGGCAAGAAATATTACTGCTAGAATTATTGGTGGAGGAACAAGTGGTTCTTTAAGTTTAGGAACTGGTGCTGGTTCTGCCGGATCTAAAACCTTATCAGGAACAGATATGGCAGGAAATATTTTAGTTACTACTGGATCTAGTCCAGCAACCGCTGCACCAATTGTTACTATGACTTTTGGAATTCCATTAACAAACACACCATCAGCGGTTATATTAGAACCAAGTAATGCTGCCGCGGCCGCTTTAACAACAGCAACTCCATTTATTTCAAGTGCTAGTACTTTCGGATTTATAATTGAATCAAATGCGGTTGCATTAGGTGGAACAACAACTTATAGTTGGTATTATTTAGTTATTGGATAAATGATTTAGAATGTCAACTTATTTAGGAAATCCGGCATTAAAAGACACAAATGTAAAAATCCAATGGACAGACCAACGGATTTCAGAGTTGGAAAAGTGTCAAGAAGATCCTGTATATTTTATTACCAAATATATTCAAGTCGTTACAATTGATGAAGGTGTAACTGATTTTAAATTATGGAAATTTCAAGCCAACTTAATTAAAACTGTACACGAAGAACGATTTACCATAGCAGTTTTCCCTCGTCAATCAGGAAAAGCACTTTCATTAGATACACCAATTCCAACCAAAGATGGTTGGACAACAATGGGCGATTTGAAAATAGGTGATGAAATTTTAGGATCCAATGGAAAAATAACTAAAGTAAAAACGATAACAGAAATTATGGAAAATCATAAATGTTACCGCGTATCTTTTGATAATGGAGATTCTGTAATTGCAGATGAAGATCATTTATGGAAAATAGGATCTTCATTTTGGGAAGATACTGAAAAAATTAAAACAACTAAAAAATTAATTGAAGATTTTAAAAAACAGCAAGCATGTTCAACCAATATTTATATTAATTTACCAGATGCGGTTGAATTTCCAGAAAAAGAATTACCAATAGATCCTTATATTTTAGGTATTTGGTTAGGTGATGGACATTCATCAGATTCTAGATTTACACAATTATATTCTGATATGGAAGAAATTTCAAAACATATTATATCAGAAGGGTATTTTTTAAAAGAAGCACAAGGAAGTAATAAACGAGAAAAATGTTCTACGTGGAATATTATAGGTTTATATTCCAAGTTACGTATCAATAATTTAATTCATAATAAACATATTCCTAAAAAATATTTAAGATCTTCTATCAATCAAAGATTAGCATTAATTCAAGGATTAATGGATACAGATGGTACTTGTGATAAAAGAGGTATTTGTTTATTTTCACAAAAGAAAAAAGAAATTATCGATTCATTCAGAGAAATACTTTCTTCTTTAGGAATTAAAAGTCGTGTTAGAAGCAGAATTATAAAAGGACAAATTTATTATTCTGTAATTTTTAAAACACATAAATTTAATTGTTTTAGACTCACAAGAAAATTAAAAAGACAAAATATTCAAATTGGAAAAGAAAGAAAAAATACTAATGTTCTTTATATTAAAAATATTGAAGAAGTAAATAGTGTTCCAGTAAAATGTATTCAAGTTGAAAATGAAGATCATATGTTTTTGTGTGGTACTACAATGATTCCCACACACAATTCAACAACCTTAGTTGCATATTTCTTACATTACATTTTATTTAACAAACATAAAAAAATTGGAATTCTTGCTAATAAAAGAGAAACCGCAATTGAATTGTTAGCCAAAGTGCAACTGGCTTTTGAATTATTACCAATGTGGCTCCAACAAGGTGTTAAGGTTTGGAATAAAACAAGAATTGAATTGGAAAATGGTTGTGTTATTTCCGCACACTCAACATCAAGTGCTTCTATTCGTGGTCAAACATTTAATATTATTTTTCTTGATGAATTTGCACACATTGATAATAAATTAGCAGATAAATTTTGGACATCCACATATCCGGTAATTTCACAAGGAAAAACATCTAAACTTATTATTGTTTCTACTCCAAATGGTATAAATTTATTTTATGAATTATGGACTAAAGCTAATTTATCACATGATAATCCAGATTGGAATCAATTTCATGCTCTTGAAGTATTAAATACGGAAGTTCCTGGTAGAGAAAATCCGGAATGGGCAGAAAAAACAATTTCTATAATTGGTGAAAGCCGTTATGCACAAGAATATTTATGTGAATTTCTCGGTTCTGGACATACTTTAATTGCTGGCAAATTCTTAAAACAAATGATTATTTTACCTCCAAAACACTCACAAAATCATTTTGATGTATGGAAAGATCCTTCGGCTACCCAAGATGAACCACATATGTATGTGATTGCAATTGATACTGCAAAAGGAAAACAATTAGATTATTCGGCTCTTACTGTCATTGATGTAACAGATGCTCCATATGAAGTAGTAGCAAAATATCGAAGTAATACGGTTCCTCCTGTATTATTTGCCGATGAAATTGTGCCTATTGCCCAAAGATATAATAATGCATTTATTATTATAGAAATGGACGGTCCCGGATATCAAGTAGCTGATGATTTACATCATATACATGAATATCCAAATATTTTATATGTTGCAACAAAAGGAAGATCAGGACAAATATTAGCAACTGGATTTGGTAATACTGGTAAAAATGTTCAACGTGGTGTAAAAATGAGTACACCCGTTAGAAGAACTGGTTGTGCGAATTTAAAAACTTTGATTGAAACTCGTAAATTGATATTTTACGATCAAGATATTAAAGATGAATTAGCATCTTTTGTTTTAAAGGGCGACAAATACCAGGCAGATGAAAATAAACATGACGATTTGGTAATGACACTTGTTACTTTTTCATGGTTAACAACACAAAAACATTTTAGGGATTTAGTAGATGCAAAACTCCGTGAAAGTTTGCAAGATGATTATGCTCCAAATTTTGATCAAGATTTAACTCCATATGGATGGGTTAATAATGGTTTAGAAGAAGAGGAAGTGGTATTAACTCAACAATGTATTTGGAAAGGTGCCCAAAGTGCTGTTTGGGAAGAATTTGCCGAAAGAGAGCGCCGAAAAGCTACTATCGATATTGATGCAATGAAACGGTTACATGAAAATGGATGGGCTTGAAAATTAGAAAAGGATAAATATTTGTTGAAGTTATAATTCTTAAACGAATAAAGAAATTATAGTAAACAAAGGAGATTAATATGATTACTCAACAAAGCCCTGGTGTTCTTATTACTGAAATTGCTGCTAACACCACTGTTGTTGGAACTTCTACAACAGGTGCAATACTTGCTGGACCTTTTACATGGGGCCCTGCAAATGTCAGAACACCTGTAGATAGCGTAGATACTTATAAATCCATATTTTGGGAACCAGATAATGATACTGCTAACACATGGTTTACAGGATCAACTTTTCTTGCATATGGAAATAATTTAAATGTTATTAGAGTACTGCCAAAATTGGCAAGAAATGCCGCAGTAGTATTTGATGGAATTTCAGATGTAGAAATTGGTGCAAATTATGGATATTTTCATACACCAACTATTGCAACTGCCACTTCTTCAGGAGCATCATTTAATGCCGAAATTGCAAATGGTGAAATTGTTGGTGTGTCAGTTACAGCACCTGCTGGTGGATTTGATGTAGATAATCCTCCAACATTAGTAGTTACTCCAACTGGTGGAGATACACCAATAGTTCCTGCAGTATTAAAAGCCGTTGTTGGTATACAAATTAATAATCCAACCGATTATTCCGCAAATTTTGCAGGTGGTCAAATGACTGCTGCCGGTGAATTTTGTGCCAAATATGCTGGAACTTTAGGTAATGGTATTCAAATTGCTATTTGTGATAGCGCTGTACAATTTGCAACATGGGCATATAAAGGATACTTTACAGGTCCTCCCGGAACATCTGCATATGTGGCTGCTTTAGGCGGAAGTAATGATCAACTTCATATCGTATTATTAGATAATCTTGGAATAATTACTGGTTATCCTGGTAGTGTTTTAGAAACATATCCATTTGTTTCCAAAGCATCAGATGCACAAAATGCACAAGGACAAAGTATTTATTATCCTCAAGTTTTACAATCACAATCTAAATGGATTTATTGGTTAGATTTTCCTGCATCAATGACAAATTGGGGATCTACTGGAAGAGGAACAACATTTGATACATTATATGTTGCTGCTACTCCTTCTGCATTATCAAGTGGAACTGGAGCATCTAAGGAAATATATACTGCTGTTACTCCTGGAAATTTAACACCACCAGTAACAGTTAATATTACCGCAAATGGAACCGCAGGAACTTCAGGAACTTCTTTAACAATTGGAGTATCTGGGGTGAATATTTCAGTTGATTTAGCTACAAGTCATGGTACTTCGGGTACTGTAATTACAACAACTGCACAACAATTAGCAACAGCACTTAATAGTTATCCAGTTACAGCTAATTTATTAAGTGTAACTGCTGGAACTGGTGGAGTTGGAACGGGTCTTGTAGGAACTTCTGGAGCCGCATTACCATTAACTGGTGGTGTAAATGGTGAAAATTATTTAGTAATTCTTGAAGGTGGAAATCTTGAAAATAATACATTAGAAGATGGTGATATTATTTCTGGTTATGAATTATTTGATACAGATGATTTCCAATTTTCATTAATATTAACAGCCGATAATGATGCAACAGTTGTTGAATATTTAATTAGTATGGCAGAAACTAGACAAGATTCTGTTGTATTTGTGTCACCACCAGAATCTGCTGTTGTAAATAATGCAGGAAATGAAGCCACTGCTTGTGTTGCTTTTGCAGATACTTTACCAGAATCTACTTATGTGTTCGTAGATGGTAATTGGGTACAAGTTTATGATATTTATAATGATGTTTATCGGTGGGTTCCTGCAAATGGAAATATGGCTGGATTATATGTGCGGACCGCGCAAACAAGAGCGCCATGGATTCCATTCGCTGGATTAAATCGTGGTGTATTATTGAATGTTGTTGCGCTTGCTTGGAATCCCAAAAAAACCTACAGGGATATTCTTTTTAATGCTGCAATCAATCCTATTGTATCATTTACTGGATTTGGTCCATTACTATATGGTGATAAAACCTTTACGATTGAACCGGGTCCGTTTGATGCTATTAATGCTAGATTCTTAATGATTTATATTGAACAAGCAATTGCAGCCGCGGCCAAATATACATTATTTGAACTAAATGATGCTATTACGCGTGCGCAATTTGTTGGATTAGTTAATCCATTTTTGGCGGATGTAGAAGGTGGTCGTGGAATATATGATTATCAAGTTGTTTGCGATTCTACTAATAATACACCAGAAATAATTGATGCACATGGTTTTGAAGCAGATATTTATCTACAACCTGCAAAAAGTATTCGCAATATTCTACTCAAATTTATTGCTACTCCAACTGGTGTTAGCTTTACTGAATATATTGGTCAATACTAAAGAAAAAGATTTTAAGGAGATTAAATAACATGAGAAGTATTACAGGTTTTCGTGCTGCCTTAACTGGTTCAGGTACAAGACCAAACTTATTCCAAATCGTATTCGCGTTCCCAACACTCGTTCAGGGTGTTGGTGCTGCTAGTGGATTAGTATCCATGTTGGCAGAATCTAGCGCATTACCGGCTGATACATTAGGTGAAATTGAATTACCCTATCAAGGCCGCAAAACTTATTATCCAGGAGATCGTACATTTGAACCTTGGACAATAACCATCATGAATGATGAAAATTTCTTAATTAGAGACGCATTTGAACTTTGGTTAAGTGCATTAAATTCACATGTTGGAAATATTCGTAGTAATTTGGCGGCAACTCCATCAATGTATTGTGTTGATGGATATGTCCAACAATATTCTAAATTAGATGTTCCTTCGATTAAACAATATAAAATGGCAGGCGCTTTCCCAACAGAAGTAGGTGCTATGGAATTGGATTGGGGAACAAATAACACAATTGAAAAATTCCAGGTCACACTTCGCTATCAGTGGTGGGAAGCAGTTTCCGTAAACGGTCCTACTACAGATGGTCAAGCAATGTCTTTGGAATCAGATTTACTTTAATAAATAAAGGGAGAGGAAAAATCCTCTCCCTTAATTAAATTATGACACATAAACACCATATAATGCCCAAACATATGACTGGGGGTATTTACGATAATTCTCCAGATAATATTACACCACCTATAAGTGTGGAATTACATGCCGCTTTACATAAGGATCTTTGGAGGCACTTGGGGAAGTGGCAAGATGAATTAGCTTACAAAAGTTTATTAGAGTTATCTTTAAGTGGATTTGAATTTACTCCAGAAATTAGAAAAAAAATATCTGATGGGTTAAAAGGCAAAAAAAGAAAACCATTTACTAAAGAACATTTGAGCCATTTATCTAAATCTCATAAAGGTCAAATACCTTCTAATATTGAATTTATTAGAAATTATAATAAAGGAAAGAAATTTTCCGAAGAACACAAACAACATATAGCAATAGCAAATACTGGAAAACACCAAACAAAAGAATCAAATGAAAAAAATCGACAAGCACATTTAGGGAAAAAACCTTCTGAAGAAACAAAATTAAAAATTAGCGAATCAAATAAAGGAAAACATTCAATAACACATTCTAAAGAAACACGAAAAAAAATGAGTGAGTCTCATAAAGGTAAAATTCCCTGGAATAAAGGAAAGAAAAATATAATAATGGTGAAAATATAATGGCCAGAAATTTTCTTTTGGAAAGCTTCCGCTTGCTCGGCTTCCAGGTGGGCGACCACAATCCTATACAAAAATATAAGTCATTTGCTATCCCTGCAAACCTTGATGGCGCATCACAAATTGCATCTGGTGGTATCTACGGAACTTATGTTGATTTAGAAGGTACTGCCAAAAACGAAGCGGAACTTTGTACGCGTTACCGTGATATGGCGCAACAGCCCGAGGCAGATGCTGCAATTGAAGATATCATAACCGACGCAATTGTACAAGAGGATAATAAACCCGCGCTCTCAATAAATTTAGATAAATTAGAACAACCGGAAAAAATTAAAACCGAAACACGTAAATGCTTCGATGAAATCTTAAAACTTCTAAATTTTAATGAAGATGGTATGGAAATCTTCAAACGATGGTATGTTGATGGTCGTTTATTCTATCATATTATGATTGATCCCGATTCACCTGAAGATGGTATTAAAGAATTAAGAAATTTAGATCCACGTAGAGTTAGAAAAATCCGTGAAATCAAGAAAAAATTAGGTGAAGGTGGAGTTGAAATTGTAGATTCTATTTTGGAATATTATCTTTATAATGAACGCGGTATTGTAAATGTTGAAGCAACTACAGCCATTGGTGTAAAAATTGCTGTAGACTCCATATGTTACGTGCATTCTGGACTAATTGATAGTACCAGAAATATGGTAGTCAGTTATTTACATAAAGCAATTAAACCATTAAACCAATTACGCGCAATGGAAGATGCTCACGTTATCTATCGCTTGAGCCGCGCGGCCGAACGAAGAGTTTTTTATGTTGATGTTGGTAACATGCCAACTAACCGTGCAGAACAATATATCAAAATTATTATGAATGATTTTCGTAATAAATTGGTATATGATTCTGATACAGGACAAGTAAGAGATGACCACAAATTCTTATCGATGCAGGAAGATTTTTTCCTTCCAAGACGTGAAGGCGGTAAAGGAACTGAAGTAACTACGTTACCTGCTGGTTGTATTGCTTTGGATACTAAAATTAAATTATTGGATGGAAGAAGTGAAGAATTATCAACACTCATAGAAGAATTTAATTCCGGTAAAGAAAATTGGGTTTATAGTTGTGATCCTAACGGCCACATAGTACCCGGATTAATCGAATGGGCCGGTGTTACACGAAAAAATACAGATGTAATGAAAATTTATTTGGATAATGGAACAGATTTTACTTGTACACCAGATCATACTATTCCTATTATAGGAAGAGGAAAAGTTGATGCAAGGGATTTAATAGTTGGTGATAGTTTAATTCCTTTATATCAATATGTAAATCATCGAATTATAAAAATCGAGTATTTGGAAGAAAAAATTGATGTAGGAAATTTAACAATTTCCGAAAATGCATTTAACTCCTTTC
>QGNH01001883.1_pt1 | contig 15011 bp, 26 predicted proteins | sample 1735481 | NCBI WGS metagenome assembly QGNH01 (sample SAMN09239004, study PRJNA386568) | Viral metagenome, whole genome shotgun sequencing project. | reverse complement strand
ATAAGCAAGATAGCATTACTGCAAATCGAATCGGGGGAAAATTAACAGTTATGCCCCGAGATGACGCACTTGAAGTTTTTGAGGCAGCGACTTTCAAATTTACTTACCTGGCGCAGCCGCTCAATAGGTACACTTTCAAAGCTCCCAAGGTTAGGGCTTGGGTTGAACAATATTGCAAAGGCTTGGTTGTTCTAAATCTCTTTGCAGGTCCTACAAGATTATCGGGCTGCATAGAGTACAGCAATGATTTGGACCCTAACTTTGCTACAACTTTTCATTTAGATGCTCTTGACTGCGTTAACTTGCTTAGGTCTAATCTGGAAAGAAAGTTTGATCGAATTGTAATTGACCCTCCCTATAGTTACCGGAAAAGTATGGAGCTCTATCACGGAAACAAAAATAGCCGTTTTAAAAAGATTTTAGATCTTATCCCTGAAATATTGACGCCTAAGGGCTTGGTGATTACGTTTGGCTATCATAGCAACGTGATGAGTAAGAAACGTGGTTTTGCCATCCGGGAAATTTTGTTAATCTCACATGGTGGCGCTCAGCATGATACGATTGTTTCTGTGGAAGAGCGAATCAAAGTAACTGAAAAGGAGATTATAACTTGAAAAAAATCTATACTGATGATCCGCGAGTTAAGTACGTCACTACTAAGATTAGTCCTGAGCGAACAAGGGATGAGATTTCTGAGAAGTTGCGGGCTTATGATACATATGATATTATGTGGCATTGGAAGCCTGAAGCTAACGATGTTTATGTTCAGTTTGTTGTAGAGGAAGTTATAGATGGTATCCCAGTTAAGGTTGGGATTAAAGTTGTTATGCCAACGATTTGGGATAAGGCGGTTTCTAGGAGTCCTGATCCTAATCGGAGAGTTGAGCAGGTTAACCTGTCTGTTTCTATGCGTGCGATGTTTTGGTATATTAAAGCTAATATGGAGAATGCTTATGCGATGCAATCTAGCCGTGTAGCTGCGTTTCTTCCAGATACGATTCAGCCAAACGGTAAACGCATGTTTGATAACATTAAGGGGCAGTTGGATAAGTTTGCTGCTTTACCTGATGTTCCACGTGAAGCGCCTTTGGATGTTGAAGTAATTGCTCCAGCTGCTGGCACGAAGAAACTTGAGCGAATTAATATAACTGCTGAATCACGCCAGGAGGCCTAAATATTGAGTGCTTCACAGGGCATTTTGGATTGTTATGGCGAAGTGATTGCTTCAAGCTCTGAGGCGCATATTTTCATGCTTCTTGATTTGGATTTTATTGAGCCCAAAAATAGGGAGGTAAGATTCTAAATGTCTTGCGATATACCCTGCGATCAATGTGAACATTTAGAGAAATGTGGCGGCAAAATGGAAGAGGAAGCCACCAGGACAAGACAATGTGGTGATTCATGTGGGCACTATGACAACTTAAATCGTTGTTGTTGGCAAGCTACTGAAAAGAGTTTATGCTTTCATGTTTCTGAAGGCGATTATTGTCATTTAAATTATAAGGAGACTGATTTTCAATGAGTGAATCGCCTAAGTTTGGTGTTTTGTTTTCTGTTCGACAAAAAGCTCGAAAATCTAATGATTTGGTTAATGTGGTTTGTGCGAAGTTTGGGTCTTCTATTCGCTGGAAAGAACGTTATGTTATGGAGGACTCTATTTTTGATTGTCACATTTTCCGTAAGAATGTTCAGGATCCGCCAATTTATTTCAAAGAACACGGCAACAAATTCTCGAAATTTTTAGAGTTTTACTGTCAAGATATTGAGGTTCTCCAGGCTATGAAGGCGGCTTTTCCCGACGTTTTTGTTGGTGACGTCGAGGTTAAAGAAGGACTTTGTTAGAGGTTTTTTAGATGGCTGTATCTGATAACTCCGCAAACACCTCTAGCAACACCTGTTGCAACAGTTTCGCTTCACTTGAGAAGCTTTGGGGCATTGAACGTAGAGTTTATCATGTTATCGATGCAGCTGAGGATGTTTTGAAACCCTGTGAAATCACCCGAATTATCCATAGCGGCAAGAAACCTAAGGAAATTACGCCGGGTCAATATACAACTGTCCGGGTTGCTTGCCGTAAACTGCTTGATAAAGGCTTAATCATTCAGCCTTATGAGGGAACTTACTGCAATAAAATCACCCACACCGTGCGGTTCATGCCGCTTTGTGTGCATAATGTGACTTTGTTAGCTAAGGTTTGTCAGAATTTGGTGCATTGGGAGACTGATGAGTTTGTTGGGGGCGTGAAGATTCATGTTTGTTTTGGTAAGGAGCGTAAGCAGGTTTCTGGGTATATTGCTTGTGATGTTGGTGGGATGAGTCATGATTGTTGTCGTTTTGCGTTGGATAAGTGGTTTCAGATTGTTGAGGGCAGGTTGGGTTATTGTTTGCAGGATTTGGTTTTGCAGACGGTTGAATTCAATAAGGATTATCATGGTCATCGAATCGATGGCTTTCAATGTGTCACTAAAAAGGAGCTCTACGGAATTATTGACAGGACTTATCAGAAAGAAGAAAATATTGTTCGAAGAGAACGCAAGGTTACTCAGCCGATGAGTATTAACAAGTTTGAAGCGGAAATTCATAAGGGGCTTGAAGAAATTGGAAGGAGCCAAGAACGTTTCGAACTGCACAAAGAGGTTAAGGCGAATTCTGAAGCTCTTAAATTTAACAATAGTAGGTTGCTGCAGATTGAGCGATTAACTGAGGCTGTTTTTCAACATTTGAATAAGTCGCCTGAAATTAAGCTTGATAATTTGGAGGCGATGATGCAAAAGTTTGAGGCTGCCGCAAAAACGTTGGCGGGGTCTGCGGATAAAATTAATGAAGCCTTGAGTAAGCTTGGCACCTTTGCGGATCCTGAAAGGTTGGCTGAGGGTCAGAAGAAACTTGGAGATTACGTAAGATGAGTTCTAGATCTAAAGTAAAAATTGTGTTTCGTCATACGCCTGCTGCAAGTATGGAGTATTGTCAAGTTATCAACGAAGATGTTTCTTATCGCGTTTGTGCCCTTCTTTGCAAGAAACGATTCAAATGTGCTATGAACTGGAAGGGGAAAAAGAAGGTGGAGGTTTCATGATGGGTTCTCATGAGAAGAAACGTGCCAAGAAGCGGCAGCAAAAACAACGTGAATTCTTGAATGATTTAGGGTTATTTGGTGAAAAAAATGAGTGAGAAAAAAACAAGTTTGAAGATACCTGAGTCGTTTTTGCCTCTATTAGAAGATGTTCGACTCTTAAAGTCTGATGGCCAGAACCCCAATAAGATGACTGATAAGATGAAAGCTGAGCTTTGGCGCAGTTTAGAAGAGTTTGGATGGACCGATCCGATAATAACCGATAAGGCAGGGGTTTTCTGTGATGGCGAGCAACGAGCAAGTGTTTGCATAGCGCATAAAGAATTTTTTGTACCCGTTCTTAGGTTAACTATGACGGATTCGCAGAGAAGAATTGGGCGACAACGTTACAACAAGCTGCGAGGCAAACACAACAAAGTACTAGATCAGGAAGAGTGGAAGCGGCTTATCGATGCTGGCGAGAAAAAAGGTCTAGTTGTTTTGCTTGAGGCAGTTGGTGAGAAGTTACCCTTTGAGATTGATGAGCGGCAAGGCAGCAATATGGTACCTGAAAGTTATGAGCTTATAATTGAGTTTCGTGATGAGACTGAGCAGCAGCAGGTTTTTTTAAAGTTGCAGGATGAAGAGGTTAGGCGTATGCTTGGTTTACATCCATGGAATAAGCATCGGGTGTTGAATTTATGAGTTATAGACACAATCTTCATCCGAGAATTAGTAAGGCTGAGTTTCAGGTTTTTGAAGAGTTAAGTAAACGCAATTTAACAACTGGCATGGTGACTCAGCAGCCTATTGTTTTGAAATCAACCATCCCTGACTTTTCATGGATAGAAAAACGCAAAGCAGTGTATCTCGACGGAGATGCTGTCCATAAAGTAGGTGACGAATGGGATCAAGAAGTTGTAACGCTTTTGGAAAAAAGACAGTGGCAGGTTCTTCGAATTTCCTATCATGCACCATTAACGCAGCAAAGATTAGGTGAAATTATCAAAGAGATTGAGGAGTTTGTTAATTAATGAATGTGGATTTAACTCTTAAGTGGCATGCGCCAGAGACTTTTCGTGCACAAAGCATAATCGGCACTTATGATTTAAAGGATGTAAAATTAGAGAAGCGTATCAGGTGTTCTTTGCCGATTGAAGGAGATTGGTGGCAGGTCGGCGTTATTGTGGGTAAAAGCGGCAGCGGAAAATCAAGCGTAGCCAGGCAGATTCCTGAAACTGAATATTTCAAGGGCAAAGCCGTTTATGTTGATTTTAAGTATTCCGCGCCTGATTTTCCTGATGATTTCCCAGCGGATCTCAGTGTGAAGGAAGTTGGAGAGGCATTGTGCAGTAGTGGTTTTGCGGAACCTCCTGCATGGCTAAAAAGTTACAGCTGCCTCAGCACCGGGCAAAAGATGCGGGTAGACATTGCCAGGGCGCTATGTCTCCCAGAAAAAGTAGTTATTTTTGATGAATTTACCTCTGTCGTCGATCGAGAAGTTGCAAAAATTTCAGCCTTTGCCATATCACGCAATGTTCGACGCAATGTCGGACGACAATTTATTGCAGTAACTTGCCATTTTGACGTTGTTGATTGGTTAGAACCAGATTGGACTTACAATATGGATACAAATGAGTTTGTAAAAAAAAACGAAATCACCCAACAATTGAGCTCACGGTTCATAAGTGCAATTTATCCATGTGGCAGGTCTTTCGGGAGCATCATTATTTGAATACTGAATGTCTTGGCGCGGGCGTTCGCTCATATGTTGCGATGCTAGGAGAGAAACCTGTCGGATTTATCGCTGTAGCACACGTGCATATGTTAACAAGGTATTTCAGGGTTAGTCGATTAGTTGTTTTGCCTGATTACCAGGGCATCGGCGTCGGAAAACGTTTGCTAAATTTTGTTGCTGAGCTCTACACTTCACAGCTGCCAGAGATTCCTTTCTATCTCGTCACAAGCAATCCTCAGCTGGTTCGCGGCAACTTAGATCATTGGCGTGTTAAACGTGTTGGCCACGGCTCAGCCGGAAGAAATGACAGCAGAATAAACCGTGAAATTAGGAGTTCCAATTCTAAGCGGCGTCTCAGCGTGTCCTTACAGTATATTCCGAAAAGCAAAAGCGAGGGAGCAGTTAATTGAGTGGGCGGAAGCCTAATCGTGACAAGTTGACTATTATTTATGAGATTTTGGTTTGTTGCAGTTTTAAACCTATGAGGCCTTCTCATATTGCTCGGAAGGCTAAGGTTAACGTGTGCACTATTCCTTTTTATTCGATGGTGCCGGGGTTGGTGTCTTCTGGTTTGATTGTTAAGTTGGAGCATGAGGGTAAAACTGTTTACTTAACTACTCCTAGCGGTCGTGATTGGGTCAGACAGTATGTTGATTTGTTGGTTAAAGTTACGCCTTGTTTAATTAATTCAGGAGAGGGGGCTATTTTAAGAAAAGGCAGCTAATAAGGCTTGTTTTTTGTGGTTCTGTTAAGTTCTTAAGGGATGATCTTTTCCGTTAAGTTCAGTGGGATATTTCTCTCGGTTTTTTCTCCATGTTAACCATCGTGGGATAATTTAATTCTGTTAAGTCTTTTTTACGATTTCTTTCATTGGAATTTTATCGGTAATTCCACCGAAGAATTTTGCGAGGGCTCCACGATTAGCTAACCTAAATCTTGAATGGGCAATCATTAATGCAGTGTAAAGTTTAGACTCTATAAGGAATATTTCGCTCGTTTCCTCTGCATTATTTGATTGAAATAAAAGTTGGTCAAGGTTAAAACGTGCCTCAATAACGGTTACGCCATCGCCATCAATAGATTCATTTTCAATTTTAGAGATAAGTTCATTCCACGTATTTTTGAACTTCTCAAACTCTGTCTGTTTTGACATAAACACTACTTACAAGTTATTCAGTTATTACTTTTTTCTTTTCAGGTTGATTAGAGTTGAGCTACCGAGAACGAAGGCAACGCAGTTATGGCAGTTGGATTAAGGTTCATGTGAAGTCTCTATCGGATAAGGGGGTCATGTGAAATTCCAGCGGATATAATCAAGGGTTAATTTCTACTATTTCTTGATTTTTAACTCTTGCCACTTCTTCATAAGTACCACTTCTAAAACTGAAAACAACAATAACTTTTCTCTTATTTCAAATTCATTAGTTTTATTAAGAGAATTTTCCAGAAGAGGTAAGTGATTGGTATTGAATTATCATAAAATGAGAGCATTTACTAATCGAAATGGGGTTTCATTAATTATCCTTTTAGTTGGAGTTATACTTATTATCGTGAGTTCTATATTTTCCATTGTTTGTGCTGCATTGCTGTTTTCAAGCACATATTCAGAATCTGTTGTTCTCTTCGATATAATTGATGGTGGAATGATATTTAGCTTCATGGGGCTTGGTTTAATTTTTTTCAGTAATCTTATTTTAATGGTTGTAAAAATCAGGAAATGCTGATTTTGCTATTTTTTTACTTTTTTCATCTTGGTAAATCCATATAGTGCCAAAAATGCTAACAATTGCTACGAGTATTACACCTACAATTGCTATAAGTTCACCAAAGAGTATTTGTAAATCTGCCTCAGAAACGGGATTGCCTCTGGGAAAAATTATATTTTGATTTAGATTTTCAGTTGAATTTGTGCTATTTTCAAAAATGGAATAATGATTAACATAATTTGGGTTAAGCAAAACGCCTGGGTTATCTTTACTAGGATATTTGAAAATTGTTTGTACCGCTGTACTGTTAATAATTGCGGTTGGCGAATAAGTGGTTATTCCTCCATTTATCGTAGCAACTACTTGTCCTTTTGGGGTATCCATGTAACATCCGATTAGCACAGTTGTTTGATTCTCCATGATAACTTGGAGAACAGGGATTACATTTGGTATTGAATTTTTACTTACGTCTGCTAAAACTTCAAAAGCATAGGTATTATAGTTTCTATCCCACTTCAAGTTAGGATTAATAATTTGCCATTCATTATTATTTGCAATTTCGGCAATTATAGCACCATTTGCATTTTCTATTTTTGCTGACACCACAAGTTGATTATTGGATAAATTAATTTGGAATGGGTAGCTTACGTTAAAGGCGTTAATATAATTCGCCAAATTAATTCCTTTGGATAACTGTTCTCGGCTAACATCCACGATATTTGTTGCAAAAATGATGTGGAATATATCTGTTGTATTACTCACAGTTGAGGTAACTATCTTGCCACCATCGGTAAAAATAGCATTCTGTCTTTCTGCTTTTGCATCTCCATACAAATTATTCCCGTATAATCCAAGAAATGCACCGATGATTACTAACAGAACTACAACGAATATTCTTACTATAATCCTCTTACGCATGTTTTCTTAATGGTTCCAATAAGGCAATATAATTTGCGGTTGTTGTTGTTTCTGGCTTGCATTTTGTATTAACGTTTTCCATTTATTTTGTCCTTCAATCTGTATTTCGCATGCTTCGCTTGGAGTTTTACCGTCTAATGTTTCATGTGGTCTAATGTAGTTGTGAAATAATTGGTAGCCTTGTAGGATTTCAGTGTCTTTGGTTTTTTATTCCGTAGTGTAACTCTTTATAAGAATAGAGAGCTGATTTGCTATTTAGCTATCTCTCGCAGAGTTAACTATATCTGCATAAGTTAACTGGCTTTCGAACTAACGCCCGGTCTAGCCCTTAGCCAAGGGCCGTTGAAAAAGATTCTGGAGTGTATTATTGTGGTACATCGAAAAACTCCTAGAGGAGTCGCTGAAAACTTCATCCGGTATACAGCTCGGTTTGACCATTTAAAGAAAGAAAGAATTAACAATGTAACTGAAGGTGAAGTTTTAGCTAAACTTGCTAGTGATTTTCCGGAAGATCCGCCTACTTCAGCGGTTTTTCCTGAAGGCTTCATTGCCATTCGCGGCTTAGTTTTAGAGGATACACGCGGGGAAGGCGCACTAGAACTTGAAGCCAAGCCCGAGCAAGAGACTATTGAAGACTTAATGAGAGCTCAGAGAGAAGGTGCACTACAGTAATGCCAACAGTTCAAGAACGCCTCGCTACAATTGAGACCAAGCAGGACTACATCATCAAACAACTTGACACTATTGTTACTAATCATTTGCCTCATATTTACAAGCGCCTTGAGCAATTGGAAAACTGCAAAGCTGTTGATGGAAGCTGGATCCGCTTCGTGAAGCCTGTGGCGATTTCTCTTATAAGTTCTGCGTTAAGCATTGGCTTGACGTATTATTTTCTCAAAATCTGCTAAACGAAATTTTATGGTTAAGGATGGAAAAGTATGGATTTCAAAAAAGAATTGCAAGAGGTTCTAAACGATATCGCTGATTTGCCTTTAGATATGCAGGATATTGTTGCAGAGGATATTGTGGAGTCTGCAAAGAATCGTATCGCAACCATAAAGCAAATTGTTAGATGAACAAGTTGAATTCCAAAAAAAATTATCGATGGCTATGGCTATGTTGGATGGTGAACAAGAGTTGAAGCGTTCGCAGGCTGAAATGATTTATGACGTTCTTGATATGCTACGTTATCAGAGATCAGCAAAAATAACTCATATAATGTACAAAGTTAACATTAACTGCCTTATCCTACGTGAGCTTCTGGGAACTTTGCAGCGCCATGGCTATGTGAAAGTGGAATCTCGAATTATTCACCCATTGAGCAAAAATAAGCCACGTGGCACCAAGCATCTGAACCTATCTCAGTATTCGTTAACTGTTGAAGGTTTAGAATTTTGCAAAACTCTTCAAACAACAATGAATGCATTAAATAACTTGATAGAAACATGCGAGCGGGAAAGATACATTGCCGATGCCGAGAAAATGAAAACCTCTACAAACCCACCCTTAATGGAAGATTGAAGTCATGTCCGATCCGGCTGTTGTTGAAGGCGACCGTATAGCAAAGTTACTTGAAGCCTTAGGAAAACAAACGTCTGTAGAACCTGTAGTTGAAATTGCAGAGGAGCCTGCTTTTGAGTTAGAGCCGGAATTTTCTGAAGCTGAGCTTGAGCGTGTTTTGCGTCGCGTATTTGTCTTTGAACGTCGGGGTCGTGGCGATACTGTTGAGGAAATTTGCACCTTTTTGCACTCTAAGGGGTACCCTGCAAGTCGACGAACGGTTTTTTATGATTTGCGCAGTGACGAAGTTTACTCGCTTTTTGAAGAGCTTGTTCGCGTGCAACTGAGAGATATTGCTGTGCTCAAAAGCTATGCGTTGAAGGATACGGAAGCGCCTGATTTGAAAGCGTTCACTGCCGTCATTACTGAAAGAGGCAGAACGATTAGTTATTTGAAACCAAAATTGGAGCCAACTGTTAAGGTGGATGTAAATGTCAATCAGCAAACCCGAATTGAACAGACAACTAACATACTTGCCGAATACGACGCAATCATTCAAGCCGAAGTTGCAGCTCAAACGAGAAATATTCAAGAGAACAATCCTTGAAAATCCATATATAAAACAGAAACCAACACCCAAACAAACCCTTTTTTTGCTCCAAGATGCAATTGAAGTCTTATTTGGCGGTGCAGCTGGTCCCGGTAAGAGCTCAGCGCTTTTAATGGCTGCCCTGCAGTATGTGGAGATCCCGCATTATAGCGCTTTGATTCTTAGGAGAACTTATCGAGATCTAGCTCTTCCTGGAGCGTTGATGGATCGCAGCAAAGAATGGCTTATGGATTCGGATGCACGTTGGAATGAAATCCAGCATTGTTGGACTTTTCCATCGGGCGCCAAATTACAAATGGGTTACCTTGAATCTGAAACAGATAAATATCGTTATCAAGGAGCCGAATTTATCGGAATATTTCCCGATGAAGAAACACAGTTTACAGAAACTCAATATACTTATTTGGCCAGTCGTCTTCGGCGGCCAGAAGGTTTTCCAGTTCCTTTACGGCTTTGGGGAGCTTCTAACCCTGGCGGTCTTGGGCATGCTTGGGTTAAGCAACGCTTTATTGTTGAAGGCGAAAAATACAGTCGGGTCTTTATTCCTGCAAAATTGCAGGATAACCCACATATTGACCAAGTTACCTATACAAAAAACCTTCAAAAATTAGACGCAACAACTCGTAAGCAGCTTCTCGAGGGCAGTTGGGACGCAGTTGCAGGTAAAATGTTTAATCGTACATGGTTTAAAATTATTGAGAAATCTCAAGTGCCAAGTGAGATTTTTAAGGTGCGGTATTGGGATTTAGCAAGCACTGAACCTGCGAAAGGAAAGGATCCTGATTGGAGTGCTGGCGCAAAAATCGGAATCTTAAACGGTCAATATTACATTTTTGATTTGCAGCATTTTCAAAAGACGCCAAAGGGTACAGCTGATAAAATAAGAGATATTGCAGTCCTTGATGGTCGTGAGCAAGAGATTTGGATGGAAGAAGAAGGCGGATCCAGCGGCAAAATTGCAGCTGATTATTATGCCCGTGAAATCTTGCCCGGTTATATGTTTAGAAGTGAACGCCCCACCGGGAGTAAAGAAGTGAGAGCAGGACCTTTCAGTACTGCAGCTGAAAACGGCAATGTGTTTTTGGTGCGTGGCGATTGGATTAATGCTTTCTTAAATGAAGCTGAAGCATTCCCAGAAGGCGAACATGACGATCAAATTGACGCGTGCAGCGGCGCCGTAAACATTTTGAATTCAAGTGCTCCTCCCGGTAAGGGTGTTGGCTTCATAAAACATTGACAACCAAAATTTTTGGAATAACCTTTTATCGCCAATTCCAACTTAAAAGTAATCATGGGCAGAACAAGCAAGGGTTTGGCATTAATTATTATTTTAATCGTGGCTGTCTCAAGTCTCTTAATTGTGCAACCAGCTAAAGCACAAGTTGAAAATGTTAGCACTTCTTGTTCCATATCTATCCAACCGCATAATCCCGTAGAAGGACAACCTATCACTGTACTACTACAAATACAACCCGCTCCACCAGCAGGAGAGATTTTTAGTAACCTTATAGTTATGGTGATTTCTCCATATGCAGGCGGTGTCGTACAGAATGGTCAATGGCATCAAGATGGTATCTTCACTGATTCAAATGGCACAGCAAATGTAACTTTTAATCTACCAACTTCTATTGGATATTGGAATGCAGAAGTTATTTTTAAGGGTCAATATTTTGCTAACAATACAGTATATTATCAGTCAGGAGATTGGCAAATATGTTTCCCAATCTCTTCTCCTCAAACACCAACAACTATAACTACAGAAAGTCCAATTCCCACGCCAATCATTCCAGAGTTTTCAATTTTGGCAGTTATACCATTAATTCTCTTTACTCTCTCTTTCGTTGCGTTATTTAGGCGTCGGAAAATAACTAACTTGGAGCAATGACCTTTTCCCACGGCAAACGATGGCAAAAAAGCAAAAGGGCAAAAATTTAAAAGTAAATTGGGGCTAACTTGGAAAGCATGAACAAATTTATTCATTTGCTGACTTGCATAATATTTATTTCAGCAATATTACTTTGTGGCACAGTTAGGGCAGATATTGTTTTTCAAGATAACTTTGGTGGCGGTAATCTTAACAATTGGACAGTATCAGGTTCCCCAAACGTAGTTACCTCTCCAGTTGTTGTTGGCAGTAAATATTCAGTGCAATTTACTTCAACATCCAATGATGAATCAACGTTTTCATATATTCAAGCGTCTTTTACGCAATCAAACACGGCAACTCTTGAATTTTATTTTCAGACAGATACGACCCCTCCATATTCGAGTTCAATTGAGTTGGCTCAAATAATGACTAGTACTAGTATAAACAGTGAACCAAGCGGTTTACTTTCATTATCGTTAAATTGTGTCACTAACAATAGTTTAGGATGGACTTTCATATATCCGTCAGGAGAAAACACGCCAACAGGTAGTAAAACGCCTGTTAATTATTTAAAAGGTCAGTTCATACAATCTAGGATACAAATGGGCGTATGGTACAAAATTGATTTATCCGTTGATACGAATGGCAACACAGGAACGATTCAACTATCAATAAACAATTCCCCGTTATACACTCTTAATAACATTCACTTCATTTGGAACCCAACTATTTTTAGACTTGGACCCTTAATAAGTACCGGTTATAATAGCGGAAATATCTACTTCGATGATGTAACCATCACAAATACAACAAACATACAACAATCAACAGTAACTTCTTCACCAACAATAAGTCCAACAGAATCAACATCTGGTTCTTCGACCGTATTGACTTCGCCAACTCCAACTGTTCCAGAGTTTCCTGCACTGGTGATTGTGCCTTTACTTCTCTTCGTGTTCTCTGTTGTCATTGTTAGGCATCGAAAAACCAAATAAGTAAGTAGACCTTTTCCAGCGATGTGGAGTACTCACCCTTAAGGATTAGCGTTTAAGTTTGGAACAGGCTGTTAATTGGGCTTTCAAGCAATAGAACTAAATTTAAATTGGCTCTATAAAGTACTGGATAGAGATGACTGAAATCTCAACCAACCGTAGAAATATCCTTATTGCGTCTATAATTATAGTTGCACTTGCGTCTATCGGAGCAGTAGCAATTGAGCTTAACCTTTCAAAAGATAATGTGACGGTATCAGGAAGCGCAGGAGTTAGTAGCGCTGTTGTTATTGCGCCAAATATTCAAACAATAGAATTCCAAGACACTCAAACAGGCACCATGACTACTTTCCACTTTAATTTTGCTCCGAAAAGCGATAATGTATTCGGAAATTATTCGGTTACTTTGAAAAATGGACATACCTATAACGTTTACCTAAGCTTCTCATTCATGGGCTCAAATAACATAGAAAACGAGTTCATCACCACCTTTGCCGTTAATGTGGCTGCTGGGCAAACAGTAATAACCAAAAACTTTGGCTACCCTAATCAAACTTAAAGACAAATGAACTTTTTCCCAGGGCCAAGTGTGCGGTGCAATTTTAGTTTTTAGATTTCACGGTGATTATTTATGGATGTTCCTGAAAACGAAAAAGAACTCTTCAGCGCAGACGATCGCTCAACGGATCCTGCTAAAAAGGTAGTGCAAGCTTTGGGAGTGGAAATAACAGCGAAGCCTGCAGATCTGCGGATTTATGTTAATGGCAAAGATGTTCTGGAGCATTATGTTTGGGATACTTTGCTGGTTACAGCCAAAAAACCGTTGCCAAATATTTCTAAACAATAGTTAAGTGATTACTCTATGCCTGCTAGAAGCACTATTAGTGTTAGCGTTTCGGGTACTGATCGCAACGTTTCGCTTGATGTTAGTACTAGGCAGATGCAAGAGCAGATTCCTTTTGGTTGGCGTGGCGATACTCAACTCTCCAGCTACATTACCAGTAAGTATAAGCTGCGGGCTAGTGGAGTTGGCTTTGTTTCTCAGCCTTCAACAGCATTTTGGGATCTAATTTGGGGTGTTACGCCAATTGAAGATTTGGCAAAATACAAAGATTTAGCCACCCGCGTTCCCTACATTGCTGCTTCTATTCGGGTTAAAGCTAACATGGCTATCAGCAACGGATTTGAGTTAGAAGGCGGCGAAGAGGACGTTCGCGTTTGGTTGATGGAGTGGTGTAATCAACATAATTTTCTGCAAACTCTTCGCGTTATCGCTTGGGACATGATGGTTTACGGCAATGCTTACCAAGAGCTTTGCAGTGATGAAGAGGTGCCTCCTGAACTTTGGTGGCTTAAAGCCTTAGACCCCGTTTTTATGCGGGTTCGCCGAGATGAATTCGGCAATGTTTTTGGCTACATTCAATTACTGGTTTATCCGCCTGTGCCTTTTACTGCTCAGGAGATTATGCATTTTAAAAATGAGCCCAAAAGTAACTGGTATGAAGCAATTTACGGCACTAGTGAAATTCGATCTTTGTTGCTTAATCAAGCCTACATTGATTCTTATGAGCGTGATATGGCAACTATTATTGGTGTTTATCTTAAGCCGATGTTGGTTGTTAAAGGTGGGACTCCGGAGCGTCCTTTTAATGATGATCAAATTGGGCAGTTGATGGCTAATTTTAGTGATCGCAGGCCTAACACTGATATTTTTGTCCGGGGCGACATTACAGTTGATCAAATTGAGTCTTTAACAAGGACTCTTAATTTTGAGCCCTGGATGAATTATCTGGAGCGGCAAAGAAAAGCCATTTTGGGCGTGCCTGAAATATTCTTGGGGGAACCAAGCGGGACCAACCGTGCAACTGCTGATATTGTGATGCAGGAATTTGTTACCCGTTTGCGGATGCTTCAGGAAATTATGGCTGATGACATTGAAACTATGCATTTTACGCGGCTTGTTGAAGCCAAATTTGGCTTGGGCACTGATGTTCCTCATATTAAGTGGAAGCCTATTTGGGAGCCGAGTTTGCAGGAGAAATCTGCGCTTTTTGCTACTCTTGTTGGGGCGAATGCTGCGAGGGTTAGTGAGTGGCGGGTTGCTGTGGGGTTGCCAAAAGAGATGCCTCAAGACTCAAATCCTCTGCCCACACCTAATCCTGCATTAAATCAAGCTGGATCTAAGCTGGGCAATCAAGCGACTTTTACTAAGGATGGGAAGAATTATTTTGTCGCAGAAATTGTTGCTTCCCCTTCCTGAATCGGTTCTCGCTGAGGCGATTGAAATTGCTGGGCTTCTCGACACACCTTTTTTAGCTGAAGTTGGCTTAAGAGCGGCTGTTGTTAACCCCGCAATTCGCTACACCATTTGGCGTTATGTAACTGAAGGCCTGAAGCCAAGTCCGAACCTTTGCCAAAACTGCCAAGACCACAACAATGCCGTCTATGAAATGCAGGATCCAGACGAGCTGAGTGATATGTTTCCTTATGGCGAATGGCTTGACGAGGATACTTTTGCAGTAAATCTGCATCCCAATTGTGTATGTCTCGTTGTTCGTGATCAGGATGTTTACTGGTAGCTGAGCTTTTTTCGATGCCTAAGCACCAAAGCAATAGAGAATACTGATA
>QGNH01000912.1_pt1 | contig 15029 bp, 19 predicted proteins | sample 1735481 | NCBI WGS metagenome assembly QGNH01 (sample SAMN09239004, study PRJNA386568) | Viral metagenome, whole genome shotgun sequencing project. | reverse complement strand
GGAGCATACACAAGAATGCAAGATTTCTTCCATCCGGGAGCAGACAAGCCGGATTTCCTCATGCCAACTCGGGAACGGTTCTTGGCAAGGAGCCGCGCCACCTACCGAGGCCTGCTTATCGAGGAGGTTAAGTACGTACTCACACCTTTACAGTTCGCCGCGTTGGATTTGGTCCTCTACAAAGACCTCAGTCAAAACCAGGCCGCGAAGCAGTTGAATATCACGCAGCACGCCGTTGTTGTTCGGCTTCAAGCCGCGGCGAAGCGCATTGATAAATGGCGCCGCTGGAAGGCCGAAAGGGGGGGAAACAACCCATGATTGAGTTTAAGCACTACTGCCCCTGGTTCGTCCGGGACTGGCTCACCAGCGATGCGCGCGCACGGCTCACTCTGCCGCAACGAGCGATTTACCTGGAGTTGATCGGCCTAGCCCACTTAGAGAACGGGATCGCGTCTGACGCACAAGTTCTCGCCGGCAAGCTCGGTCTGTCCGCGGAACATGCCGCCGACTTGCAGGCCGCACTCCAAGAGTTTGAGGTTCACCCCGAAGACGATGACAAGCTGATGCATCCCCGGACGTGGGCGATGATCGAGGAACAGCGTCAGCGGATTTCGGCGGCCAATACGCGATGGTCAAAGACTAAGGCTAAGTCCGCGCCTCAGCCTGCATTGGCCAACAAGACTGAGGACGAAGACTCGCCGTTCTAGGGTAGTGTCTGTCCTGTGGTGCGTTGCTGAATCACCACTCGAATCGGTTGAGAATTTCGCCGTGGGGTATTGACCTAGAGGTATAGACTGGAGAAAAGGGAACTCCGCCCGCCAAGACTGGGTTCCCACCTGAAATCCCGCCGACGCTGTATCGGCTCTCGATTAGGAGAATAGCCGATGCTGCCCAGTTGTGTCAATTCCGACGAGCCAACCGACGTAGTATACTTGCCCGATATGACCGATGCCGATTTGAAGAAGATTCTACACGAAATCGGGCACAAGATAGTCGCAACTATTCAAGAATCCAGCAAGCCGACCGCACAGCCAGTTACTCCCTCGGACCCTTGGGGGACGTGGCAAAAAAAATTAGCGGTCATCGGCGGTGTGATTGCCATCATTGCAGCAGTTGGGACGGGCCTGAATTTTATAGTGAAATCGGCGATCACGACAGCACTCGTGCAGCCCGGAATAGACTCAGCTAAACAGCAGACCCAACTTGACGGTATCAGGAAAGACGTTGACCGATTACTCGACAAGGTAGCCAAAAATACGTTACTTTCTCCTGAATCTCTGGCGTCGAAGGACGCAAGAGCGGAGGTCCAAAAAGCAGCAGAATGGGCGAAAGACAGAAAATTGTCCATCGACCCCAAAATTTTTACAATGCTTCCGATGGAACTTGCTCCGTTCGTGGCACAGAATGACCAACAAGCGTGGGAGGCAACGCTTGCGCTCGCTGCCTATCATTCAGTATTCAATGAGAATCCATATGAGAGACAATCAGTCGTCCCGCTCGGTTCCTCCGGGGTGTCCATCTATAGCGCTCCACCGCCGCCACACGAGAACAAAACCGTTATGTCCGCCTCGCGAGTTAGCGTGGACAAATCCATCGGCGCGCTCCTTGAACCGATCGATACCGACCTGAATCCAACCAACAAAGAGGCCAATGCCTTCATCATCCTATCCGGCGGCGCTATTCTGCTAGATGGTCTCCGAGGACGCAATGTTGTTTTCACGGGTGTTCATGTTGTTTACGACGGGGGCCCCCTGGTGCTGAAAGATGTCGTATTCGTTAATTGCACATTCACGATTTACAATAGCCTATCCGGGCAAAAGCTCATCGCGGAGTCTTTTACATCCACAAAACTTTCCCTCACGGCTAGTTAAGAGTTAAGCAATTCCGTTACTGACCACACGCGATCCGTGATCCCCGCTTCCATCGCAGGAGTAACGCGAAGCGTGCCATGCAACCGGCAGAAGTTGTAATAGGCGAAGTGGGGGGCCACGGCGGCGGGACTGGCCCGGTCTGTTGCGTCGTCCTAAGCGTGTCCGATACACGTCACTGACACAGCTTTGACACCAACGCTATGTGTCACACGGATTTCTCTGTAAGTCATAGAGGGATATGGCACTTAAATGTGTTTTGTCGGACCTTACCCCGACCACCACGGTGTCACGCGCGAGAGAGACCATTATTGTAACACAGGAAATATTCTAGTATTACAAGATTTTGGTGAAGTGGTTAACAGACAGTTTGTCGGCCCCGGTAATAGGGGGTGTATACGGAGCTAATTCGGATGAATGGAACACTGCTCGCCTCGGGAATCAATATTAGGGCGTGCAAACAAATTTTCATTCGCGGGGTGGGAAACAACTATGCTCAACTGACAATACAAGTGCAGACCGCCTGTCATCAGCGTGCAGTCCATCAAGTATTCATCGGGGGTCAACGCGCGCGTCGATTCGCGAAGACAGAAACACCCAAAGATCACACGGAAATACCCGCTCAAGGACGTTATGACTTAAGAATCTCACCCGGTTTGGCCGTGATGATCTTCTGATATTCTTCCTCGATTCGGGAACCTACCCGCCGTACATCCGCGGCGTCGTGGGAATTCGAATTTCGAGCATAGAAATGGCCACCAACGCCACCATGCTGGAATGCCACGTCAAATATGGCGAGCGCCTGGTCCTCGGAGTCTACCGTGGAGCAAAGTTTGAATTGTTCCGCAGCGGCTAAGAGATCGCGTTCCTTTTGACTACCGCGCGGCGCACGGTCAAGCGCCGAATTGCGGGCAAGGTAAATACCGAAGGATCGAGTCAGCACGGGAGTCATGGATCGGATTATATCGTAAGATTTGGCAATCTAGGATTGCAAAACTGCGCGACCTAGATTCACAATAGAGTCGTGGATCTTAGCGCCGAAGACAGGTGTTATGCGGAACGGCTGGCGGCTGATGGCCTCTGTGATACCCTGCCTGAGGCGGAAGTGCTCGTCACAAGGATTCGAGAGCGCACCAAGCAAAAACAGCAACGGGTCCAGGCTGCAACACCCGCTATTGATTTTGACAAGGTAATCGGAATCGCGTTCCATAAGTTGCGGTTCGTCAATGAAGCCTTGCGCGACGAAATGCGCCAGGACGCAGTGCTTGCGATTGTCGAGCACGTCGCTGACGGCGGGAAGACCGATCAAGCGCTACTCATCACCATCGCCTACCGCGCGATGGTTCGGCACGGACAGGCGGCCGGAAAACGGGCCGAACACTCCCAGGAATCCTTTCCAGATAGACGTACCAGTTCTACGCTAGACCGTTTGTTTTATGACGCTGTCGAGTCAGGATTGTTCAACGTAGAAGAGATGGCCATCCTCCAGGCGGCGCATGAAGGCAAGACGCAAGGTGAAGTTGCAAAAGAGCTGGGGATATCCCAACAGGCTGTATCTAAGCGTGTGAGTCGGCTTGCGAAAAAAATTCAGGAGAGCAGGTTGTAAGAACGTCCTCGTTTTTGTATTTATCTTATGGAGGGAGAAATAACTCCTTCCAGAAGCCCGCCCGGTTTTCCTGGGGCGAATTTTTCATTGGCCCTGACAAAATTTTACACGTCGCTACCTAGTAAAAAAGCAGCCCTCAATAGTAAGGGGGTGTGAGAGAGTTTTTCCACGACCCGCTCGGCAATCCGGCCGTAGGCGGGTTTTTCATTGGGTAGCAAGATTAGATCGTAATGAAAACCAACATCCACATCACACTCGCGGCTGACGTGATCCGCGCCTTGCGGGTCGATCCCCGGCAGTCCAACAACGACTTAGCGCAAAAGTTTGGTGTCAGCGAAGGCTTCATCAGGAGGTATCGTGCAATCTACGAACTCGCTGGAGAGCTGCCGGCCGGTGATTCGCGTGTCGGTACTGACGGCGTGACTCGTTCGCTGCCCACCTACGTTTAAGCTTTACCAACACTTCGTCGAACTACAGAGACCCCTCTGCTCCAGCAACCAGCCCAACTGCCGGAGTAGGCGGGTGCCGGTATCGGCCGCCAATATGATGTCCTCGGGTCCAAGGGCAATGATGACTGATGACTAAAGGCAGCGGCTTGCCTGTTGTCTTGTCGTGCGCTCTAAACACGGAAATCATGGCTGTGGATCTAGCCTAACATTCGCGGCACGTCAATCGACGCGCCAAAAAGTAAACATGTTTTAGACCGACCGCTCGCCCTCAAGGGTGATCGGTCGTTTTCATTTCGGGAGAAGTTTTTGGCTAGAACAATAGCGATTACGCAAGTAGGTGGTAAGATCGCCGGCACCACAGGCAGCAGCAGTACGCCTCCTGGAGATGTCAGCGGGATCAGCGCGACGGGCTTCATTGACCCGATAGCGCGCGAAATATTCATTACCGTTGACTTCACACCACCAGGCGGGACGTGGACGGGCGTGCATCTTTACCTGGACATCCCCGACCATGCGGACGGCGCCAACGTAGCCGTGGTGGGCGCGGGTGGCGCGGGTCAGTCCGTAGGATCTGCGGTACCGCTCGGGCCATTCGCGCCGATCGATCTCGGGGCGCAGACCAACCCGGCGCAGCCGTGGAATTTCTCTACATCGTTCCCGTCAGGGTTAGGACTGGACCCGACCGTAAACATTGCCGCTCGTCTCTATCTGCCGAGCATATCCGTCACGACCTTTAACGAACTGATTCAGTATGGCCAGCCAGGCGCGTCCCCGAGTGTCGCGTTTACCCTGGTGTCCTTGGCGAGCGGGACGCCCACAGCAGGCACCAACGTTACGGTAAACTGCGGTGGGATCACCTGCCAAGACTTGCCACCTGACACATCAACAGGCAAGTCCATGACGCCTTTCGTGGCTCTAATGGGAGGCGTACCGGCCAACCCGCCGAAGGGCTGGGGCTACCGTCTCTATCTGTACACGGGTGTAGGCGTTCCGGCCACGGTGGCCGACCCCGCTATGACGCCGCTGACAGACGTGTGTACCACAGCCGGAGTGGTGCCTTCGGCGAAGTCCGACCTAGTTACGTCCATACTGAACTCGTTCGCCATACAGACGCCGGGTGCTCCCAGCCGGCCTGTGGTGTACGCTGTGGCGGGCTTGGTGGACTCCTCGGGGAAGTTTAACGCGAACGCCATTGTCCCCGGAATCACGAACAGTTGCTTGATTCCCTTGGGAACCAGCAGCGGCACGATCGATGCTGCCGCGGCCATGCTCGCGTCCATCGAAGCCGAACTATCTCTTGCTACAGGCAAGCTCGGGCTGACTCCTGGTGGGATAAACGCCGCGACCTTCCTTGGAGCAACCACCGTCACAGGCACGCTGCTGGCTACGTCGGGGATTATTACCCTGTCGGCGCAGATCGGCCTGGCTGTAGTGGCTGACGCCAACATCGGGTCCTGTAACGTATCTAAGCTGCTAGCAGGTACAGCCACGTTCAGCGGCACGGTTACCTTCCAGAACTCCAGCGGGCCGGGTGTTGTAATTACCTCCACCGAAGTGCAGTTGGCCGGTGGCACATACCAGATCACCCTGGACAGTTCTACCGGGATCTCGATAGCAAAGGCTTCCGGCCCCAGTATGGCGCTGACTGCTTCGGCGATCACGCTTACTGATGGGTCTTACCAAGTTGCTATTAGTTCGTCGCAGATCCAACTGACTAACGGCACGTACAGCCTGACACTGTCGTCCTCGCAGATTGTGTTGACTAATGGTACTTCCAGCGTCACCATAGGCGCTTCCTTCGTGACAATCACGCAGGGAGNNAGGGAAAACTTACGCTGACGGGCAACGGCCTGACAACGACATTGGACAACGATACGCGGAACACTTTCCCACTTGGTCTCGCGGTAGACGACGGTACATATTACACAGGGGTGCACAGCACTGCATTTTTAGTGTATTTCGGCAATTCTCTATCCGTGCAGCTCGGTTCTAGCGGCGGTGTCGGTAGGTTGTTCGTAACAGACACGTCAACCAGCCACGAGGGCGAACTTGGACCTGATGTTTTGAAGATTCAAGACCTGCCGTCTTCAAGCCCCGGCGCTGGAACTAAAAAGTTTTGGTACGACCCCAGCGACGGGAATCGCGTGAAATTCGCAGCGTAGCATACCATTTTATGAAAACCTACACCCTAACTGAAGCAGAACGCACCTATTTACTAACCGTCCGCGGCGTGGTCGCACAGGCCGCGCTGGCCGTCCGTGAAGCCCAGGTGGCCCTGAAGGCGACCGAAGATGACGAAGCACGCGTAAAGACCACATTTGACGGCGGTCTCAAGCTCCTGCTGAACGCGCAGGGCATGACGCGCGGCGGCCTGTCGGACGACTTCAGCACGCTTACCGAACAGGGGCAATAGATGGCCTGGTCCTTTGTTCCGCCCACTACAGGCAATCCGATCACGGCGGCGCATTTAGTGGCCGTCGCGACGGACCTGCATACGCTCGGATCCGGGAACGCCCTCGTTTTGCCTCATTCGCGAATGCACAGACATGGTGTGCCGCGCTGCTTACGGCGCTTCAGGCTCACGGCTTGGTGAGTTAGTTAGTCCAGACCAACGCCATATTTTCCGAAATATCAAAAATGGCATCTCTGCCATAGAAAGTTTACTCATGATCAAAAACGTTTTGAAGCTATTGCTGTTATTGTCCCTGCCGGTGGGCGTATTCGCCCAAGGCTTAGCCCATACGCGAGTGGATCAAACTGTAGGCGCGTCCTGCGTAGGTCCGGCGTTGGGCTTGCAGTATAACGTCGATAACGGACACATCTTCGCGTGTGTTAACAACGGCACTGACGCCAGTCCGGTTTTTCAGTGGGCGCAGATTCCGACGCAGGGGAATACGCAGGAGTTTTTCGGTACGGCTGCTCCGGGAAGCGTATCTGGAAATCTTCCTGGTGCCTTGTTCAGCGACACCACCAACCACAACGCGTATGTCTGTAACGCCGCTAGCGGTACGGCAGCCCCCGCGTGTACGGCTGTTGGTGCTGGTAATTGGCTGTTGTTGAACAGCGGCGGCGGGGCCTTGGAAGTGGACTTAGCTGGCACCGCGCAAGGAACACGCGGAAAGCTGAACTTCACCAATACCGGCACAGGAATAACGCAGTCCTGCGTGGACAATTCCGGCGCCTCTCGCGTTGACTGCTCTACTTCGGTTGATCCTGCCTACACGGCTACCGTTACTTCGTTGGCGCAAGGCGACTTGACAACGGCAATCAGTTCCAACGGAACGCCTGCTTATGTCGGGAGTCCAGCGGCCGGCTGCTCCGCGATGGTCCTGAAGACAGGCATGACGATCACCCTCAAGGTGGACGTGACGAACATCAGCGGGACAGCGTCGTTGAATTTGTGCAGCACGAGCGCTGTGAACATCAAGACGCGGGCCGGTGCGGACCCCTATCCGAATGTCATTCCAATCAACATTGGATTCACGCTCTACTACAACGGAGTGAATTGGATTCTGCCGGATTGGATCGCCTACGGCGTTCCGCCCGAACCTTGGGTTGTAGGAACAGGCGGTGTGATTGCGAACACGCTGGTCATACTGGACAGCAGCAATCCGGCGAAGGTAATTGCGGCCACCGGAGGTGGGGCGTACGGCGTAGCCGTGAGCACCGTTAGCGCGGCCGGCGTGGTGTACGTGCGTCGTTATGGCATCGCATCCCTGATCGCCGACACAGGCGGCGTGACCGCGTCCCATCTGATTGGCGCCGGGACATCAACTGTCATTGACGGCGTTGATTTAGCGCAAACTGCAAGTTCATCCGTGTCGATGGCCACCCGTATCATCGGTACGGCGCTTACAACAGCCACCGCAGGCAATCCGTTCTATGTCAGTCTAACGCCGGCACATTATGGAACACAGATTGCCAGCGCTTTCTCCACGTTGACAGACGGAGCCACGGTGACTTGGGCAATCGGGAACTCTTCTGCGGCTAACCAAACACTCACGTTTACCACGCACGGCGGCAGCCGCACGCTAAACATAACGAATCCGGTCAGCGGCGGAAATTACGTTCTGAAGATAATTCAAGACGGAACGGGTGTGGAAGGGCTGACCTTGGGAACAGGTTGTACGTGGAAGGTGATTGGCGGCGGGGCAGGAGCAATCACCACATCCACAGGCGCCAACGCAGTAGACATTTTGGCCTTTACTTACGACGGGGCAACCTGCTATGCAACGTTTGGAAAGAATTATAACTAAACCATGAGCATCTTCTTCGGCCAGAATACTAACAACAGCGTCCCTGCTCGTGTTGGAACATGGGCTAGCGGAGATACCGGAGGAACCACATCGACAACAATTGCGCCTTCAACTGGTGGCGACGATGGGTCGGGGGGTATCGATACCGTTGTTGGAAACGTTGTCGTGTGCGCCGTACGTACAGCCAGCTCCACAACCACAGCGACGGTGCAAGATGACGCCTCGCCGCCGAACGTATTGACGCCTTGGACCGCTTACCAGTTTGCTGGTCCAGGAAGCATTCAGTTGTTCACAGGTGTAATAACGACCGCCAAAAGCGGCGCCAAATTCACCGCCACGCTCAGCGGCGTCCCCAGTTTTCGTGGAATTATTTGCGGTCAGTTTTCTGGCGTTGCCGGTACGCGCGATACAGGTCCGGATGGCGCTGGCGGGCATTCCGCCGCCACTACGACCATGCTGTCTAGTTCGTTCAGCACCTCTGAACCGGCTGTGATTTTCTTTGCGGGTAACGTGGGTGCCTTGTCCGAAACGTTATCTCCAGGCACGATAGCTGGCCATGCTGTTGCATCAAGTGGCGATCCGCTGAGCGGGTTTGCTGTTACACCCACGCAGATTTTGGCCTTAGAATACTACATCTCACCAAGCGCACAACCGGGGGTAACGGCATCGCTTTTGCTCTCTCCGACAAATGCCGCACTTTGGGCAGCGGCGGCGATTTACTAAAATTGGCCTTCACGCTGATGCGGTCTGGCTCGTCTGGCAACGCCCCAGGCCGCACAGCCGATGGCGAGTAAAATGGCTTCACCTTGGGGTTCGGGGGTTGGGACGATGTCGGTTTCGAAGGAAGCAGTCACTCCATCGTAGTAGGCAGCGTAGTAATTGATCTCTAGGGTCTCGTACAAGGTGTAGTTGCCGACGGACAAAAACATCACGTTCGATGCCGAATCGGAAAATGGAAACTCGACATCCCCGCAGTTGCGTGTCCCGTTAGGGATAAAATTACAATCAACTTCGGGGTCCAATATTGGTGGAGCAACTTGCGAGTTTGAGAAGCTTAAATAGTTATTAGCCCCGACAACAGTCGAGCCGGCGCCTCCGCACCGGTCAAGTGGATCGCAGACCAGCCCGTCAACTTCAATCATTACGTTGGTTGTCGCCAGAAAGTATCCTGGCGATGTCACATCAAAGGAACGTGTCGCATATGAAATGATGTCATTCTCCCCCTGTGTCTCAGCGCCGCCGGACATGCTTATTCCATTGGGGTCGGGGAGAAGACTAAACCCTTCAAACAGCACGGGATCTCCCTGCCACTGCAAAGCGGGAATGGTGTTTGCCTGCCCCGTCGAAACCATAACGGCCAATATCAACATCCGCATTTGAGACCTCCGTCGAAGCGGTCTGGCCGATGTTATCACAATTGGCGTAATCCGATATGATGCGCGCTCCTTTAGTGCTTTCTCGTAAAGCAGTTAGTTCGTCACAGTCACAACTTATCCAACGGAAAAGTTCAAATGCAAAGGAAATTACTAATCTGTCTCTTGGTGCTGCGCACCTTTGCCGCCACCCAGGTACCAGCGGTATAAAAACCACCAGTTTGAACCGGCTCTAAAAGCGCCCGGTTCCGGCCGTCCACCTTCCGAACAATGCCGTAACCAACGCGGCACAGACCACCAAAAAAGGAAAAATCAAATGCTCATCTCACAGGCGCGTACTGTTATCGAAGAACTCCGTTCTGACATCGTACGCCGCGGCTACGACGCGGCAGAAAAGCGACATTTCGCGGTTTTGTTCTCCGATCTGAAGTACATCTTCAGCGACACACGCAGCACGAAATTCTGTCCCGAAAAGCGCGATCAAGTTGCCCTGCTCGAAAAAAAGTGGATGAAAGATCGTATCAACACTACGGCCGGCGCTGATTCGATCACGGACATCATTGCCGAAATAGAGCAGTTCATTCCAGACCTGCCCGCGGAAGTAAAAACAAACGTTACCGTGATTCCGTCGCAGGATGAAGCCGCCGCGGATCGCCTGTTAGCGATCCTGAAACAACGCGGAGTATCGGTCAGTGTTTAGCTGCCTTCGTGCCCTGCTTAGGCATAAGCCACCAACACTGACTCTGTTCCCGGAACCGATGCCGTTTACGTTACGTTCTTCCGGGTCGCCGTCTTGGCTGAAAACCCTTAGTCCAGCACGGACGTTTTCTACGCCGGCCGAGGCGGATCACGCGTATCGCGCCCTCGAACGCTCGTACGCGATAGTACGCGAACGCAGCGGGGAGACACAACAGCTTGAAGAAGCCGAGATGCGTAGCGGCCTAGGCCATTCACTCGCGAACGAACGCCCGCGATAACCACTCAAGTTTATCCAGCCAGTTCTGGCGGTGAATCCGTCCTGATACCGCCTGCCTCGCAACCATTCCACTAATCGCTGTGCATTCCGCGCAGCAGAAAGAGCTTCCCATGCCCGTTTTAGACAAAACATTGGCGACAAGGCGCGCCAACATCAAGAACTCTATCGCCGCACTCACCACCAAGAAACCGCGCAATCTGACCGCGCAAGATGCCGACTTGATCGACCGTTACGAAGATGAGTTGCACGCGATCGAGCAACAGATCGGGACCACACACGATGGTGAACACACACGTGCATTCACCCAATGGATACGCCGCGGTGAGGACGCTGTCGATACGCACGAATCGCGCAACGCATTTGCGGACGCCGAGTGGCGAAGCGCGCGGCTACACTATCGCGAAGGCCAACTTATCTCCACGCGTCCTGAGTACCGCTTCACTGTCGGAATCGAAGGTACGCCGACAGGCGGCGCCTACTTTGGATCGATAGCCGGCGCATTCGTACCACTCTCCTTCATAAAACAAATCGTGAGTGCGGCTAAGTACACTGCGCCCTGGTTCGACATCGCCGAACTACACGTTACTGCGACAGGCGCGCCCCTGGTGTGGCCTGCTGATAACGATATCGCTGTGTCGGCGGTGGCTATCGCGGAAGGTGGGACGACCACGGCCGCCGATATCACCCTAGTCGGCAAAGCCCTAGGCACCTACCGCTATACCTCGCTGGTCGTCAAGGTCAGCAACGAACTGGTTCAGGATACAGGCATCGACATCGACGCCTATCTAGCGGGCCGCTTCGCGGCTCGTATGATGCGCGGCCTGGATGCGAAGTACACTTCCGGTGCCGGCACCACTGAGCCGCTCGGCGCGTTGACCGGCTTGACGCCCTCTCTCACTGTGCTGGGCGCAGCGGACACGGATGGTACTTCCGCGGCGAATACCATCGGCCTACGGGATGTGGTGGCCCTGGAAAAGGCGCTCGATCCCGCCTATAGGCCTAAGGCCCGATGGTTGATGCACCCGAACACGCTAGCGGCCCTCCGTCAAGTGAAGGATAGCCAGAAGCGGCCAGTCTTCGAGTCCCTCAATCGCCCAGAAGGGCCTTCATTGCTGGGCTACCCGGTGACGCCCGCACCGAGCATGGATCAGTTACAGGCGGCGGCGAGTTCGCCCACGGTCACCAAGGTCCCACTCGCTTTCGGTGACGTGAGCTATTTCAAGATTCGGCTCGTTCAACCCACGCTGATTCGGTTGGCGACACTCTACGCCGTCAATTTTCAAACTGGATTCCTGCTTAATTGGAGAACCGATTCCGCGCTAGTGGACGGGGCTTCAACCAACCGCGCGATTGTCACCGCGCAGACTATCTACTAAGGAGATCAGAGCAAAAATGGCTAATAAGATATTCCCATTGACACCTGAAGACAGCGGCAGTTGCTTATTCGTCGCTACCCAGTCTGGTCCTATCGTCGACCCAGCCAATGGCAATCCGGTCAAACGGGGCACGGTGATTCTCAACTCTCCCTCGGCGGGCATCGCGATGACGCTCGCTGCACCCAGGTCCGGCCCGCAGATCGCTGGGGGCGATGACGGCGTGGTTCTCACGATCCTGATCGCTACAGACGTGCCGCTGACGACCCACGTGACACACACAGTCACTTGTCCGGCGAACAGCATCAAAGGGAAATTTTCAGTTCTCAATTTCGTGCCTGACGGTGGCGAAGTGTGTTCACTTTTTGCTTGGAGCGGCGTGTGGTGGCCTTTGACTGACACCACGTCTTTGAGTTGACTTTAGATCTTGGCTTAGGGGTTTCACTTCCTTTACCCTAAGCTCGGCAGGGGACCGCTGCGCTGTTCGTACAACGCGTGGCGGTCTTTCTATTTCGCTTTCTTTTTCCAGCGGGCCTTGGCGGCCTTGCGCGCGATGCTGCTTCGCTGCTCAGGCGTAAGCGCTTCTGTACGGGCTAGTGATCCTACAAGGCCCGCTTTGCGGGCTCTCTCGGTGCGCTCCTCGGCCGTTAAAGATTCTGCTGTCGCTTTCCCTCCTAGTCGGCCTAGGGCTATCGCGTGGGGATTCTTTTTCACTTGTCGCAAGAATAACATACGTGCTTCCGTTCGAAAGCGAGCATTTTTTATGCTTGACTTAGCGATAAGACATGAATAAGATTGGTCCCATGCCGAAACTTGCCGTGCTCCAAATTCAATTGGCGTGGTTCACCCCCGATGGTGCTCCGCGCTACGCCTGTACTCGCACAATTCTTGGCCGTTTTTCCCATCGCTGGAACGATCTTAGTGACGCCGAAATTGCCGTCTTAATGAAGTGTTTCCAAGGCGACATGCGTTTGGTCGGGGCCAAGGTTAGCCGGATCAAGGATTCCGAAAGGAAGGTAGCGGCATGAAACGTCCCGTCGCCTATCGGACTGCAATGTCGAATCCAAGACTGATACCCACTCTCGTAATCGGCTTTAGCGATTCGGGACTCGCCGAAGGCCTGCGATACCGGCTCACGTACTGCCGAGGGGGTGTCCCCCAGAAGTGCCTTGAAAACCTCAGCGCCGCCGAACTGATGCAACAGACGCAAGCTTTCGCGGATACCGTAGGCAAAACCCTTCTCACGCGGGCGGTGCGTTGATGGAGCGCCCGGTAACCACGGAAGAACTAAGGCGCCTGCGTGATGAAGTCTTGGACGCGCCAAGCGCACAATCATGGGCTCCCGAAGAAATGCCAGATGGTACTGCACAGGCGCTCCTGCACGAGGTAGCAACTCTAAAAGAGAAGTTGCGTGCCTTCTTGGCGCAGAATCAGCCCCCGTCTTCGTTAGGAAATCAATTCGCTGTTACAGATCCGGCAATGCAGGAAAGCCTGCTCAGGCACATTTCAGACTGGTACACAGTCCGTGCTTTTCACCATTTGTTGTGCAAGGGCTTTCGTCAGGCCGGCGAAGAACGCCTTGCCGCAGTTGTGGGCCGCGCAATGAGCGATAGCGGATCTGGACAGGTTTGCGACTACTGCCGCGCTTTCCGTCAATTGCTCCAGAGCCGCACTCTTGTATTCCAACCGCAAGTTGTTGATCGAGATTCTGTAGCCGGGGAGTCGAGACCCCAATAGGCTCAGATCACGGCCGGATAAGGGCTATTTCAAGGCCCCCGGTTCGTGCCTTAGAAAACCGCGCGCACTCCTTCCGTGCGGTTGATCCTTGAAACCGGCTGCTTCGGTGGCCGGTTTTCTTTTTTGACCTTTTGCCCATGACAACATCGACCTTGCGTTTCTTACTGGATGGTAGTATGGACGGCATGCCCCGCCGTTATCAAAATCCATCGCTAGAAGTGCGTTCAGACGTGGAGCGTCCGTACTATTTTGTTCGGGTCACCATCCCCACCGTGGACGGCAAGCGTAAACGCCAGGTGCGCATTCTAGGATTCACAGACGAAGTTAGCAAGAAGCAAGCCATGCGTCTGAGGGCGGAAGTGCTGGACGGTGTTAATGCAGGGCGGACGCTTTTACAATCTCAAGTACTCTTCAAAGATCTCGTAGCCCAGTTCATCGCGGCTAAACTTCCGAAGCTCGGCGCTGGAACCCAGTATCGTTATCGCTGCCAGATAGAGCGTCACCTGTTGCCTGGATTTGGAGAAAAGCGGTTGTTGGACATAAACAGGCAGCAGATTGAAGCATGGCTAGTGGGCAAAGCCGAAGCCGGCCTTGCTTGGTGGACGCGTGAAGGCCTGCGCGGCGTGATGTCCTCGATCTTCGCGGCTGCTAAACAATGGAACCTCTGGAGTGGCGATAACCCGGCAGCCGGGATAGCACTGGGTCGCAAGAAAGAAACACGCGAGAAACGGCCTATATCCGCGGATGATTTCCGCCGCATCATCGGCGCTGTTGAGGACCCCGTTAGGTTTATTGTCCTGATCGCCTTCGGCACGGGCTTACGCATATCCGAAGTCCTCGGGCTTAGGTGGCGCAACATCGACCTGGAAGCAGGCACTCTGACGGTAGAACAGCGGTGGTATCGCGGCGACCTTGATGAGCCTAAGACTGAAGCGTCCAAGCGCGTCCGGCAACTTGGTCCACTGACTGAAGAGTTCAGGCGACGATTTCCAGGGACTAATTCTGGCACTAAGTTCGTTTTCATCGGTGACGATGGGCACACACCACCGGATGAACGGGACCTTCTACGTTTTACGCTCCGGCCTGCACTGAAGCGCCTTGGGGTTTACTATCCGGGTTTTGGCTGGCACGCCTTCCGCAGGCAGAACATCACGTGGCGTCAGCAAGAAGGCGCAACTCCGCTGGAAGCAATGAAGGCCGCGGGACACACGCGGGTAGATACAACGATGCTGTACACACTGACAGATTCAGAGCGAGAACGCCAACAGGTCGAGCGGATGTTTGAGCGGCTTATCGGCGATCCGGCAGGAAAGCCACAATAAAGTGGCACGCAACTGGCACGATGGTACGGCGGAAGAGCATCTAAGTTGTGGTGGGCCCGACAGAACTCG
>QGNH01000911.1_pt1 | contig 15042 bp, 17 predicted proteins | sample 1735481 | NCBI WGS metagenome assembly QGNH01 (sample SAMN09239004, study PRJNA386568) | Viral metagenome, whole genome shotgun sequencing project. | reverse complement strand
GAAGTAGAGGAACGTGTACGATGTACACATGGGCGAGAGCGTGGCAAAGGTTTGGCAGTGCGACGTGTGCGGGTATCAATGGCTCAATTTTGCTGACCGTCCAAAGCCAACCCATTGCCGCAACCGGGCTTGCCGGTCTCGCAAGTGGGATAGTGGTTCTGTAGCTCAGCCGGTAGAGCGTCGGCCTCATAAGCCGCTTGTCGTTGGTTCGAGTCCAACCGGAACCACCAGACCTGCACACGCACCCAATTGCTCTTGCGGAATGTGTAGGCCATCGAAATGAGCACGATAGCCCAGATACCGACGCTTAACCCGTGCTTAAAATCTTTCTGGACAACTCCAGCGCGTGGCCGTGTACTGTATGGGGGTCGGTCGAGCTCGAAGTCCTGGGACGCTGCCGGGTTTGCCATCTTCCTGGCATCGACTCTCAAAGTACGTTTCTGCTGTGCGCGTCAATTTCAGAACAAAATAGCGGAGTCAGTGTACACGGTTCTCAAGCTGCAAATAGAACGGTTTGGGTTGTCGAGAGAGTTCGATATTACAGATCGCTCAATCGTGCATAAAACCACAGGCAGTGAATTTATATTCTATGGTCTGGCCCGCAATCTACAGGAAATCAGATCGCTTGAGGATGTGGACGTTCTCTGGATCGAGGAGGCGCACTTTCTCACAAAGGAGCAATGGGAAGTCCTTGAGCCGACGATACGCAAAGAGGGGTCGCAGATATGGCTCATCTTCAACCCAATGTTCGCTTCAGACTTCGCCTATCAGCGATTCGTGGTCAACCCGCCTACGCGCTACATTCTCCGCAAGATCAACTATGATGAGAACCCATTCCTGTCGCACACTATGCTTGAGGTAATCGAGCGGACACGCTCGGAGTCAGAGGAAGATTATCAGCATATCTACCTAGGGGAACCCCGCGAGGATACAGAGGGAACGGTTATTAAGCGCAGTTGGATTGAGGCCGCTATCGATGCGCACCTGAAACTAGGTTTTGAGGCTGCAGGCAAGCACACTATCGGCTTCGACGTGGCCGATGATGGAGAGGACGCTTGCGCGAACGTCTACTCGCATGGCAGCGTGGCTTTATGGTCTGACGAGTGGCGAGCGCGTGAGGATGAGCTGCTCAAGTCCTGTACCCGCACGTTTCTTGCGGCTGGAGAGCGGAAGGCGGACATTCGGTACGATAGCATCGGCGTTGGGGCTTCCGCCGGAGCAAAGTTCGATGAATTGAACCAGGTGCGCGACAAGTATTTGCGGGTGAGGTATGCCAAGTTCAATGCCGGGAGCGCCGTAGAGCGCCCCGAAGAGTATTATGTGAGCGATAGGCAGGACAGGATCAAGAACAAAGACTATTTCTGCAACCTCAAAGCCCAGACGTGGTGGGGAATTGCAGACCGGTTCCGCAACACATACAACGCAATCCACCATGGGGAAAAGTACAGAGACGACGATCTAATCAGCATTTCGAGCGATATGCCGCATCTGGAGAAACTGAAAACGGAGCTTTCAACGCCGAAAAGGGATTTTGACCGTAACGGGAGGGTGAAGGTGGAGAGCAAGGAAGACTTGGCAAAGTCTACGCGGATCGGGGGGAGTGTGCCGTCTCCGAATCTGGCAGATGCGTTCGTTATGGCGTTTGCGTCGCCTGTAACGTCATCGCTCCTAGTGAGCGACGCGGCAATAGCCGCAGCAATGAGGGCGGCATGAGATACCGACGCACAGAAGAGGAAATGCTGGCCGAGCCTACGCCAGTGATGTATTCCAAGAGCCAGATTGCGTTGCGCGACGGTGTGCGGAGCAGCTTCCCATGCTGGCGTGGGTCACATCCGTTTGACTTCCGTAACGGTTGGACACGCTTAGGTGATTTCTTTGCTGAGGGATACTACCCGCGTGACGAAATGAAAGAATTGGTGCATAATCGTTTTGGGGTCAACATATAATGCTTACCGAACCAGAGACCACCGCCCAAGAAAAGACTCGTGATCGTGTCCGCCGTTACCGCGAGAGGAAACGTAAAGGTAACGAACTTGCAACACAGAGAATCAGCCCGTCGGCAGTTCGGTTGGCTCTTGAGGAACCAATTGAACGCGTCCACTACCCCATCAGGATCCCCGTGATACCGAAGGGAGTAGTGCCGCAAGGGACAACGGCTCAAGTGGCAATGGACTCCGCCCCGGCCTATGAATGCGCTCGGCTGGCAATGGATGCTGGGCCTCAGTTCGGTTCACAACTCTATGCGTACAGCAATATTGAAGGCTTTCCCGGATACCCGTACTTGATGCTCTTAGCTTTGCGCTCGGAATACCGCAACATGGCGACCGCGCTGGCTACAGAACTGACGCGCAAGTGGATTAAATTCAACAGCACAGACACCGAGGACGAATCGACCAAGACGAAGATCACCGAGATTGAGCAGGCGTTCACTGCGCTTGGGATTCAGGGCATCATCCGCAAGGCTGCCGAGCATGATGCGTTCTACGGGACAGGCCAGATTCTCATCAATATCAAGGGAGCGGATCTAAAGACTCCGCTCATCATTGACCCGCGCACAGTCAAGAAAGACAGCCTGATTGGATTCAAGAACGTTGATCCGATCTGGACCACGCCGTTGATGTACAACTCCCTTACGCCTTCCAGCCCAAACTTCTACAGGCCGGATAGCTGGTGGGTGATGGGTGAGCATTGGGACGCATCGCGGATAATAGTGACCATCACCCGCGAAGTACCGGACATATTCAAGCCCGCGTTCAACTTCTCCGGCATGAGTCTTTCGCAACTTGCCGAGCCTTATGTAAATAATTGGCTACGGACTCGGCAGAGCGTTTCGGATCTCATCAACAACTTCTCTATCGTTGTGCTCAAGACGGCCATGGACCAGGTGCTCACGGGGGGAGATGATGGTTCTAACCTGTTTGCCCGAATCAAACTGTTCACTGCCACGCGGAGCAATAAGGGCGTGATGGCGCTGGATAAGGACCGCGAGGAGCTTGAGCAGACTGCCGTTCCCTTGGGCGGGTTGCATGAACTCCAATCACAGGCGCTAGAGCAGCTTTGCGTCGTGTCGAGGGAACCTGCAACCGTTCTGACGGGCATCACTCCATCAGGGTTCGGCAACGTGGCCGAGGGCGAGGTTCGCATCTGGTACGACTACATCCACGCCCAGCAAGAGGCACACTGGCGCAGCGCGATAGACAAGATGTTTAAGATCGTCCAGATGTCGATGTATGGGAAGATCGACCCTGAAATCACGTTTGAATTCATCCCGCTCTACGAAATGACCGAAGAGCAGGAATCAACCATCCGCGTCAATGACAGCATCCGGGCCGGGAACCTGATTGACAGGGGCGTTATCGATGCACAAGAGGAGCGCGAGCGGCTGGCACGTGATCCAGAGTCGGGGTACCAAGGCATCGATATTTCCAAGGAGATTGCTCCGCCAGACGAAGCGGAGGAGCAGGCGCAACTTGGAAGGGGAACAGCATGAACAATAACGACACATTCATTTTGCGCAAGCCAAGGCCGTTGACCAAGCTGGAGTTGGTTGATATTCACCTACTCGTCAAAGCATCACATCCCGTACTCGGATTGCCGCCGAAAACTGAACCGAGGAAACCATGAAAACAATGCGGCGGACAATGTGCGTTGCCGCATTTCTGGCGTTCACGCTGTGCTGTTTTTGGGCTAGCCTTTAGGGGGGCATGGATGCAGCCGAAGTTAAAAATAGCTCGTGCCGTATGGCCGAACGCTGGTATCCGTCAGCGGTATCAGCGGCGCATGGGCGCTCTCATAAGGGAGATGGCTGATTCTGTGGAGTATTGGCTCCAGGCCCAGCGCAAGTCTGAGCCGCCAGTCCTGGCAACCGACTCAACCCCGGCAGAGCAGATGCAGTTCGAGTTCAAGAAGCTGGCGATCCGCTGGCAGGGCAAGTTTGACGACATGGCTCCTAAAGTGGCCGACTCATTCCTCAAGAACCAATTCAGGGGCACCAGCGCGGCCATGAGGATGGCGCTACGCGAGGCCGGATGGTCGATTGAGTTCACTATGACCCCAGCCATGCGGGATGCGTTTGAGGCGTCGCTGGCAGAAAATGTGGGGTTAATCAAGTCCATACCGGCGCAATACCTGCACGAGGTTGAGGGCATCGTGATGCGGAACTATGCAGCGGGCCGTGATCTCAAGTCAATGGCGGCGGAGATTCGGGCGCGTTACCACGTGGCGGCGAACCGGGCTGTGCTTATTGCAAGGGACCAAGCCAACAAAGCGAATGCGGTCGTACAGCGGGCTAGACAGCGAGAAATCGGAGTGACTCAGGCAATCTGGATGCACAGCCATGCAGGAAAGACGCCCAGGCCCACGCACGTCGCCATGAACGGCAAGCGGTATGATGTGGCGAAGGGGATGTGGGATTCAGCGGTGCAGAAGTTTATCTGGCCGGGTGAGGAAATTAACTGCCGGTGTCAAGGGCGTAGCGTTTTGCCTTTTACTCCTGTATAATCAAAGTAATACAATGAATCCAGAGCGATTTTACGTATACGAGTATCTTCGAGCCAAAGATAGCCATCACGGAATGGCAGGAACTCCTTACTATGTCGGTAAGGGGAGCGGCGGTCGTGCCTATTCAAAATCTTGTCACCTTGCTCCCCCTCCGCGCGAACAAGAAAGAATAGTCATGGTCGCAGAAGGCATAAGCGAAGACGAGGCATTTTCTCTGGAGATTGCGCTCATTGCGTTATTTGGGAGAATTGACTTAGAAACGGGATGCTTGCGAAATAAAACAGACGGTGGCGATGGAATGTCTGGATGGATATGTTCCGATGAGACTCGGAGAAAGTACAGCATATCTAGAAAAGGTAGAAAACTCACAGAAGAGCAAAGGAAAAAACTTAGAGATGCCAATATAGGAAGAGTGGTTACTGAAGAAACGCGGGCAAAACTAAAAGGGAAAATTCCTTGGAATAAAGAAAAACACATATCAGAAGAAACACGTCAGAAACTCATAGGTCTGGTGTCTTGGAATAAAGGAATAAGCCCATCAGAAGAGACTCGTAAGAAAATATCCGAAGCTAAAAAAGGACAATCGCTATCATTTCAAGTCCGAGAGAAAATGAAAGAGACGTGCCGTGCTAAAAATCCCAATCCTTCTAAATCAGCATTGAGACGCCGCATTTGGCGAGACAAGAAAGCCCTTGCCTGTAATGCTTAAGGCGGCCCGCCAAGGGCGTAGCGTCTTGCCGTGGACGCCCGCAGAGAAATAGTCACCGTTTGACGCAAACATCTTTAGCGATTGCTCCTATAACCGAGTGAGACGGAGCTAGTTGCCAACCTGAAGAGGATGTTCCGGTCTCATCGTTATCGATGAAAAACATAAAGTGCCCAGCGCAATCGAAGATCATCGGTTTGGCGACGATGTCTTCACCTTGTATTTGTCCCATAACTATGACGCCCAATTGTGTGCGCCGAGTAGTACCTATATTTGCTCTGAAATATTCGCCATTCGCGGCTATATACACTTTCCAGACAGATTTCGGCTGTGGATGCTTCTTTCTCTCCGCCGCACAGATGTTTGCCTGCTCTGGAGAGAACGCTGTGGGGTTATACCCGGACGTGCAAGCCGCTACGGAGCATTGTTCGTCCGCTTTGTCTCTATTCGGTCGGAACTGTGAATCTAAAACGTAGCATTCAGATCTGGCCGCTTCCTGTGAATGGCGTTGCTCTAGAGGCCAGGACAGACTGTTTTGTGCAAAGCAGACAGAAGCTGCAATTAGCGCCAATCCAGTGAAGATTGAAAATATCTTATTGCTTTTCATTTGTGCCTCCAGCACTCGATAGCCCACCATGCAAGCACGGCAAGCGCGATGAATACCGCGTTGGCGAAAATCTCAGTCATGCGCTTTCTTCTGTTTCGCCCGCCACTCCCGCAGGTACCTGGACTGGCATATAGGGCAGCGTTGGCGTTTCTTGCTCGTTTTGAGCAAGTGTCCATTGATGCAGCGGATTCGACGTAATGGCGGCATGACCAAACAGTACACGTCTTGCCTTTCTTTTGTCAACTCCTATCTTGCGCTCGTGTTTTCATAGTGCAATTCTCAAATCCATGGAGATTGCGTGCGACGCAGCCTTAAAGAATCGGCGATACGACGCGGACGGGCGTTTGCACATTCTGCGTACGCCCATCTCCAAGGCGACGGTCAATCCCTATTACGGACGCGAAATACCAGACGCAGACAAGCTGGGCCTGGAGCCGGAACGGGTGTACTATCTGCTGCGCGATCCGGGGGAACTGGCGAAAGCAGCCTCGTCGTTTGCGCGGAATCAGTTGATGTTCGTTCATACTCCGGTGAGTGCGGACGATCCGAAGCAGGAATCAGTAGCCGGGACAATCGGCTCGGAAGTGGAATTTCTTGCGCCGTACCTGATAGCGGACATTTGCGTTTGGGATGCGGAAGCAATCGCCGGAGTGGAGACGGACACGGTACGGGAACTATCAGCCTCGTATCGCTACCGGGCCGACATGACGCCGGGGATGTACGAGGGACAGCGGTACGACGGTGTGATGAGGGACATTCAGGGCAATCACGTAGCATTGGTTAAAGCAGGCCGCGCCGGGTCAGATGTGATGGCAGCGGACAGCAAACTGGAGATGAAGATGGAAACGAAATTCGGCAAAGCTCTTTACGCAATTCTCTGTGCTGCATCGCCCAAGCTGGCAGCGGACTCCGCTCTCAAGCCCCTGGTGATCGGCTTGACGCGCAAGCAATGCGATTTGCGGGCGCTCGAACCCAAACTGCTCGCCATGGACGCCGAGCTTCGCAAGCCGGAAACCCTGGCCGCGATGCAAGCTGCCAAGGACGCGGAATCCGAAGAGGAGACCGAGGCTGAGAAGAAGGCCCGCGAAGAGAAAGAAAAGGCCGCAAAGGACAAAAAGGCGAAGGACGGCAAGCGCGGCAAGGACGAATCTTTCGGGGAATGGGCGAAGGAAGAAGAGGACGAGTCCGACCACAAGGCCAAGGACGCCGAAGAGGAGTCCGAAGAGGAGTCCGAGGAAGAGCGCAAGGAACGCCTCGAAAAACGCGCCAAGGACAAAAAGGCCAAGGATTGCTCAGCCAAGGACGAGGAAGAGAAAGCTGAGGACAAGATGAAGCACGCAATGGATGAGTTCAAAGCTGACCTTCGCGCCGCCGACGAAGCGCGCCGCGCTGTTCGCACGGTGGTTGGGGACGTGCTGGCTCAGGATTCGGCGGAAGGCATCTACAGCTTCGCCCTTGACCAGATGAAGGTTGACCACAAGGATGTGACCGGCGTACCGGCTCTACGGGCGCTTTTCAATCTCGCGCAGCAGGCATCCAAGCCCGCCGCTCATGTGGCGTTCGATTCGGTTTCAGTGGAAGAGAAGTTCACCGGCGCAAGCCGTCAAATTCAGGTGATGTAAGGAGAAGATCATGGGAAGTCCTTTGATTGGTAGTTTTCAGACGCGAGTCAACCTCAATAACCCTCTTGGGGTTGAGGGAGACTTTGCCAGCGCAAATCCTCGTGCTACTGCCCTCACTCCTGATGGCGGAGCGTTCGTTGCCGGTCCTGGTGGCGTAACCGTTGGAAAGTTCGCATGGGTTGCCCCAGACGGTCGCACGGTAAATAGTTTCGGCGTCGCTGGCGTTGCTCCTTCCGGGTTCGTTCATCGCGACCAGCAGGGCCTTTTGACGCAATACTTGCAGGCGGCTGGGATGCTCATTCCTCCGGGCTTCCCTGTCACGCTGATGGTTGCGGGTGATTTCTTGGCCAAGAATGCGGGCACTAGCTCCAGCACGGTTGGCGAAGCCATCTATGCACTGTACGCCGATGGCTCGGTTCTTCCAGGCGTGGGGTCCTTGCCTGCCGTTCCTTCGGCCATCACCGCCGCGCTCGGATCGACCAACACTGGAGCTCTTGGTGCTACCTTCACGGCCAGCGCGCATGCGGGCGACTCGACACGCATCGACGTAACCGCAGTGACGGGGCTGCTCAGCATCGGAGATACAATCGCGAACGTGTCCGGCATTGCCGGAAGCCAAACGATTATATCTCAGGATACCGGCGGCACAACGGGCGGCGCGGGGACCTATGTGCTTAGCGGCACAAATACCCTCAGCGCGGCTACCTGCACATGCTTTGGCAACGTGGTCAAGATTACTGCATCGGCTGGACTCGTATCGGTTGGCGATTACATCGCTTCCGCCGCATCCGGCTTCCCGGTAGGCGCAACGGTGACGGGAATTGTCAGCGGCGGGGGAGTGGCCACGGCTGGTGTCTACACCATCAGCGTTCGCGGTGCCTCTTACGTGGCTAGCGCAACCGGCATGACCACCTATGGCACAGTGCTGGATGTGACCGCAGTTACCGGCACACTGCTTCCTGGAATGCCAATCACGGCCACGGGCGGAATCCCGGCTGGTACGAGCATTGCTGGATTCATCAGCGGCACGTATGGCGGGGTTGGGCTCTACAGCCTCAACATTCCGGGGACCGCTTACACCGCCTCCGGCACTGTGGTAATCACAGCCCAGGGCATCATCACCAAGTTCACTGCCAAGTCTGTCGCCGCTGTTGGCGAACTTGTGCAAATCTCAACGTGGGGAAATTAAGGAGCTGACATGGACCGTCATCTTGAAGCAGTATCGCAGAAGTGGGGAATCAATTTCATGGGGGTTGATGCCCAGTTGCAGCAGACCGAAAAGGAACGCGGTGGTCGGCTGGCTATGGATGCTCAACCCGCTTTGGTGACAGTCTCGAATAGCGGCATCCCCGCGTTCTTGTCTACCTACATCGACCCGAAGGTGATTGAAGTCCTTGTGGCCCCGATGAAGGCGACGGAAATTGTCGGCGAGGAGACCAAGAAGGGCGACTGGACACTCGAAACAGCAATGTTCCCGATTGTCGAGTCTACCGGCATGGTTTCGTCCTACGGCGATTACTCGGAGACAGGCATCGCCGGAGCGAACGTGAACTGGGTCCAACGCCAGTCGTATACCTACCAGGTCATCACTCAGTGGGGTGAGCGTGAACTGGAAAAGATGGGCCTTGCGCGTATCGACTGGGCCAATCGCCAGCGCGTTGCCTCTGTTCTGACGCTGAACAAATTCCAGAACAAGAGCTACTTCTTCGGGATCGCAGGGCTGGCAAACTATGGCCTGCTCAATGACCCGTCACTGTCGGCCCCGATTGCTCCCATTCCCGCAGTCACCAATCTGGTCACTTGGGCGCAGAAAGCAACCGACACGAATGGCGCGGTCTGGGTCTATAACGACATCAAGGCGCTGTACGGCCAGCTTGTCGCCCAAGCCAACGGCCTTGTGGAACTCGACATGGCTTCGCCGATGACTTTGGCAATGTCGCCAGCCTCTCAGGTGTATCTCACCTTGACGAACAGTTATAACGTCAACGTGCAGGATATGCTCAAGAAAAACTTCCCGAAGATGAAGATCGAGACGGCACCCGAATACGCAACCACGTCGGGCAATCTCGTGCAGTTGATCGCGGATGAAATGCAGGGGCAGAGGACGGCAACCACCGCCTTTACCGAGAAGCTGCGTGCGCATCCGATCAAGATTGAGCTGTCGAGTTTCAAGCAGAAGACCAGCCAAGGCACATGGGGCGCTATTTTGTACAGGCCCGTTCTTATCAGTCAGTTACTCGGAGTCTAGCTGAAATTATGCTAAAATGTATACATGGACAACTTCTATGTGTACATGTATCTCCGAAGCAAGAACTCAAAGCATGGGGAGATCGGAATGCCATATTACGTTGGCAAAGGTCGAGGAAACCGGGCATATAGCAAACAGCACAGTGTCCCGGTCCCTGCCGACAGAGCCAACATTGTTATTGTCCTTTCCGGTCTCTCTGAAAACTCGGCATTCGATGAAGAGCGGCGTCTGATTGTACTTTACGGTCGGATTGATAACGGAACTGGATGTCTCCAGAACCGTACTGACGGCGGCGAAGGAACAAGCGGATACCCGATGGTTCATTCGCTGGAAGCGCGGGCCAAAATCTCCGCTTCACTGAAATCTCAAGAATTGCCGACAAGCTTCAAACCCGGCCACCAGCATTCTCCCGAAGTATGCGCAAGGTTATCGGCATCTGCGAAAGAGCGCATGACGCCGGAAATGAGAGCGCAGATTTCGGCAAAACTCAAAGAAGTCGGCGCAGGCGCTCCGCTCGGTAATAAGCACTTTGCGGGGCATCATCACACAGCCGAGACACGAATGAAAATGTCTCAGGTTCAACAGGGCCGAGAGATTTCCAAAGAGACAAGAGCACGTATGCGGGTTGCAGCGCGTGAACGTTGCACTCCAGAAGTACGGGCAAGAATGGCGCAATCTCAGCGCAATCGTTTTGAGGGTGGGATTCCAGAAGAAGTCAGGTTGAAAATGTCGGCTGCACAGCGTATGCGTTACAGCCGAGAAAAGGCACTCCAACAGGAGGGCACTTCGGTGCCCCTCAGCGCGGCCTAGAGCCGCTCCTTGAAAGGGAATCATGGCGAAGGAACAAGTTCTCATTGGCTGCCGTCTACCAAACGGCCTTGTGTTGCATCACCCCAAGAACCGCAACCTGACAGTGACGCTTGCGGGTGTTTACGAGGCGAAGACTGAAAGCGGCCTCTATCTTCCGCCCAAGATGTTTTCTACCACGCCTGTCGATGCTGAATTTTGGGCGGAGTGGAAAGCGGCTTATGAGGGTTTTCCGCCATTGAAAACGCGGGCTGTATTCGAGGCGCGTTCAGACCAGGAAGCGGAATCGAAGGCGAAAAACGCTGAGAAGGTTAAGACCGGGTTTGAGCCGATGAGCAAGACAGCCAAAATCGACGGTGTTGTAATGGAGCCTGCCAATTCGTGATTGCCTCGTTCAATCCCGCCATTTTCGTAGGCCGCTACCCTGAGTTCACAGAGGCCTACAACGTTAATCCGTCGCTGTTCTCTTCGATGTTTGCGGAAGCTGGCCTATACCTCAATAACACAGATTGCAGTGTGGTGCAGGACGTGAATCTTCGCGGTGTGCTGCTCCAGATGATCACGGCACACATTGCGTTCCTTAGCGGATTGCTCACTGCAGATGGCCAGCCTCGGCCCGTGGGGCGCGTCAGTGCTGCCAATGAGGGCGCGGTGGGGGCTACGTTCGACTTCACGCCAGCGACGCCTGGAACGGGCGCGTGGTTCCAACAAAGCGCCTACGGAGCGGCGTTCTGGCAGGCGACTACTTGTTATCGCGGCATGAAGTATTTTTCTAACCCGACGCGGGTGGAAGGGTTCACGGGGAACGGAATGGGAACGAATTGGCTCCCTCGTCCGGTATGACGGTCACGCTCTCGATTGACGCTTCCGAGTTGGAGCGCGATCTGGAGCGAATCGGGGATGGTGAGTTGGAGTTGCCGACGGTTTCGGCATTCAGGGTTTTATGTGATGGGTTTTTCGAGGAACAGGTGCCAGTATGGCTGCCAGAGCAATAAAGATGTCCGACGCGGTGACAGCCAAGCTCCTCGACTTGGCAAAGCGTGCCAGCGGCTCTGTCAAGGTCGGATTCATCGACAGCGATCAGGCTCCTATTGCTTTCTGGAATGAGTTCGGTCATAAGGGGCGTTTCCCTTCCCCCCCGCGTCCATTCTTCCGCACAATGGTTTCAAGCGAATCTGGCAAGTGGCCGGAAATGATGGCTGGCGAGTTGAAGCATTCCAAGATGGACGGGCATCGGACGCTGGCGTTCATGGGCGAAGAGATTGAAGGGGCGCTCAAGCAGAGCATCATTGACCTGGTTGCTCCGCCGCTCTCTAAAACGACTCTCCGATTGCGCCTCAAGTTTGGCAACAATCCGCAGAATATTCGCGCTCGTGATGTAGTGCAGGCGCAAAGGGATGTTGCAGCAGGTGAGCCGGTTGCATCAGGAACGCAGGCAAAGCCGCTTGTGTGGTCGGGTACCATGTTGGCATCGACGAGCTATAAGGTGAGCCAGTAATGGACCTGCGTGGAATTGCAAACCAATCGACCGATACCATTAATCCAAACATATTGGTTACTGTGCTGGCCTCGTCTGGCTATACTGTTGGGTCTGGCCTAAAGCAGGTTCCATCCTACGCCGCTCCCGTTACTGGATTTGCTCAAGTCCAGGCGTTGACCGCTGCTGATCTTCGCCACCTTGATGGCCTCAACATTCAGGATGCCACGCAGTCGATCATTCTTCGCGGTCCATTGAACGCCGTTGTGCGGGCGCATTCCAAGGGCGGTGATCTTGTTACCATCGGAACTGACACTTTTCTTACCGTCGCAGTATTGGAGCAGTGGCCGCTGTGGACTCGCGCGGCACTCGTTATGCAGGTGCCAGCATGAGTATAAAGATTAGAGTGGCGACAGATGGAATGGCGATATTCGAATGCCCCGGATGTGGAGAAAGCCATGGTATTCCAGTGCGTGGAGATCATGTGTGGGGATGGAATGGAAGCGTTGAATCACCCACCTTCACGCCGTCGATATTGGTTAGATACCCAGCAAATCTGAACGCTATTGAGGAGTTCAAGGAATGGCGCGCTGAACGGCGATGCCACAGCTTTGTAACCGATGGCCGTATCCAATTCCTTGACGATTGCACGCATTCTCTCTCGGGGAAGACGGTGGACCTGCCGGATTGGGGAAGTGCATGAGCGCACCAGTCCAATACATTTCTTCAATCGCCATCGATACGGTAATCGAGGCGCTGGGTGCATTCATCCAACCCTTTGTGGGAACTACGCAGATCATCCGCGCCCAGGCAAACCGCGTAGCGATGCCTGTCGGCGCATTCGTCGAGCTTACTGAAATATCCAGCATCGATCTTGAAGTTCCTCGCCAGTGGTATGACGGCGCAAATGCGCAGAAGGATATTATCGGTCCAAAGCGCATCATGATTCAGTCCGACTTCTACGGTGAGTCGTCGGGCGATTGGTGCGCAGCGGTCAAGACGGTTTGGCGCACGTCTTACGCAACAGAACAATTCGCTGCTGGTATTGCCCCGCTTTACTGTGACGATGGACGCGAAGTTCCGCTGGTCACAGGTGAGGAGCAGTATGAACGCAGGTGGGAACTGAATATGATGCTTCAATACAACCCTGTGATCTGTGTACCGCTCCAGAGTGCTGATATACTGAGCATGAACATCGTAGAGGATGTGACGGCATGACAGGATGCATCTACCTAATCCGCAACATGATAAACGGTAAAGGCTACGTCGGTCAGACTGTGCGTATTGCTGAAGATCGACTGCGCGAGCACGTCAGCGAGTCTCGTTCGGGAAGAACGAAAATGGCACTTCACAAAGCCATTCAGAAATATGGGGCCGAGAATTTCTCGGTGATTGAGCTTGCTTCTGCGCAAGAAGGCGTTCTCCTGAATGAACTAGAGCGCCATTACATCAAGGCTTTTTCTACGCTCACTTCGCAGAATGGATACAACATATCCGAGGGTGGAAAAGGAAGAGCGAGCGGTTTCACCGTATCAGAAGAAACTCGCAGGAAACAGTCCGATGCTGCCCTTGGGCGGAAAGCGTGGAATAAAGGCATCCCGCAATCAGAAGATCAACGCCGCCGCCATAGTGTCGCTATGACTGGGAGAAAACAAACGGCGGAGCACCGCCAAAAGATTTCCCTAAAAAGCAGAGGAAGAAAGCTTCCCGGCAGAGTTTTTAGCGAAGAACACAAAGCTAAACTTTCAGTATCATTGATGGGGAATAAGCGTTCTATCGGTAGGGTAGTCTCACAAGAGACAAGAGAAAAAATGAGCCTAGCGCATAAGGGTCAGTCAATTTCAAGCAAGGGTAAACCGTGGTCAGAAGCGCGACGTGCGGCACAGGCAACGCGCAATCTCGCAAGATATGAAGGAGTAATTCAATGAGTATACCTGCGTCATCCGTAGTTTCGGTAATCCCCGGCGTATTGAGTCCTGGTGGGGCAGGGCTAGTGATGAGCGGCCTTGTACTGACGCAAAACCCCCTGATGCCCGCTGGGCAAGTTCTTAGCTTTGCCAGCGCAACAGCAGTGTCAAGCTACTTTGGGCCATCGTCGGCTGAATATGCTTACGCGTCAATCTACTTTGCTGGGTATGTGAACAGCACACAACTGCCATCGGCAATCCTGTTTGCACCATACAACGCGGCGGCGCGGGCCGGTTGGCTTGCTTCTGGTTCTCTAGCAACTGTTCCGCTGGCTACGCTCCAAGGCTACAGTGGAACGCTGACCATTGATTTTGCTGGTGTGCCTCTGACATCAAGCTCCATCAATCTTACTGGAGTTGCAAGCCAAAGCCTGATGGCGGAAGAGATTCAGGCTGCTTTTACGTCGCCGCCCTTTGCGGTTACGTGGAATGCGGTGCAAGGTACGTTTGTTTTCACAAGCACACTGACCGGAGCAACGGAGACTATCGACTACGCAACAGGCACACTTGCTGCCGATCTGTACCTCACACAAGCCACCGGGGCAACGCTTTCGCAGGGCGCTACTGCTGATACACCCTCAAGCGCCATGAGCAACGTCGTAGCGATTTCCCAGAACTGGGCGACGATGAGCTATCTTGTTGAGCCGACGCTGGCAAATAAAGAACTCTTTGCCGCATGGTTCAGCGAACAGGATGACGAATATCTGATGGTCGCGTGGGATAGCGACGTTCAGGCCAGCGTGCAGGGCGCAACTGAGCCTTTCGGCGTAGTTGCCAAGACAAATCATTATGAAGGCGTCATGTGCATTGGTGGCGATCCTGCTCTTGGTTCGCTTGCCCCTCTGGTTATGAATACTGCGGCGTTCGTGCAGGGCATGATCGCCTCTATCAACTTCTCGCAGACAAACGGGCGCATCACGCTGGCTGGGAAATCGGCTATGGCGGCGGCGGTCCTCCCAACGTGCGCAAACCTCCAGACCTACACAAACCTTCTGGCGAATGGTTACAGTTGCTACGGGGCATTTGCATCCCGCAACGCGGGTTTTACGTTCTTCTCGAATGGCAATATGCCTGGGAGTTTTCCGTGGGCCGACCAGTACATCGATCA
>QGNH01000910.1_pt1 | contig 15045 bp, 13 predicted proteins | sample 1735481 | NCBI WGS metagenome assembly QGNH01 (sample SAMN09239004, study PRJNA386568) | Viral metagenome, whole genome shotgun sequencing project. | reverse complement strand
TACGTTGCTACCTCCATTTACAAGTTCTTGAATTATATTTACCTCTTGAAACTCCATTGATATAGCTGTCTTAATATTATCTGGATCAGTCGAACCCCCAATAAGAGTAGTTGGATCAATTGCGTCCATTAAATATCCTACCGCAGCCATACTGGCACTACTTGCAATACCTCCTGTGATATAAGGATATGTTAAATCATCTATAATCGTTTCAGCCCCTAAATTAGACCCAGGTACTTGTGATAAATCTGCTACATAATCTACATTTGTAGCATAAGACGTGCCATTAATGCTAAATGATTTTCCATCATCACTCAGAATAATAATAGCCTCATGTCCAGATATTCCAGCAACTTTCGCTGTATTTGTACTCGTTTGTTGCCATGCGAGTCCATTTGAAAGATCATATTGTAATCCATGTGAACCTCCTCCCTTGGTGACCCAATGACTTGCTACTCTCATTATAAATTCTCCTGGAATAACATCTGATATAGTGAAAATAGAGTTGACATTTCTTTGTGACATCAGATAACGTAAGGCCTGTCTATGTGTTTCATATATTGAACCATATAGTACAACATCAGGTAATGTCCCACCAAAAGCAGGTGCTATCCCAAATTGTGAAGAATCAAAAACTAATGGGTTATTACTTTTTTCTTCAACAGTTATAGTTCTATTTATAGTTTTCCCCAGAACACTTATTGAACTTGTGGCATAAGATGTTTGGCATACTCCACTTTGAGTAGATAACCCCTTATAATTTGTCCCAGCAAAATAAACATAAAACCCTGCATCTGGTATTTTTTGGTCAAAACTACCACTTGTCCCTGGTTCATAAGTATCAGCACTGAAAAGTCCAGATGGATCATAGGTCCCCATCCCTCCAAATACAAAACCTGACCCATTCCAATGAATAGGTTGATTATAAGCTGCTGCTTGATTTGCGCCAGAACTTGCATATCCATAAGGATGAGCAGTTATTTGTTGATTTTGAATTCTAAGCCTACCTGTTACAGTCCATGTGTTTTGGATAATCGTCTTATTGAAGCCCAATTTAATCGTAGCATCTATTATCGGCCTGTCATAACCTTCAGTATTACCACCTGTCAACAACCGATCTTTTATTAATGATAACCCTTTAGCTCTGATTGGGATGGCGTGATTTGGTAAAGCCACTTCTATCGGAGAAACAGCAGCGTATGACCCTTCGTTGTAAAATCTATACTTCCCTGAGATATACTGCCACTGTTCTAAGGCTATCAAAAAGTAATTTATAGACTCATTGTTGTTCCTGTAAGCAATCTCAACTCTTCGTATTATAGCTGATACAGGACTTGAAATCCTTGTATTCCCGAAGTCTATTTCGATGTAGTTATAGTCAGGATCATTTGGATAAGCGAGTTTTGAATATGGAGACCACACTGAGAACTCATAATCATCGTAAACATACCTGTAACGGAACTGACCTACAAATTGCTGAACAAAGTTCTGAGGTGTTTTTGGGTCATTTGCATAAGTAAAAGTCGGAGGTGAAGTCGGAGGATATTTACCCAACGAAATATAATCTTCAACAAAAGGCAAAGGGTACGCATTCTGATAAATCAATTGGCATACTCCTTGGCTTACCGATGCACTTAATACCCAAGGTTGAGTATCATAAGATTCTATCTGAACATAGTTCCCCATGTCAGTAAAGAGGAAAATGGTCCCCATTGAGGTCCTGAACACCACTACAAAATAAATAACCAAAGCATCTAATGTAGGTTGAGCGGGTATAGCGTTGGTATAAACCGTAGTTACTCCATTTACCGTAGTGGTTATTGAATAATTATTGGCTGTCAAGAAAGTGCCGTCTTCTGTTGTACCAAAGTAAATATTGGCTATAATGTTCTTTTGGGCCGCTTTTTTAACATTTATCTTCCTTGGACCATTGAAATTATCAGTCCAATAAAGCATATCATCTACAAAAGACATCCCTGTTACCAAAAAATCCCTTTGACCAGGGATCATTGCTTGGTAGTTCAGTCCTGACCACAATAACACTGTCTCAATATATCCATTGTTGGTATCATTGATGAAGTATCTCAGTATTTGATGATTTCCTAATGAATTATAGACATGGAAAAATATCGTCTTGGAAACATTGTCCTCAAAGGTCCCGATACATAGGTTCGTCCCTGAAGGCATAGCGAAGACCACCATCACGTTTCCTGCTTTATTGGTCACTACTCCTTCGCTACTATCCTCTGAGGAGCCTACAGAACAGTTAAGTATATAGCGAACTGCGCCCTCTGGCATTTTCGTATCTGCACTGTCCGAGTCAATGAACTGTGGATTGATATTTTCTTCAAGTGGTTCTGCCATTATTTCGGTCCCTGTGTGTAAGCGGTAAAAGAGGCATCATAATAATCTTGGAGCGAATCTCCCATTTTCCTACGGGTAGCCTTTTTAGCTACAATGAAGTCCTTACGTGCCCGTTCCTTATCATAGGCATTTTCACCTTTCTTGAAACGGAGACGCCTCCAATGTAAACACTGCACGAGCTCATCAATCAACTGCTCAGGGATAAGAATTGTGCCGTCTTCCTGAATACCGTTTGATTTATACTCAAGATAAATAAAGTCAGTATTGACAACTGCACTCAGGTTTATTCGGTTGAACTCAGGATCGTAGTCATACTCCCCATAGTTGTTACCCAAGGCTCCGTATCCATATACTGCTCCCCATAACCCATTGTAGTAATAATTATAGAAGAAAGTAGCAAAATCATTCGTGTTCGGATTCCCGTCTGTTGAGTTCTGATTAACGAGTGGGAGTGGTTGAATAATGCCACATCCATCGTAATTACGGCTGTTTGCTATATTTTTGTTCAACCCCAACATCTCTACTCTATCCCCTGCCAATATCCCTATTTTAGTGTAATCCACACAATCAGGTGGAAGATCAATATACCGCTTCTGCCTGTCGTAAGGGATCATAATGGTCTTGATATTGATCGGTAGTGAGAAGTTTGACTCACGGGCACACATAGCGGCTAATTGTAAATACCGAACATAATTTGAATCAGTATTTTCCCAACTTTCATTCATTACCGATTTTATAATATAGTCAAGATTTTTAAAGATCATCTGTTTTTTTATTTACCAGCTAAATATCTATTATCTGTAATCGTATCTCCTGGAAGTACTAATTCTGCTTTATAGTAAGCCGCAAATGAGGCAATAATATCAAATTGAGCTTGACCTGATATGAAAATATCATCATAATCCCCATAAGCATCCAAGGAACAAACTAACTTCATCAACACTTCAGTACAATTATAGTCAATCCCATCCATAGCTTTCGTGTAGTACACTTTATTACCCTCTACCCAAAATCCTACATATCCTCCGATATTCTCAGCCTCAGTACCCTGATACATGGCAAAAAATGAAGGACTTACTACCTTAAATTTCTTTCCTTGGTCTTTCATTGGGGAAATATGATACAACCCACATTGATCGGGTAAGTCCATATATTGAGCAGGGATGATTGAATATTTAAGGTCAAGATCATCATCTTTTAAAACTTCAATATTCTTAAAAGTAGTTAACCAACGAGTATCAATATTCTTTTTAGCCAAATAATCCGCTTCAACAAGTTTTTGAGCCCATATAGGGATAGCCAATATTACTTCGGGTATTTTAATCGGGAAATCTGAGGACGGATCACCTTTTGCGATAGCTCTTATAATCTGTTCTGCGAGAAGACTTTTATTTGTTGCCATTAATTACCATTTTCTTTAAACTGTTCGGAATAAGCATAAATATCCTGCATCCCAAGGTTAATACCAAAGAACTGTAATATACGTACCTCAAGATCGAAATGACAACTTGGTGGCCAATCAGTATCTATAGAGTTAGTAGGGTCAAATTGTGGAGTCCTCCCATCGGGGCTTGTATAGGCCCATACTGCGGTTTTAGGCATCCCTAAATATGTCATTTGGGCTGTAAGTATGTTCATTGGATAAAATTGGATATAAGTAGGATAAAACTCGCATATAGGGTTATTCAATGAAGGAGGGAGTACTTGGCTTGCCCTTCTGATTGGCGACTGATCTCCTGTAAGTATATCTATATTTGATGGCTTAAAATTTAAAAATGATTGTGCCCCTGAATATTTGTTAGATACTCTTACTAATTTCCAAACTATAATAACGTGAGCATAATCAGAAGGTAATGGAGATTGCCCATTATTATCTACAAATAAAGTAAAAGGATCACGCTTAAATGGCAAAAGATCATCAGCAATCTTCTGAGTCGCTTCATAAGCTATTTTAGGTTGTGCTCCCCCACTTACACCATAATGAGCCTCTTGATAATTCTCAGGCAACCCGTACCTCTGATTGAAAAGATTGCTTGAAGCGACTTTATAAGCCCTGTTGAACTCATCAGGAGTTACATTTCCGTTGTTTCCCTTTTTTAAGACAAACAGACAGAATTTATAGATTTCGTCAATTGCTATTTGTTATGCCCTTGTATAATAAACAGTACATAAAACCTTACCACCAGGGGTTGTTTTTGCTGTAGTGGTTGAAAATGATTGTCCTGATAAAATTAAAGCGGGTAAAGAAGGAATAAACTCAGCTATGGCCACTCCCTGTAATGTCCCCTCAGGTATTGATACTGCTGAACCCATTGGCCCCGTTACTGATGAACTAAAGGTTAGAGAGGCTGGATCTGTAGCTGCGATATTCTTGCTTACCATCATTTGAATACCTGTTACTGTTATCGACCCTGTGAATGGAGGAGTTATTACCATAATACCTGTTTCTTCTGATTCAAACGAAACTTCAACCAAGAAGAAATTGGTTTGTAGATCGGTAGATAATTTTGTGGCCGTTACTGCATTACTCCCTAATTCATTAGTCGTAACAGCTCCTGCTGCCAATAAAGCAGTAGTTATATTATTATTAGCTATTAAAGCAGTTGTTATGGCAGCATTTTGAATTTTTGCAGTCGCTATGGAAGTATTTGCATACATCCCACTCGTAATCTTCCCTGCTCCAATAGTGGTTGTTATTGCTGTTGTCCCTGCACCACTTACGTCACCACTTAAAGTGATTGTTTGGTTAGCTGTCAGGTAAGAAATTAAAGAGCCACTTGTTATCCTTCCTTGGGCATCGGTATTTACATTATTGTAATTACCTGCTGTTCCTGTGTTTTTAAGGGTTAAAGCACCTGTTGAGGCTAAAGTTGCATCTCCTGATACTGCTACCCCAACCCATGCACTTCCGCTTGCAACTAAAATATGACCTGAAGTTGCCGTAGTAGAACCCAATGCAACACCGTTAATCTTCCCTACAGTCGTAACTCCTGCATTGGTCATTGCAACGTCACCGCTTATCGCTACTGCTGTGGCAACATTTGATCCATTCCCTACCAATATGTCTCCATTAGCAAGTGTAGTGGATAGTTTTGCATCCAAGTCAGATTGAAGGTCTGTTACCTGACTTATAGAAATTGTGGCCCCGCCCACATTTGCTGCGATGGTATAATCAACTGTAGAGCCGTCTGCGCTCGTTACAGGGGTTATCGTAACATTATCCCCTGCTGTGAATGTTGACTTCGTGAGCCCATTCAATACATTATACAGACCATCGTTGATTTTAACCTGAAACTCGGTGTTTTGCCCTACTGTGTTGGTGAATACTGTCAATCCATTTGAAGTTGACATTGAATATGTATTCCCTGTAGGAAGACCCTGGCCACCCGAAACCAACCTCGGTGTACTCTCGTCACTACAACCGCATCCCGCAGGGGTAAAACGCCCTACAGTATAGATTCGGTCCAAATAACCACTTATTAAATTCCCAAGGCCACAGTTTTGAGCCATCTCAATCCCTTCCAATAATAATGATATTTCTACCAATTGTCTGTATTGTTGAGCCGCCAATGATGGGTTTGTACTGAGATTTTCATAATAGGCATCCTGAAGGGCAAAATACTGACAAGCGACATCACATACCGATTTATCGCACACTACAGGAATCTCCACATCCCCCTCAACGATAACCGTAACGTCCCCATAATGAACTGTAGTAGTTATTTTCGCTACCCAGGTCTTTGTGTAAAGTTGGGCTGATATGGTTGCAAGAGAAGTTGTCTCAGGTGAAAGGCTAAGGGCAGAAGGATAATAAAGTTGGAAAACACGGGTCAATGAGGTATATGTTCCGTAATTTGTTGTGTCAGTAACAGCGATCTTCCCTGCCACGCAATCTACATCTATCCCAAAAGTAACTTCAGGAGTCTGAGGAATCAGGTTGTAAACGATTTGTTTATTATAGGTCCCATTCAATGCTGATCCTGATGCCTGATGGACATAAACCTGATAGTTTACGGTGTAATTGCCACTTTCAGGGAGGCCCGTTGCAGGATCAATTGGGAGGTTAACATCAAATACTGTTGATGGGTCAGAAGCCGCATAAGGAAGCAAATCACCTGATACTGGCGTTGTAGCCCCATATTGAGCGTTTTGATATAAGATAGCTCCTGATGGGTCCAAGATGCTGAACATCCCTATGATCGTGTCAGCGTGTGAACATCCTGCTCCTGCGTAATCTGTCGTATCTGTAAGCCTTATGGTAGCGGGAGTGGCTGAAATCCTAAACTCCTCGGTAAAATTTTGAACTATCGCCATGTCAAATATTGTTTAATTGAGTTCAAAGATAAAAAAAATCCACATAATCTACTATCCCGAAAGATAAAGACCATGTGGATTCTTATTGACGTGGCTACAACTTACTTCTTAGCGGCAACTTTCTTGCCTGTCTTTTCATCAATCCAACTTTGGATTTCCCTATCGGTTCCCCGATTGTCTTTTGCCAACCATTCAATAAACCATTCTTTTTGGTCTTTCCCTTTTGGGGATTTGATGATTGGAATCTTTGTGCCGTTTGGCATTATGTGGTTCCACTCACCTGTATTATTTATATTCTCAATGACTTTATGCTCCAAGGCATTATTTACAAGTGCCTTGATGTATCTGTCACCCGAATCATATCCTTTTGTGAACATCTCAGGTTCGGTCTCTGCCAAAGAAGTCATACGGGCCAATACTATCTCAATATCGGTATCATGAATTCCCAAAGAAGCTGCATATTCTATCAAATCGGGCTCCTCCATGCTTTCTGCCAAATTGATAGCGGCTGTTTTCTTCTTACGCAGTTCGTAAGCGTCCTGGATTTTCCTGTTTGGTATTTCTTCCTCGAAAAGCATTTTAGTTCTTTCAAGGCGGAATTCATTCCCTTTGTTCAGATTGCAATAAGAAAGGAAGTTGTAAAGCCTCATATCTTTTGCTTCCAATCTAATATATCCGTTCCTGAAGACGATTTCTCCTTCCACACCCCTTAATACGTTTTCTCCACTATCAGGGTCCTTTACAATACGTGGTTGAGAAGTGAAATACTGAATCAGCACTTCGATAAGGTCTTTACCTTCTTTGGATGTCCCTTTGAATTCTTTTAATTCAGACTGTGGGACAAAAATGGTATCCCTTGCTGGAATAACGCTAATAGAAGGGCCTACTGCTCTTCCATTTTTACCTGCGTTGTAATCGAGTAATTTAAAGATGGCCCCTTTTGGGCTAATCTTGTGTTCTTTGAGATCGTTGATGTTATACATAATTTAATTTTATTGAATTTAAGTAAAAAAGAGGGGGAGACCTTGTGGTTATAGCTTTCGCATCCCGTAGAAGTCTCCCAACCTCTTATAAATGATATAATTACAATCTATTGAAGTGGACCCACTGATTAGCAGCGAAGAACTCAACAGAGTTTTCTGCACGATAATGATGTTCCATTACGTCAACGGCAGACGTTTTCTTGATGTTACCTGCTCCACCCAAGTACCAGTGTTCCATACCCCTGTCGTAGTTGGCGTGAATCTTATTCCTCAAACGGAAATAAGGTACGCTCTTACCAGTCTTAGGGTGAACGGTGGTCCTCATCGGCATACAGATACCACAACCAGGGTAATTCAAGCCTGGCGCACCAAGTGAATTTTGGTTGTTAAACATCCTGTAGCGTTTCATGTGGAAGGTATATCCCAGGGTTTCAAAAGATGTGAAATCCATTTTGATAGCCATTTCTTTGCCTTTAGCTCCGAAGCCACCGTATGAAATTGCACCGTTTTGCATTGTCTGAGCAATCCATGTTTGGTACTCATCGTTCAGGTCAATACCTTGTATGAAAGCATATTCATTAGCGTAGGTTCCTTGTTTGTCAAGCAACTTCAGCATCTTTTTGTGCTCTGCAAGGGTCATTTGACCAGCGTTGTAGTTATATACCACACCACCCATAGTGTCAATGTAAGGAATCATGTTCTGTGAAGAACGAACTCCTTTGGCAACAAGGTATGCGTTGGTGATAGATGGCATCAGAATTAAGTTCTGCTCCATGATAACACGGAAATTACGATAGGTGTTTTCCTCACCTTCGTAGTAGTACACGAATCCTTTCTTGCCTTCAAACTACACTTCAATGTAAGATTCGTTGGTCATTTCTGATCCCTGAACCTCAAACATTTCTTTGAAGATTTGGCAGGTATTGGTGTACTTGATAGCATCCCATGTTTTAGAGGTAGAACCTCCTGTTCCTGGAGCCCATGCGTTTGTGAACGTAATCACGGAGTCACCAGTAGATGTCGCCCCGAAAGATGCACCCAATACGGCAGGATATACCGTGATGGTGTGAGCATAAGGGGTTGTTTTGTCCATTGAGTCAATGATACCAGCTACGTTGTTTATCAACACACCATCCTGTAATCTTGGTAGCGAAAGCGTACCTGAAGAAAGGTGATTGTCATGTTGTAACGTGATAGTGATAGGTGTGTCAGCACCAGGGTCGCCTTGTCCAGCAGCGCAGTTGATATAGTTCAACAACTGTGGCTTCTCAAAGTGCGTATATGATGTTTGCTTTACAGGTTTGCTTTGACCGATCATTTCCATGAAGTCCAAAAGCAAAAGTTCATCAACGTATCTTTCGTAAAATTGATCGTCAACGGATGGTTTGTGAAGGAAAAGACTGTCAACGTAATTGTCAGTGGTTATTTCCTCGACTGCGGAAGGAATTACTCCAGCCATAATATTTTTTAATTTTTAATAGTTAATGGTTTACCCCGCATTTCTGGCCTTAGCTAACTTTTCGGCCACTTGGGTCCGAATGTCTTTAGCTGGGGCTCCTCCATTTGGGGGTTGATTGTTCTTTCGAGCACCCTGTAGATTTTTATCCACAAAGGCGTTCATTTTACCATCTTTCGTTGCTATAATAGCGTCTTTGATGATGGAATCCTTGTTTTCCAAGAAGTACACATCCTCAATGATCTTTTGAACACCATCCTTCCCACTATACCGTGCTGGATTCGTTTCAGCCAACACTGCCAAAGTCCTCGTGTCCGCTAATGCTGTTTTTAAACCTTCCAAGAAGTTAGCATTTTTTGGGACATGAGTAAAAGTCTCACCGTCTCCCAAGTCAATCTTCAGTCCTTTGAACTCTTTGAGATTTGTATCTACTCTTCGAGTCCACTCTTCTGTAGCTTTTTGGGCAGCTATCACAGCATCGGCTTGCTTTTTGTCCTCTGGTGGTGTTTGTAGTTGGATTTGTTCCGCAATCTTGCCCGTTCTAATTGATTCGGCATCCTTTTTCAGATTGGCTTGACCAATTTTATACTCCATACTGTCAGGATCGTCTTCAGTATGATATTTATCAGCCATTATAGCATCAATAACATCCTCAGTTAATCCTTCAGGGTAGTCAGATTTGATTTGGTCTTTTACAAGGTTTTCAGCAGGGACCGTTTTCCAATCCGTACCTTGACTCTTATAGTAGGCCAACTCATCTCCAGCTTTTTCAGCGTATTCATTAGCCTTACGCAACCTCTCGTTGGCGGGCTTAATGTAATTGTTCAAACGGTCTTCAACCTCGGACCAATCTTTGAGTTTGCCCCCGCTACGTTTTTCCAATATCTTCTGAAACTCTTCGTCTGTTACCTGATCAGGGTCCCAGGGTTTAGGTTCAGCAACAATTGGTTCTACGACTTTTACTGGTTCTACAGGAATAGGATCAGGAGTCACTACAGGAGTTGGTTCATTCCCTGAACCTCCACCTGAATTATCATCCTCTTCTTCTTCATGCTCCGCAGCAGCCGTGTTTGGTCCTGCACCATTTTGTTCCATGATGCGTTCTTGAGCGAGTTCTTCAATTGATTTTGCCATGACTTGATTGTCGTTTTAAAGTAAATTAAATTCGATTAATAGTAAACTTGACTTCAAAAGTAAAGTTTTTTTCTGAAAAAGAAGTTTTTTCTTGATTTTAAGGCATAGGAATCGTCTTTCCCTCACCATTATAATTAGAAGGGGGTTCCTCCTGTTTTAATGATGGGTAGTTCACTGACAAATTGAGTAAAAACTCTAAAAAACCATTGTCAGTGGTTATTTCACACTTGGGCAGAATCACCTAACCTTCGTGCAATAATGCGCCTATCCCTTAATAGCCCTCCTATTTGGCTATTTTATTACTCCCCCTCTCGGAGCTGTAGGATGTACGTGTGAGGTCGTGGCGGTCACGATTAAGACCTTATCCACTCTTTTTGTCCCGTTTCCTACATGGGATGGTAAACGGTTTCATTCTCTATGCGGTTTAACACAGATTCGGGGTGAAATCTTCTAAGACCCTTTCAGTAAATAAAATGGAGCAATAAAAAACGCCCCTTAATGCTTACTGTGAGGGTAGCGCATTAGGGACGTTTAAATTTTTGGGATTACCCAAAAAGGACTTTAAATTTTCATACCCTCACAGTATAACACTGCAAAAGTAGTAAAGTTTTTATAAATAAGAAATTATTTTTTTCCTCCCTTTCTCAACATGGTTTTATATCTTCGTTTCGTTGATCAGAAATCAATGATATATATTTTAGGTCATTAGTTCCTCAGCGTTTCCGATCCGCTGGGGGACATGACCGTTAATTTGAAATGAAACTTGAAATGTAAGATATAAAATAAACAAAAAAGCGACTGAACTCCGGCAAGAATCACAGTCGCTATAAGATGTAAGGGATAGTTGGTGGCTCGTAAGCTAAGGGAACAGAGTACCAAATTCTGGTTCAAATCCAAATCACCACTATCTTTTTTAAAATTGACCCAAGTCTTGCGGGCTGTCCCTCATTAAGATTGTCCCGTAAGCCATAAACGTGACTGGAGGTTTAAGTAACCTTCTCATTAGAGGTGAACAGCCTCCAGAGCGTTTGTGCATTACAAAGATAAGTATTTTTTGTTTAGATGCAATCTCTTTAACTTTGATTTTTTAAAATATGTATTATGCTATATAGGTTATCATTTTTTTTTGACGTTGGGGGGATAATAGTTTTATGGCGTTATATCCCTGGTTTTTTTGCTGTTACGTTAGGAATATATTTAGGGAATATATTCTTTTGGCTACTTATGGCTATATTAATGCGTAAGGCCAATTTACGTAGAAGATGGGAAGTTGTTCAAGATGCCTATAAAGGCCGATTCCCAGATTTCTATAAAAGAGAAGTGGAAGATATGCTAAGATGGGAACCAAAAGAATAAAATAATTTAACAAATATTAGGAAGTTATTGGGACAAGGTTTATCTTTGAATCATTAATACCTAAGTAAATGCAAACGAACTTCAAGAATTTATACGATGTACTCGATTTCTTCAAAGATGAAATAAACGACTCATGGTTTATTTCACGTCCCTTCGAGGATTTCTATAAGCAGATAATTCTTCAAAATCGACTTCTTCCATAGCGGTATTATAAAAAACAGGAGCTAAAACAGCATTTATCAATGGAATAGCATCGCTATTTTTATTTTTGACAAATAAAGTTTTAAACATCCCTGGAAACTCATTCATTTTCTCATTGAGTTCTTTTTGTTGCTCTTCAAATAAAGCATCTAATTCATCCATCGCTTTTAAGACTTCAGCGAGTATGTATTGTTTTTTCATTTTGTTGTTTTTATTATATTCTTATTTATTAATCCCAAGTTGTATATAGTTCCCTAACTTATTTATAAATGAGAAATTATTTTTTATTCCACCCTTCCTCATTGTGTGCGAAAATAGCCTGAGCCCTCGTAGCTGCATCGAATTGACTACGGTGAGAAAGTACGTGTTTTGCATACTCAGGAACACTCATACCAGCTTTAACCGCTTTGGCTGTAAATAAACCCTTATGCGATTTTTGGATATCTATATGATCTTCGCCTTTGCCTGTTTCTTTGTCAGGCTTTGTTTCTGTGGCTTCATTGTCTTTTTTCATAACTTTATTGGGTAAATTTAATCCTTTTGATGCTTTGTTCCATTCCTCAACATTCACGCCTTTTGCCTCCAATTCGGCTCTATTAGCATTGAAATATTCCTCCTGTTTTCTACTTTTATAGGGCATCACATTTGATTTTGAGGGTTGAGATTATTGAGTATCTGTGATACCTTCTGAGTCTGCTTTGCATGGTGCTCATTTATCAATACCGCTTTCTGTATTGGGCTCAACGCATCATTACTCATTATTTGTTGTACCGCAGGGTGTAAAGCGTCAGGGTCTTTCATTTTTGATCCCTTGTGGGTCGCTTGGTGTTTTTTGTTGGCTGCATGGAGTAATTCCTGCCACCTCATATTTTTTGCTTCCATAATTATTGATTATTAGCTACTTTATTTCTTAAATACTTAACCTTTTCCAATGTCCTGCTAATATAATCATGTAATTCAGGTTTTGGTGTCCCATCAGGATTAAGGTTATATAAAACCTTATTTGCCTCATCCTGATCCTTCATGTGTTGCACATGAATGGCTTGTTTGAATTGTTCATCTGTCAATCCTGGGGTATCCATAATTGAATCAATAGGGTCTTTTGTAACAGGTTTTGTAGTCGCTGTTGGAATAACAGGTGGTGGTGGATTCTGTAAAGGTATATTAACAGCAGTTGAAGATATAGGCATCGTTTGTGGATTACCATTAGCTGTCGCTAATATTTGAGATAGAGTGTCCATAATTATTTTTTTAATGTTTGATCAATCACTTTCTTATTCGCTATGGTTTGGTCTATTTCACCTTTTTGAAGGATATGAGATCCCTTAGCTGCTCCCTGAAGATTAATTTCTTCCATTTTGTTCTTATGGAGGGCATCATTAGTTTTTCGGGTCTCTGCGCCTTCGGCCTGAAGAACAGCTATCTTACCTTGTACCTGAACTTGTTCTAAAGCAGATTGACCTTGTGTAGCTGATTGTGCACTCTGTTGGTCTATTTGTGCTTTCTGTTGAGCAGCAGCTTGAGCGTCCTGTTGATCCTGGCGTTTCCTCATCGTCTTCCGCATAACCAATAACTGCTCTGCGGCTTTAATTGAGGTCTTCATCAACTCCCTCACTGCGAAGGCATCCTCTATCTCTATTCCTCCCGTTCCTGTCTGCTGACGCACGTTAATAGCTTCCTGAATCATTGATTCCAAGAATTGAATCTCGGCATCAGTAGGGTTTGGCCATATCCTGATTCCCATATTATAAAGGGAAAGATCAGAATTGGCTGAGACAAACTTCATCTTCTCGGCTCCGACTGCGGCCATATATCCTTTATGAATAGTTCCGTTCTTAGCATCATCGGCTAACATCTGTCCTACACACTGCATACATCCTTCTTCAATACTCAACCATCCTGCATACCACGTAGAGAGGATATTTGAGGTCTGTTTGGCTGTCATTTCAGAAGTGCCGACTGGTTGACGTGGATCGGGAAGTGAAGCATCCATTATTTCAGAGATACCTGTAACCCAACCCATTAATTTTATATTGTTGTTGATAGTGCCCATGCACTCTTCCAAGATAGTTCCTGCCCCACCAAGTAACTCCCGAACAGGATCAGCGTTCTGTGCTGAATCAGGATCATCAACATCCTTACGTCTCCATAAATAGTTACCTGTTTGATCGTAAATAGCTTGTAGGTCAATAGGAGTATAGTGGCCTCCTTTACCGTCAGGCACTTGCTCTAAAGCACCAATTTCCATTGAAATACCCCTTGGCCGTGCCTTTGCAAGCGCATTTTGAGACTTCAACCATGCTAACTGTATTCCATCAGCGAAAGGTATCATTCGTTGTACCAAAGATTTTTTAGCTACTCTGAAGAAGTGGAACCCTGAATATGCTTCACTCAGGTTCTCGTCTCCTTTCTGTACGGGATTAGCGTAGTCTCCCCTGATTTGATCAGCCAACCCATAATTCCAACAGAAATCAGTCCCTACGATCCAAAAGCCTTTATACCATATCTCAGCATTACGGGCTACCAACTCATTTCCTTTGTCGGCTTCTTTTTTATACTTCAACTCGTGGATTGTCTTTTTCCCATCGGCCCGTGTCCTACGCTCCCATCTGAAGGTACTCGTAGAAGAGAACTCAATATCCATTACTTTCACCTTAACACGATCATAAGGGAAGTCCCCGAATTTGTAGTCTTTGTAATACAGGTCCCTTGAAAGGTTATCAAGTTGCCCAAAGTATGAAGTGGATATTTTTTCGTAATCATCTTTAGTGAATGTATCGGTAGCGGCTCTGATTTCAGAAATGGTCATGTACTTATACTGCCCAGCTCTGTTCATATCTTTCCTGTCGTGCCTCTTACTGAAGCCTACGATAGACTCCAACATATCCACGTTCTCAATCTTGATGCGCCCATGTCCGTCTCTGTAACGCCTTACTCCTGCTTCCCCGTCAATTATAAGGGCCAATATTACTTGTCTCTTTACCTCAGTTTGGAATTGGTTCATCCACTGCACCAAAGAAAGAGTCTCCTCCATATCAATCTCTTCAGCTAATTTATAGCCAAATTGCATGAATAATTGTACTTCCTGAAGGGTTTGTGGTTGGGTTTGGTCTGTCTGTGGTTGTTGGCCCATCATCTTAGCCATCGCATCCATATCGTCTTTCAAAATAACCTTGGCTGACAGCAGGGCTTTCTCCTGGCGCACTATATCCAAAGCATCTTCATCCACCGCATCAG
>QGNH01000045.1_pt2 | contig 15071 bp, 10 predicted proteins | sample 1735481 | NCBI WGS metagenome assembly QGNH01 (sample SAMN09239004, study PRJNA386568) | Viral metagenome, whole genome shotgun sequencing project. | reverse complement strand
TGCTGCGTGCGATGGGCGGACGGACGGTGATGCTGCGGATGCCAGCGCCAGCGGTTGCGGCGGATGTGACCGAGCAGTTGGGGATTGCGACGCCGACGTTTCAAGACCTCCCGCTGGAGCCGGTGGTATACCGCAAGGCGCGAGCGATTGTGGCTGAAGGGAAGGCGGCGAAGTGGGAGTTGCTGGTGTCGGCGACAGTGGTGGAGAACCTGGTGGGATCGTTGATGTATGCCTCGGCGAGTGTGCTGTTTGTGGCTGCCTACGGTGTGTTATGCGACGACGAGCTGCTCGAAATTGAGTCTGCAACGCAAGAGCAGGTTTTTGGCCAGCCTTATGTGTACCGGCTGGTGCTGCGCGCCCCGCTGGCGCAGATGGTCTAGAGCGGTTTCACAGCTACTGGGCCTCTGGGAAAGTCGCGCAGTGTGGTTTTCCTTGAGGGAAAACCACGCGAGCGCCGTTCTCACCGGATACACCTGCTGTGAAACCGCTCAGCGGACGTGCGGGATCGCCGGTTCTGCGAATGGGCCGACTATGAGCTGGATATGAGAGCGAGGGAGAATGCAGAACGCGAAAGATACGTTTTACACGACGCTGCAGAGTCGGCTGGCGGCGCTGAATCCGGCGCGGACGATTGTGGTGCGCGGCGTGGTGCGGCCGGGGACGCTGGTGGATGAGAACGAACTGCCGACAGCGTGGGTTCCCGTGGATGCGTTTCGTCTGCAATGGGCGGGGCTACAGGTAAATCGCGCGGGACCGCTGCCTTTGGTGGCGATGGAATGTTCCATTCAGTACACCACGGATGGGAGCTCGGGCAATGGCGGCATGGATCGCGGACGACTGCTGGCAGCGATGGATGCGGAGTTGGCGTCTGCGCTTGGCACCGAGCCGCACACGGTGCCAAAGATGAATTATGCGGCGGCGGGAGCTGGCGTCGCTCCGACGGCGATGGGAACGAATGTGTTCTGGGCGGATCCGGTATTCGGCGCGGCCACCGCTGTGGACGAGCGATTGGAGCGGACAACAACGGTGCAGGTTTTTGCGTACCAGGAGGCGGGTGAGCTGTGAGTACAACGACGACAGGAGCCGGAGTTGTGGCGTCCGTGGCTCCGGTGACGAGACGGGTGCGCGCCTACTTCGCTCCGGTGAACCGGTCGGCTGGTGTGCCAACTCTGTTCGATGCGGCGCAGCATGGGAGGTTCGATCTGCATGAGCCACCAGCCCCCTGGGTAGACCTGGGGTGGGTCTCCGGATTTACGAGAAAGTGCGGAACAAAGGTGGATGCACTTCGGGCTGGCGCTCCGGCAATTACAGTGGGCCAGGTTCGTACGGAGGTGGAGGCAACGGTTTCGCTTGCATTCGAAACCTGGGGAAAGCTGCAGGTGACGCTGGCATCGGGATCGCAACAGACCAATCTGTTGACGACGGCTGCGGGCGCCGCACTCAATGGAAGTGGTGGTGTGGCTGCGGCACCGGTCCCCTTGCTAACCAGCACGGGACCGGCGTCAACCGCGACCAGCTTGAACGTGGGAGCGGCAGCCGCAGTCGGATTCAGTGTTGGCAGCCTGGTTGCGGTGGATGTCGATTACACCGGCCAGCTTGGGTATGTCGGAACCGGCGTGAGCTCGGCTTATGTGCAATTCGCGAGTGCGGTGGGCGGAGACATCAACTATGTGCGGCGAGTAACGCTGAATGTGGGTGTAGTCGTGGCGATCACGGCCGGCGTACTGGAGCTTGCAAGCGCGCTGCCAGCGGGAACTCCTACGGCAGGGATGCAGGTGAGCCAACTAGTCGGCTTTTGCGATCGCGAGGGAGCGAGCTTCTTTCAGGAGTGGTCTGCGCTGTTCGTGATGCAGGGCGCTCAGGGGGATCGAGTTTTGTATCACTATCCGCGTCTCCAGGCGATGCAGGGCTCGGCGGAGGCGGAAGATGCGTTGGCAGTCCCATTGGAGAGGATCCGGCTGGCAGGTGCATTTCGCGCGCTGCCTGTGAAGGACGCCAACGATGGTGAAACAGTTTTGTGCTTCCGGAGCTATCTACCGGCAGTATTGCGGGGGGTTTAGGTGCGCGATTGCGGATACGAGGAGAGTGTGATGCATTGGAAACCTAGAAGTTGGATGTTGATTGGAGTGCTGCTGACGGTGATGACAGTGGCCGGAGTCGCGCAGGTGGCAACCACCCAGGTGGCGGACACGATCTATCACGCGGATGGAACTGTGGCCACGGGAACTGTACTCATCAGTTGGTCTGCGTTTACCACGAGCAGCGGCGATTCCATTCCAAGTGGAAGTATGTCCGCGGTTATTGCGGCAGGAGGAGCGCTCAGCGTACATCTCACTTCGAATGCCGGTGCAACGCCTATCGGGACTTACTATACGGCTGTTTTTCATCTGGACGATGGCAGTGTGAGCCGCGAGTACTGGGTCGTACCGGCGAGCACGACGGCGGTGAAGGTAAGTGCAATCGAAAGCACCGTACTGCCGACCTCCGTGGCGATGCAGACAGTCAGCAAGAGCTATGTGGATACCGCAATCGCAGCGGCAGTGTCGGGCCATTCTCTGGACTCCTCGCCTTATGTGCTCAAGTCTGGAGATACGATGACCGGGCCGCTTGTGTTGCCAGCCGATCCAGTGTCCGCGACGCAGGCGGCAGACAAGAATTATGTGGATGAGAGCATTGCCGCACTGAATGGCGGATTGGGGCAGGTGGTCTCGACACTCCCGTCGGCAACTCAAGTCGTAGCGCAGCCGACAGGGACTCAGTTGGAAGTTGATAACCTGAACGGGGTGGAGTACGCCAGTCAATATGTGAACGGGCGCGGAAACAATGGGATTGCAAATGCGGTAGCCAGCCCGGACTGCACAAACGGATGTGAAGTTAAGGCGGAACAGGACTACACCAATGAAACGTATTCCACCGCTTCATTCAACAGCCAGACCCATGTGAAAGACGCGCGCGGTGGAAGGCAGGTTGACAGTTATCTGAATCCGCTCGACGTTGTGAACCACGGACTTTCCACCGCTCAGGCGATCGACGACGTGTCTACACAGAGTGAAACGAGCATAGCCCAGCAGGCCGGGACCGAAATCCCTGGAGCGGTCGGCCTGGCGATCACGCAGGAGGGCCTTGCTGGAGGCTCCAACCTCTTTCCCGAACAGATCGAAAGTCCTGGCCCGTATTTCAAGATGGGATATAGCGCACTGTCCGTGACTGGCACTTACAACACTCAGGGACAGCATGTCCTGGTCCCCGAGGTTACCAATTGTTTTGGCGTAGGGGACTGCCTGATCGGATCGCACTTTATCAACGCGTCTGGCGGCATTCGGGACTCCGCGGACGAGGGAGCGCATCCCTTCGATCTGCAGACGCACGAGGATTCCAGGGTCTTTGTAGGAACATGTGTCTCTGGCTGCACGACCGGTTCAACGTCTGTAATGCTCACGCAGAATTCCGGAGGCGGGACACAGGGTGACGGCCGCTTTCTGATCGACACGAATCCGGCGAAGACGATAACGAGTGCCAACACTGGCGGTGCTCTCGTAAGCGGAACCGCGGGAGGATCCCATGCCACTGCTCAATTCAGTGGAACAAACTTTCCGGTGAGCGTGTTCCTGAGTCTTGGCCAGTTCATCCCATCGCAAGCCAGCAATATGGCTCCCGGAACGGTGACCTTCCCCATCGCTACCAGCGGTGTTCCGTCGGGATATGCGACCAATACTGCGGCGATTGGAGCTTCGAGCGGTCTGGCATGCGTTGTCGATCGGACCGCTGGCTACGCTCCGGACAACTACGAGATGGCGCCCTACACTGTCGTCGATGCGACGCACCTACAAATGACGTTGAACAAGCCACATCAGATTCTGGCTACGCTGGCATTTGGGGGACTGTGTGGCTACGGCCTGGAGCAGACGGTCGATACAACGAACGGGATTCGTCAGCTCTTTCCGGTGGTCGGGACAACCTCTGCGACCGGCCTGTACTACGCCGGGGGAACTACTCCCGTGGTTGGAGCTATGAACCAGACCTCAGGGTTTCTCAATGTGAGTGCATCCATTGCATCCTTGACCCGCTCTGGGAACGTGGTGACTGCAACCCTAACTGGAAGCCTTCCCGCGGATGTAAATGGGCTGAGCGCCACTATCGCAGGAGTCGCCGACAGCAGCTTCAACGGGAACTATGTAGTGACCACTACGGGCATCAATACATTCACCTATGCGCAGAGCGGCGCAAATAGTTCCAGCACTGGCGGAACAATCTCCGTGCTCACAGGCGGATTTGCGTTCTACCCGATGGCCGAGGTCTTGAGCGTCTTCGACCAGGCGGCGAAGAGCGTGGACGGACAGATGACCCTTGCACCAAACAATGTGGCGTGGGCAGCCAACGACCCAGTAGAAGAGCCGCATTACTACCAGGAGTCCGTCACTGCGGATACGGAGTATGTCGGACAATCGGTGCCGCGGCCGTCCGTCGAACTGCGTGCTGGAATGCAATATCAGCAGAACAATGGACCGGGGCTGACAGGGTGGTCGATTGCAAATGCGGCACCATCGAACAACTACCTAGGGTATGGCGGTACGCATGGATTTCCCGATGGGGCATACGAGGCAACCGGAATTTGGCGCCGCACGATGAACCTGACCGCAGGCGAACAGGCCGTCTTTGCGATTCACTGCAACCTGCACGGATGCGGAAACTGGAACTCCGGCTACAACCTCTTCGAATTGGACAGTAATGTAAGTGTCGATCTAGTGTCCTACTCCCCCACCACCAGTACGCTATCAATAGGTATGCGTGGCAGCGCGCCCTACAGTTTCACCCCACAGGCGTTCACTGCGGGAACGATCAATGTGGGAACTTTGAATGCAACAACGATCAATGGGGGACTGAGCGGAGCTAGCATCAACTCGGGGATGATCGCGGCGGCACGTTTACCACTGTTTGGCCCTTCGGGAACTGCTCATGCACCTGGCATCGTGCCTGATCCCGGTGCAACCGCCGGAAGCACACGGTTCCTCCGCGAGGACGGTACCTGGGTGGCGCCGAGCGGAGGCAGCGGTTCGGGCGGCGTGCAGATTGGCGGCGACATTGGCGGCACGAATGCCGCTCCCGTCGTCACGGGGATTCAGGGCAAGTCTGTTTCTGCGACCGCGCCGACCAATGCTCAGGTTTTGATCTGGAACGGAAGCCTGAGTGAGTATGTGCCGGGGCCGGTCGTAGCCGCGCCAGCGCCGGATGTGAAGTACGTTCCGGCGGGGGTGTCGGACGGCGGCGCGGCGTATGCGGGCGGCTTGACGCGGTATGACAACAACGAGCCGCAGAGTGGCAGTGTCAACCCTGCCGTCTCTTCGATGGGCTATCTCGCTTTCTCGGCTACGCCCGCGCTGCCGCAGTACGCGGAGCAGACGGTGGCGCTGCCGCCTTATTGGACGGGCACCTCGCTCACCGTTCAGTTTTACTCGAGTGCCGCGACGAGTGGCAATGTGGAGTGGGCGGTGCAATCGGCTTGCACCGCCGCGAACGGCGTGGTCGGTTCGGCTACCTTCGGGACGGCGGCTACGGTGACCACGGCTGTCAGCTCGACTTCTGGCGGCCTGGTGACAACGGCATCCGTCGCGGTGGCCGCGAATAGCGTAAATGGCTGTCCGGCAACAAGCGCGACCAGCCCCTCGATGATGACTTACCGGATATTCCGCGCGGCAAGCGACACGGCGGCCGGCAACGCCAACCTGCTGGGTGTCACGCTGGTGACGGGAAGGAGCCAATAACTATGCGACGGACCCTGCTCTCTATCCTGATTGGGCTTTGCCTGCACTGGCCTGTCTTAGCGCAAGACCCCAACCCGCAGAACAGCTTTGCGACGACGCTGCTCTATGCCAACCCATCGCTGTACTTGAACTTCAACGACCCGACCGCCAGCTTCAAGGAGCAGATTTCAGGCCAGAGCTTTGTGGGAACAGAGTCTCTGGCTACCGCAGTTGGTGGGTTTACAACACCCACCATTGCTGGATATGCTCCACAAGCGGCCTTCGATTCCTTTACATTGCCAACGGGGTATCTGACCTCGGTGTCGGTGCAGTATTCAGCCGCGCCTTCATCTGGCCAGTCATTGACTATCTGTATCGGTACTCACGGCAGCGGGAATTCAATCACAATCGCAAACAGCTTTACCGTTACTGTTGCCGCAACCACGGCTGTCCAAACTTTCACCGCGCCATCTGATTTCACCGCGCCCGCCGTCACGGCGGGTCAACTACTGGGATTCTGGGCGCCGTCTGGGATTGAACCGGCGCCGGAAGCATCGGGCGGTGGGTTATATTATTACAACAGTGCGACGCTCCCTTCGGGGGCACACACTTATGGGACAGCGGGTGGCCAGTTCGCCATCAGCGGTCTAGTCTCTAGCACTTTCACCTCCGGAACCGTCACGCCGCGCCAGCCGGGGTTCGACAGCACGCTGGCAAACAATACTTCGGCTGAGTTCCCGTGGAATGGATGGAATGCCGCGCCGAACAATACGCTGGGAGCGATAGAGTGGAACACGCCCTGGTCGATGATGGTGCAGGTGGACCGGCTGAACTGGAACAGGACAGGGACGCTTGTGCTGGCCAGCAAGGGCGATCTGGTCACGGGAAACTGGTGGGAACTCTATCTCCAGATGGCAGCAACCACGCTGGGCGATACGGGTGTGCAGCTATCCCAGCTTTGCTTCAGCCGCCATTCCAGCGCGACGGCCCCAAACATTTATTCGAGTGTGTCAAACGGCATTTGCACGAGTGCCAATGGCCTGGATGTAATGCCCAACGGCTTCAACTACAACATTATCGTGACGGACAGCGGGACGGGTGCGAGCGGGATGTACAGCACAACATCGGCGCTGGACATCTATGTCAATGGCCTTGAAAAGACGACAGGTATCCCGCAAATCCCATTCACGGGGAGCTATCAATATGGCTTTGGGGCTGTGGGTATAGCCTATAGCGGCGGCACAGGTTACGCCAACAGCACAGCATTCACTTCGAGCGGCGGCGGCACGAATTGCAATGTTGCCGGAACACTGCTGGCTTCGGGGGGAGTACCGTATGGGATCAGTTTTACAACTGACTACGGCTGCACCAGCGTCCCGACAATAACACTTACGTCGCCCACCGGGACAGGAGTTACTCTGACGCCCTCGCTGGCCGGGACTTCGATGAACTCAACCTCGTCCTCGCTGATGGTTCCGGGTTATGTGAGCGGAGGCACAGCCTATGGAGTGGCCGGAGCGACAAGCACGCAGACACCAACCTATATCGACGAATTTTCGGTCTTCCCCTTCGACCTAAATCCGATCCAGATCAATGATCTTTTCTATTGGACCAGGTTCTACCAGATCGTTGCGAACACCCAGTCCGCGAACCGCCCTGCGGTGCTCCTGGCAACCGACGGCTGCTCGGATATTGGAAACCCCACGATGACGCAGTTTGTCATTCTCCTTCACGCGCTGGGAATTATAAATCTCGAAGGAGTGATTTCAGCCGGAAACAGTTGGGTGGATGCTTATGACAGCAGTGCTTCCTTCTGGCGTCAGATGCTCGATCAGGCTGGGCTTTCAAATGTTCCGGTAGGCAATCTCTATACCGGCACAGACGCCAACTTGAACTGGTGCCAGACGGCCAATCTGAATACCTACAACGCATCCACTCCACAAACTTCTGCTGGGTTCCCTTCCTCGGCTTCCGTTGCTCGTACTGTAATGGCTGAAAATCCCACGACGCCGGTGATTATTTACAATGGCCCGGCCCCGGCAAACAACTGGCTCGCCGATTTCATGCAGAGTCCGGCGGACAGTATTTCATCCTTGACTGGGACGCAGTTGTGGGATCGTGACGTTGCGAACGGTGGAGCGTTGTGGTGGCAGGGAGCGCCTTCCTGCACCTCATCTTCTTACCCCTCTCCAACTCCTTGCTCCGGTAGCTGGACTACGAAGGATGCGACCGCTTCACAGTATGTATTCAGCCACCTTGACGGGATGCCGACCTATCAAGTGGGAGGCACGCCACAGGGCTATGGGCAAGGTTTGGCCTATACTCGCACCGCCAAAGACCCAATGTATCTGGCGTGCGCCGCTGCCGGTGGAAGTTGTGGTCGTGCGGGTTGGGGGCAATATGCCCTAGCGTCGCTGTTTACCAGCTATTTCACCAACGGCGTTGCGGTGGGATACAGCGGTGGCACGGGTTATGCCAACCGGACTCTCTTCACCTCAACGGGCGGCGGCGCAAACTGCGTGGTCAACGGCATTATGACTGCGTCCGGGGGGGTTCCAAACGGAATTGAAACATCGTGGGGAGCATCGCAACCCCTGGAATCCACGGATAGCATGGTTGTGGGCATGGGTTCGGGTTGTACCTCGGCCCCCACCCTTGTGCTGACCAGCCCGACGGGTACAGGCGTAACGCTGACTGCTTATCCATTGACCGTCTGCGGCACCGGGACGGTCAGCGGAAGCACCTACTCTTTCTCCTCCGCGACATGCAGCAATCAGTACTTTGTTCCGTTTACGCAGTGGGCAAATGTTGGAATGCCCCTGATTTATAACTGGTTCCTGAACGCCCTCAGCGACCCGCCGACGAACGGCAGGCCGCTGTTTGCGCCATAGAGCTGCTCGGATTTTTACCTAGTTCCTGTACTCGCTGATCGACCCGCCGCTGAACGGCAGGCCGCTGGCCGACACAATAGAATGCGAGCTGCACTGGTGTGTTAGTTGGCTGTCTGCACCATAGAAGACTGATGTACCGGACATTCTCGATTGGAAGTTGATTCGTTGGCCGTATACTCCACCACTGACTGAAGTACTCTGACCAGGGAACAATACCTGCATCGCTTACTGAAGAGGCGATGAAATGCAGAGCTGTTCTAGCTGGTCTGAACTTGCACAACTATCGGCTGGGCGATTTGCATGGTGGGACTCGCCAATCCGAATGCATGGGTGATGGTGTTGCAATGAGAGAGGTGGGGTATGGTATTGAAGACTTACTGGAATTGGGAAAGGTTCTCGATGGATGGCGTGGCGGGCCGGGCGGAGGTACGGTCTGGCTAGCGCGCCAGTTGATCAGGATTAGAGACCGCTCCGGTCAAGAAAGTGCGTTGAAGGCGAACCTGGCCCAGGCCAGATTTGAGTGTGAGCGCGGACGCCAGAATATCGTCGTCAAGGCACGCCAGATGGGCATCACGACATGGGTGGCAGGACGGTTCTTCCTGAAGACCATTACTGCCCGCGGAGTGCTGACGGTACTGGTTGCCCACACACGCGAGGCTGCAGAAGGGATCTTCCGCATGGTGCAGCGGTTCTGGGAGTCTCTCCCTGAGGACATGCGCAAGGGATGTCTCCGGCGGAGCCGGGCGAACATCGGGCAGATGGTCTTCCCCAAGCTGGACAGCGAGTTCCGCGTACTGAGCGCTTCGGATGAGAGTGCCGGCCGGGGCTTGACCGTGCAGAACATGCACTGTAGTGAGGTATCGCGCTGGCCTGGCGACGCTGCTGCGACTTTGGCCGGATTGCGGGCCGCGCTCGTACCCGGCGGCGAGATGGTGATCGAGAGCACGCCCAATGGAGCGTATGGATGCTTCTATGAGGAGTGGCAGCAGGCGAGTGAGAAGGGAGTAGTGAAGCATTTCTATCCCTGGTGGATGGAGCCGGCTTATGTGTCGGCGGCGGTCACGGATCTGCGCGGCGATGAGCTCGCGTTGGTGCTTGAACATGGTCTGACCCCCGCCCAGATTGGCTTTCGCCGAGGTCTGGAGGCGAGCTACCGGGGGTTGCGGACACAGGAGTTCGCCGAGGACGCGGAGCTATGCTTCCGCGCCACGGGCGAATGTTGTTTCGATATGGAAGCTGTGGAGCGGCGTTTGGCCGCGGTGCAAGAGCCCGTGGAGACGCGTCGCGATGGGGCTTTGTGGATATGGTTGCCGCCATTGCCCGGAAAGGAATACATCGTTGCCGTCGACACTGCGGGAGGTGGATCGGAGGGAGATTATGCTGCGCTACAGGTGATTGACCTGGCCACTGGAGTGCAGTGCGCCGAACTTCAGCAACGGCTGGGCACGCTGGAGCTGGCGCGTGCCGCCGCATCGCTGGGCCGCGAGTACGGAGGACCTGGCCGCGGGGCCCTGGTTGCCGTCGAGCGAAACAATCATGGGGCCGGCGTGCTTGCATACCTGGACGCGGTGGAGCGGTACGCGCGAGTCTACGAGCAGGCGGGAGTGGCGGGATGGCTGACCTCGGCCGGCTCGAAGCCTGCGATGGTCAGCCGCATGGGAGCGCTGCTGGTCGAGTCTCCATGGTTGTTTCTGAGCAGGAGACTCTTGGAGGAATGCCGCACGTTTGTCACCCATCCCGGAGGAAAGACGGGAGCGGCAAGCGGCACACATGACGACTGTCTGATGGCAATGGCGTTGGGCCAGGCGGTGAGGGCGGAGAGACTGCAGAACGGCTCGAATCGGATGCGGGCAGCCTGAGTGCAGTATTCTTTTGGAGCGGGGGTTGGTCCGTTGGCGGTGCTTGCGGTACAGGCGATTCGGAGGATGCGGGGCGGAGCGCAGAGTCAGTTGATGCTCGGCGCGGACGGCAAGCTGTGGGTTGTCAAGTTTCAGAACAATCCGCAGCATGTGCGCGTGCTGGCCAATGAACTGATCGCCACCCGGCTGGCCCAGACTGTTGGATTGACGGTGCCGTCCAGCGATGTAGTCGAGGTGACGGAGTGGCTGATCGCAAACACCGCCGACATGCACGTCGAGATGCCGCACGGACAGAGGGAGAAGTACCGCCCGGGATTGCAGTTTGGCAGCCAGTTCATCGGTGGATTGATTCCCGGCCAGGTTGTGGACTACCTTCCCGAGCAGCAACTGGATGAGGTACGGAACCTGCAGGAGTTTGCCGGAATGCTGGCCCTCGATAAGTGGACCGGCAACTGCAATGGACGCCAGGCGGTCTTCGATCGCAGGCCGCGCGAGCGGAGGTATCGGGCGACGTTCATCGACCAGGGATACTGCTTCAACGCCGGGGAGTGGACCTTCCCCGACTCGCCGCTGCGCGGAGTCTACGCCCGCAACCGGGTGTACGCGGGCGTGACAGGCTGGACGAGCTTTGAGCCCTGGCTCAGCCGCATGGAGACGATGGAAGCGGAGACGTTATGGGGCATCGCGGAGATCGTTCCTCCCGAATGGTACGGGGGAGATACGGCAGTGATTGAACGGTTGACGGAGCAAATGTTGGTACGGCGCGGGCGGCTGCGAGAGTTGATCGGGTCGTTTCGGGATTCAAATCGGGAACCGTTCCCGATGTGGGAGAAAAAGTTGAGCGTTCACGTTCCAGCGCAGTTCGCGGAAGATGCAATCGGAAAGTTTGTGATGTAGAAGTTAGGTGCTAGGTTCAAGGTTCGAGGTGCAAAGGTGAAGCTGCCGGCTTTTGGGACTTCGATTGGCGCTCCGATTGCTCCAGCAACAGATAGAAGCACCTTGAATCTTGAACCTCGAACCTAGTACCTGGAGGGGAGTCCATTTGAGTGACCGCGTGCCATGCGAGTTCTTCCTCATCCGTTATGTTCCGGATGCGGTGAAGGGCGAGTACACAAATATCGGTGTCCTGCTGCGGGAAGCAGGCCGGGATGAGAGCGCGCGAGTCCGTTTCACCCGGGACTGGACCCGGGTCAGGTGCATGGATGCGGACGCGGACATAGGACTGCTCGAGGCCTTGGAGGGCGAGATCGATACGCGTCTGCGACTGGGGTCGGCGGACAGCAAGCCTGTGGTCGCAGTGATCGAGGACACGTTTTCCAACTCCATCCAGATGACGGAGGCGCGCGCCTGTCTCGCGGAGAATATGGTGACGGAGCTGGAGCTGTTGATGCAGCTCTATGTTGAGCCGTTGCGGGTGAAGCAGGATCGTCAGCGGACTGGACGCGCGGTGATCGCCGGCGCCATGCGAAAGCAGTTCGAGCGCGCCGGTGTGTGGGCGCTGATGCGCAAGAGAATTGCCGCCTCCATGTACACGCTGCCGGGCGATCCCATGAAGATCGACTGTGGGTACCGGCCCAACGGCGTGATCAAGATGTTCCACGCGGTATCGCTCGATGGCGACCTGGAGGCGGCCAAGGTCCTTGCCTACACCGCGCCCCGGCTGCGCGATGGGGTCGTTCGCGTGGAGGGGGCCAGGCTGGAGCTGACCGCCGTGGTTGAGCCGCTGCGCGCCCTCTCGGTTGAGGACGAGGTGAAGCATGAGTTTGAAGACGAGAGCGTGGAGCGTTACCGCTTCGGGGTGGAGACCATGGAGAGCCAACAGATTCGCGTCTTGACGATGAACGATCTGGCCCGCGCCGCGCAGACCGCCAGGATCGACCTGCGTCTTTAAGGAGAAAGGCTTAACACCGTTTTACACCGATCAAACCGATTGAGACGAAGACAACAATCGATTGCAGACCATCGATTCTTATCTGACTCCGATTCATTTATAGATCGGTCAAATCGGTGTAAATCGGTGTTAAGTCTTTACAGTTTGCACAAGAAAATAGCAGAGGAAGGCACAGCGAATTGGCTGTGCCATTTTTATTGCACGAACGAGATTGAAAGGGGTGAGGACGTGGGTCTTCGAACAAGAGTGACGGATGCGTGGCAGAGGTTGACAGGAGTCGATGCGGCAGCGGGAGACGCAACCAAGGGCGAGAGGAAGACGGCGATGCTGCCCTCGATCCTGAGTCCATACAGTCAGGGAAGAGTTGGACAGAACGCGACGCCCAAGCCGACTCCCGCGAATCTGCGGAAGTTTGCCGAGACGCCCGTGGCCCGGCGCGCGATCAATGTCGTCAAGGACAAGATCGCCAGCATGGACTGGAAGATCAAGCTGCGCCGCGGCTACAGCAACGTCGAGGTGCCGGACGCCGAGGCGCGCATGCGGGTCCTGCGCCGCTGTCTGGAGGAACCCAACGTCAGCGACAGCTTCCGTACCGTCTTCGAGCAGGTCCTTGAAGACCTTCTCGTCGGCGGCTTCGGCGCGGTCGAGATGGAGGCCACCGGCGACGAGCTGCGGCCCTTCCATCTCTGGGCGGTCGATGGCGCGACCATCGAGATCGACGTCACCTGGGATGGAGACCCCGCCAAGCCTCGCTACGCGCAGGCCAGGGGTGGTCTGGCTACCAAGAACCTGATCCCTCTGCTCGACGACGAGCTCATGTACATTCGCCTGAATCCGCGCAGCCACACGCCGTTCGGCCTGGGACGCCTCGAGGTCGCCTTCGAGACCGTGAACCAGTTCCTCAGCGCGAACCGCTATGCCGGCCGCCTCGCCAGCAACTCGGTGGTGCAGTACGCTCTCTGGCTCAACGAAGCCACGCCCGAGCAGCACGACCGCCTCATCCGCTGGTGGCAGGACGAGATCGAGGGCACGGGCCGCGTTCCCATTCTCAGCAGCGAGCAGAAGCCCGAGGTGCTTCGCTTCGCCGGCGGCACCGACGCCGACCTGCGCATCCAGTGGCAGGAGTTTCTGCTGCGCATGATCGCCAACGCATTCGAGCTGCCGCCCATGCTGCTCGGTCTTCAGGCCGACGTCAACAAGTCCACCGCGGGCGAGATGGCGGACGAAGCATTCCAGAGCGCAATTGTGCCCGTCGCAACACTGCTCGCCGAACACATCACCCGCGATCTCTTCGCCAAAAAACTCGGCTGGCGCGAGTTCGAATTCAGCTTCAACGACCTGGAAGCACGCGACGAGATGGAGGAGCTGCAGATCCAGACCGAGCTTCTGAAGGCCGGCGTGTTGTCCGTGGATGAAGTGCGCGAGATGCGTGGGCTGCCCAAGCTCGGAACGGTGGTGGCGTCGTGATCCTCACCATCGACAATCTCGACGGCAACGGCGCCATCGACTACAGCGCAACCCTCTGTGCGGACGCGCCTCTGACCATCGAGCGCGTGCTCAACACGCCTTCGCGATGCACCGGGATGCTGGATGTTGGCGCGCCAGCCAATCCCGGCGCATCCGCCGCGCTGCCCGTGCCCGTCCGCCGCGCGCGCGTCGTGGTCACGGCCAACAGTGGCACCGCGCTCTTCACCGGATACCTCGCCACCGAGCCGGTCCCTGTCTACATCGGCGTCGGCCTCGCCGGCCCGGTCTATCGCGTCGCCTTCACCGCCATCAGCGACGAGTGGCTGCTCGACAAGCAGTCCCTCACTCTCACCGCGGACGGCTTCACCGTGCCCGCCGGTTCCCTGCTCCAGAGCCTCACCGCGCGCACGGCCGCTGGCCTGCTCACCACATCGCAGGTGCAGCGCGGCAATCCCATCGGCGTCTTCACGCCCCAGCCGTCGCAGCCCTGGTCCGCCAACGCAGGCAGCATCGCGGGTTCCACCTACGCCGCGTATCGCGTGCTCAACGGCGCGCTCAGCATGAACCCGGTCGGCTCCGTCACTCACTCGCTCGACTTCGATGCGGGCGAGGGCGATGGGACCCTCCAGGTGGCCGCGCTCAAGACCGCGATGGTCAAGGAGCTGGCCAACGACGTCACTCTCAGCGGTGCGATCGAGCCCACCGCCTACGTCTCCGAACTCTTCGCCGGCGATGGCACAACCACGCTCTTCACTCTCTCCGACGAGCCATTTTGCATCGGCACGCCCACTCTGTTGACAGAGAGCTTCAACCAGTCCACCTTCAACACGCAGATCTGGAACGTCACCGATCCCGGCTCGCATCTCTCTCTCGGCGGTGCAGGCCTCGTCCTCTCCGGCGGCAATGGTTACGACGGCCAGACCACCCTCGCCGCCATCGACCAGGTCGAGATGGGCGGCTCGCTGGTCATCCAGGCGGGCAACGTTCAGCTCACCTCTCCCTCCGACGGAGTCCTCTGCGGCCTCTACTCCGGCACTACGCAGCGCGCAAACTGCTTCGCTGGATACAACGTCCGCCAGAGCAATGGTGCCACCGTCATCACGCCCTTCGTCAACGGCGCTGAAGTCGGCACACCCTACACGCTCCTCTCCGGCCACACCTACACGTTGCGCATCCGCCTGCACAGCGCGGAGATGCAGCGTGTCCTCCAGACCTACTACAC
>QGNH01000909.1_pt1 | contig 15080 bp, 23 predicted proteins | sample 1735481 | NCBI WGS metagenome assembly QGNH01 (sample SAMN09239004, study PRJNA386568) | Viral metagenome, whole genome shotgun sequencing project. | reverse complement strand
CCGAGTGTACCACGAAGGGTCGCCGGGGACTCGAACCCCGCTCCACCGGCTCACAACCGGAGGGCTCGTCTCTAGAGACCTCATGATCCAGAATCCTGCCGCCTACCGTCTGTAGGAGCGCGACGGCCTCGCCCGTGGTGAAGCCGCGATACTTGTCGAGGTCGTGCTGCGTGACCGGCCCGTAGTGAAGCAGGTGCCCGTAGCCGACGGTGGCGTGGCCCGCCGCATCGTTGTACGGCGTGAGGCGCAGGCCCTCGAACGCGCCGATGAATGCCGCGCCTGCCTTGGAGAGATGCTTGGGCCGAAGGATCGCCACTAGAATGATCCCTTCCGCGTGCCCGCGAGCACGTCGTCCACGACCTCGCCCGGTGTGCCCGGCCAATGGATGAGAGTTGCGCCGGTCACCGTCGCGCCGCGCTTGCGCAGTTCGGCCACGGCCTCGAAGGCTACGAGGTCGAGACTGCGCTCGGGGTAGAGCGAATAGTGCAGCGTCCCGCCGTCGCCAACTTCGCGCTCATCGCCGTGTCCGCCGATGGCGTCGATCACGATGCGGAACTCACCCATGCACCGAGTGTACCACGAAGGGTCGCCGGCTCCATCGGCTCACAACCGGAGGGCTCGTCTCTAGCCTTGCGACCCATCCGGGCGGGAGGACTCGAACCTCCGACTCATGCCCCCAAAGCACGTGTGTTACCGCTATACCACGCCCGATTGTCGTCTTTTCTTGGTGCGCCGTCTGTGGTCATTGGCGCACACAACTTCACACTTTTCTATCTCCTTCACTATCCGTTTGATGCTGTACCCCTGCTGCGCCATTGTCGTCACTTCCTTGATCTTCACGCCTCTTACATGATCGAAGTCTAGGACAACAATGTCCGCTTCCCCGCAGTCCACGCACGGGTGTTCGAGCAAGTATTTACGGATGAAGTCTCTACACTCGTTACGCCGTCTCTTGTTCTTGTCGTAGTAGACCTGCTTGTTCTCCGAATACCACTTCCGCTGATAGGCGTTTCTGTCCTCTTGATCTTTTCTAGGCATTGAACAAATGTAGCATGTTCAAGACCCTAACTGCGGGGGAAGGAGTCGAACCTTCACCTACGAATTCAGAGTCCGTCCGCCTACCATTAGCAAGACCCCGCAGAGAACTATGCCCGCCCTAGGCGGGTTGATGCTGCGTCTGCGGGTGCTGCGTGGCGTACATGTTCTCAGAGTGTAGCAGGGTCGTGCGGATGGTGGCGCTTGCACACCGGGTGGCCGTGCTCGGGGTGCGGGTGCCAGGAGAGGCGCGGGCAGCGGTGCACGTGGCAGTTGTGCTTGTACCACCAACCGAGCGCCATGATGAACAGAGGCGAGCCCGAGCCGATGCCGCTCCAAAACCAATAGCCGCCGTGAGGCGTGCGCAACTCGCCGGGATGGAAGAACTGCTCGATCCAGTGAAGGAAGACCACGTGCTACACTCTATCCACGCAGCGCCACGGATAACCACGCACCTAGGCCGGTTTGGACACCGGATCGCGACTCGCCCGCACAGAGGGATGAGCACAGTAGGTCGTCCAGTGGTGACGGTCAGCGAGCGTCAGAGAGGCCCTTCGGGGCCTCTCTGTGTTGTGCCTCGAATGCGAAGACCTCACCGAACGAAACATCATGCGTCGTATCGAGCAGCCGGTGAAGATGATCGCGTTGGCAGTTGCAACGATGAGCGCCCGGTCGCCATGCCGCCTCGTGCGACGCAGCACGTAGATGCTCCTCGACCGCCGTGATGCCGTGCGTCTCCCCGAAGATCGTCTGCACTCGTGCGACGGCAGCGTCTTGTAGGAAGTCCCACTCGCAGCCTTCGCAGTCGATCTTGAGCGCCGACACTTCTTCGATCCCGTGCCGGTCGAGCACTGCACTCAGAGAGGTAGCCGGTACTCGTGCGGCGCGTGTTGCCCGCTTACCTTCTCCGAGGTACGTGTTGCCGATGAACGTGTGATCCTGATAGTCCGGGTGCTCGGACTCGTCTTCGTCCGGGATGTAACCGTAGTCGATGTCCACGAACTCTATACCGGGCCGTGAGGCTGCAACACACTCCACACGCACTCGACCTACGAGCCCATTGAGTGCGACGTTCCGTGTCAGTGCATTGGCGTTTTCGGGTACGGCCTCTAGCGCAAGGATGCAGAGGCCGGGGTTGTCGAGCGCGAGTGCGATGGACACGATGCCGATATGTGCGCCGACATCGAGTGCCCACCCCTGTAGGAAGCGCCCTGCTAGCGCGTACTCGTCCGTCGTCAGGATGTACGTGGCGAGTTGGGCATCGCTCGTACCGTCCCGGCACTCGAACCGCGCCGTGCTTCCGCGAGGGGTGGGCACTTCGATCATCTACGCCTCGTTGATGCAGATGGCGTAGATTGTGTACGGATACATCGTAGCAAAGAAATGTGCAGCCGTCAAGGAAAAACCCTCAGATTCGTGCGACTGTAAGAATCCGCCCCCCTGATTCTTCTCTAGCATCGGGGCCATGATGAACACAAAACGCCAAACTCATCACCGTGTCCTGCTTGATGTTTTCGTCCGCCAACTTGTACGTGCGCATCTGCGCATCAAGCACCGGGCACTCGCGCGGATTCCACTTGATCGACTGCGCTTCGAGTCCGAACTTCAACTCGGAGAGGATGAGCGGCTTCGTGATGCGGTTGGTCGAGAAGCCGATGAGCCGATCCTCGGGGATGCCGGTCACGAACGCACGCACCGCACCGCCCGCCGCGTTGTCCTCGATCACGTTGAGCCCCGGCCACCGCTCGTCCATCCACTGAATGCGCATCGCCGTCACCGGGTACTCCTCGCCGTAGTAGACCTCCTGCTCCACCACGTCCCACACTTCCTCGGTCACGTCGAGCACGGTGCCGACCACGGCGTCCGCCTTCTCGCCCGGCCCCGCGATATCCCACGCCTTGACGTACTTGCGCTTCTTCAACTTGCCGGTGCGCTTGTCCATGAACATCGCCTTGCCGCGCAGCCTTGGGGCTCCGGCCTGCACTGAGCCACGCGCGTACTCGCCTACCGCGTCGAGGGAGATGCCCGTGAAGAACGTGTCACCTGTGCCCGCGAGCGCGTCCTGCCATGTCTGCGGGTACTCGTGCGCGAAGCGAGCGTCATCGTTCATCTCGCGCTTTTTGTCCGCGAGCCACTGCTTCGTGTAGTCCGGGCGCGAGTCTTGTGCGCCGATGAAGCAGGCGAAGAACTGCCCACGGTTCTCGACCGCCGCGTGCCACGTCTCCGCGTAGTAGCCCTCAGGGCCGACGCCGGTCGTCAGGATGTGTGCGGTGCCGCCCGCCTTCGAGATGGTCGGTTCGGCTGAGGCCCAAACCTCCGCCGGGAGCGACGGAGCCGTCTTCGCCATTGCCGCCCACTCGTCAAGATGCAGGTGGTTACACGTCTCGCCTCGCCCCGGCTCCTTCGCCGCGTAGGCATGCACGTGCCGACGGTCGCCCGGCCCTGCGTCGAGCGTGAAATATGTCGTAGTGTCCTCGATCCACGGGAGTTGCATCTCCGCCGGGAGCCGCTGAATGCCTGACTTGATCGGCTTGAGCAGTGAGTCCTTCGCGAGCGTCTCCGTGCGCGAGACAAGGTGCACGCGAGCGTTCGGTGTGCGGAACCGCGCCACCCATGCGTCGTAGGCGATGCAGATGGTTGTGTAGCCAATCTGCCGCGCCTTGAGGAAGTAAATCCACGCCTCCAACTGCACGGCCTGCACGGCAATCTCCTGCCCCTGCCACAACGACTCACCGAACACGCGGATGATGCCGTGGTCTTGGTCGAGGAACTTCCAGACGTTGAGGAACTCGCGGAACCCGTAGACGGGGTGCGAGCACCGGATGAACCGCTGCCCGAGCGGGCCGAGTTTGTAACCGATCGGTTGCACATCCTCGGTGTCACCGTTCGGTGGCATCACCGATTCCATCTCGCCCACGTCACCCGACGTGCCCGAGCCCACGAGCATCGCGAGCCCGTGATCGCTGATCGCTACGCCGACATCGGTAGGGATTTGCTCGTGCTCAAGATCGAGCCACCACTCGTCTGCCTTCTCCTCCGTCCACGCGACGTGCACGCGCGAGCCCGGCATGTTCTTCATGATCCCGAGCACTTCGCCGCGCGGGCCGACGAACAGGTGCCGTGCCACTAGAGTTCCGCTTCGACCGGCACGTACGCGAGGTCTTCCTCAGTGAACGTGGGAATCTCCGTGCCCGCGAACTTCTCGCGCGGGAAGCGCATCACTACGCCCGGCAGCATCGCGTCGTCGCCCGCGTCGATGTCCGTGTCCACGAGTTCGGGGTGCTTGCCGTAGAGTTCGAGTCCGGCTCGGCGGAGCGACATGTCCGGTGTGCCGTCGGCGTTGGTTGCCGCCATCATCGACCGAACCTCCGCCGCGAACATCGCGGACGCGGAGTTGCGTGCCGCCTTGATGTCTTCCATCTTCTTGCGGTACTCGGGATCGGCCATGATGTTCGTGACCGACCGCTCGGAGATGCCGACCGCGCCCGCCGCTTCCGGGTACGTGCAGATGGTGCCGATCAACTCGGCAACGCGCTCCTTGACCTCAGGCGTGATCTTGATGGGGGTCGCCATGCCCCAAGTCTACCTGACGAACACACGTTCCCCGGAATACTGCGCCTTGTGTGAGTAGTACAGATGCGCGGGCCTTGCAAGGGCAGATTCGCCGGACTACTCGATGCCGAACTGTAGGGCCAGTTCCTTCCACGAGTGCCCGAGCGGCGAGTTGCCATCGGCACCCATCCAATCCCACCCGAGCACCGCGAACACCTGTTCGACGTACTTGTCATAGAAGCCCCACGTCATCGGGATGAGTTGCCCCCATGAGCAGACGACGACGCCGTTCGGCCCGTAGCCGACGACATCGACCGAGTGCGAGCCGAAGCCGCCGGGCGTCGAGTTGGTCGAGGAGACGCGCCATGTGCGCCCCGTCTTGACCGAGTTCGGGAGGTTGAGCGTCACGACGCAGCCGCCGCCGAGGAAGTAGGTCGTCTGCCGCACAGAGTCGCGCGTAGGTGCGACCTCGCGCCAATAGATTTTGTGCAGTTGCTTTGAGCCGATCCCGTGGTTCTTCACGAAGTCGAGCACGACTCCCTGATCGCGCCCGCCGCCGCCCGCGTCCGGTGTGGACTTGTAGACGTGCACGATGTCGGCAAGCGTCGGCAGGTAGACCGAGCCGTTGTTCGCGCACCAAATCTCGATCATGTGCCCCACCGATGCGCACGAGCAATCGCCGTATGCCACGTTCCCGTACATCGGGAAGTTCTCCGAAGACGTGGCCCAATAGTGGGATGTCGGGATTACCGGAACACTGACTTGGCCCGTCGCGGCTGCGAGCCGTCGTCGGGCCGGTGTTACGTTGCCGAGTTTGATCCGTGTTTCAAGACTCATCCCTCGCCCTCCCACGAGATGAGAATGTGGTCGCCCTCGACGGGATTACCACCGCTCAACTGAATCTGCTCAACGGGGAGCAAACCCGACAAGTCCATCGCCGTGATCGTGTAGGTGCAGGTGATGGCATTGAGCGGGCGCTCGTTCGGAGGGAGGTCTTGATCGAAGTTGAGGGCTTCGAGGTTCGTGACCAAGCCCTGAATCCACGAGCCGTTCGTGTAGTCAGTCAGGCGCATCTCGTGATCCACGCAGATGTCCGCGAGCGGCCCGCTTGTAATCAGGTCGAGGCCGACCGGATCGGTTTGCCCGGTGATGAACTCTGCCGCGTCGTTCGTAAGCCGGTCGAACTGGCTTGCGCGGAACGTGTACGGGGTTGACTCAATGATGTCACTCCACAGGAGCGCAATCTCACTGTGGCCGGTGTACGAACCGTCGATCATGAGAACGCCGTGGTCGAGCGGGAGCGGAGCATTGACGCCGCCCTCCTCGGTGTAGAGGTACTGCGTGAACGGGCCGGTGCCGTTGATTGCCGTGAACTCCCACGTGCCCGTGTTGAACACGGCGGTCACTGCCGTCGCGTCGAGCGTGAGCGTGTCCGTCGCGAAGAATCCCGGCACGGTAGAGAAGACAAGCAGCGTGTTCCCGCCGTCGAGCGTCACCGATCCGAGGAAGCCCCACTCGTCTATGCCGGTGAGCCCCATCGCGCGTGCGCACGTTGTCGGATCGAGGTTGGCGAGGTCGGTCGAGTTGAACACGCAGCCGTTGTCCGAGAGCCACTGATAGTCCGTGACCCACGCATCCGTCAGACTGTAGTCCGTGAGTTGGATCGGAGAATCGTTCTCGTCCTCGCCGTCGAAGGTCACGTAAGGGATCGCGACTGCGGTCACCGTCTGCGTGGAAGCCGCGTTCGCCGCATCCGCGATGTCGCCAACCGCGACGAACAACGCCGATGGGATCACAACCGTGCCCTCGTTGAAGACGAAGCCGACGGGAGTCGTGAAGCCCGCTGTATCGAGCGAGCCCGAGTCCGGCGCTACGCCCGCGTCGAATGCGGGAGGCACGTTGTGGGATGCGGGGTGCTTGCCTGCGAAGCCCGGCGCTACCGGGTTGCCGTTGGCGTCCCGCGTGCCACCGAAGACGAACGTCTTATCCGGCTTCTGACTGCTGCCCGCGCCCCCTAGGCCCGCTGCCGCTGCACCGTGGGTAGCGGTGATGCGTCCGTCGATGCGTCCGGGATCAGCCATACATCGAGTCTATCGAGCGCCGTCGAACGGAGTCTATCGAGTTCGGCGCGGAACTCATCGTGGAGCGGGTGTGTCGTTGCAATCTCTCCGCCGCACATCATGCAAACGTCCCGGTCGGACTGCTCCTGCCCGCAGTCCTCGCAGACGACATAGGCGAAATCCGCGAGCGCGTGGAACGGCGTCATAAGGAATCCACGTTCGATCCGGGCGTACCGGCGCTCCTCGCGCTTGACCGCCCTGCGCCACTCCTGCTGCTTCTTCGAGGGCCTCGCCACTACGCAGCCGTTGCCGCGCCAACGCCGTGCTCCGCGAAGAAGGCAAGCGCCGCCGAGTCATGAAGGACACGCTCCTTGGTGCCGGGCGCGAGTTCGTTTGAGAACGTGCCGGGCGCATTGCCGGGCGCGATGACGACGTAGGGTTGGCAGAGTCCGCCGTGGCCGCAACACGCTTGCGTCACGTCAGGGAGGCAGCCAAGGCAAGGATCGACGTGCTCGTAATGCACGAGCCCTTCGACCGGCATCGGGATAAGCCCGCACGCGACGCAGGGGCCGGTGTCCGTGAAGCGGTTGTTCACCGCCCGAACGACCGCGCGAACGCGTCTGCTGCCTTGCGCTTGCAGTTGGTGCAGTCGCCGTCAAGGCAGGCGTAGTTGCAAACCGGGCATGGCTTCAAGCGCAGTTCGCCTCTCACGGTGCAATCCTCTCCATCATTCGCGCTCGCCTCGGCCCCACGGCGGCGGATCGGTACGGGCGCGGAACTCGTGGTACGGGCTCCAATCCTCCACATCACCATCGCGCACGACATCCTCAGAGTCGTGCAGCGGATTGCCTCATGACGGCATGTAGACCGAGTGTAGGTACCGGAGCGCGCTTATGTAGGCACGGAGCCACGCCGCGAGCGCGCGATAGAGCAGCGCCACGATGATGCCCGGCAACCCAATCAGAAGCACGAGCACTACGAGCGGAATGTGCGCAATCTGCCGTCTAGTCATGCGCGCATCCTAGTCATCGAGCCGGTTACCCCACTCGTCAAGCCCCATCTTCTCCTGCACCATGTCGCACGGGTAGCCGTTGCATGTGAGCCCGTGGTCGTCGGGTGGGATCGTGCACTTCTGCGCGGGGATGCGTGTGTAGCCAAGAACGCCGACCGTTTTGCCTTTGGTGGTGGTGGGTACGCTCATGCTGCCTCCTCGACCGCAAGCCTAGCACGATAGCCCGTCTCGAAGCCCGCGACGAGTGCGCACGAGACAACCTCATCCATCGGAAGGTCATAGTTCACGACGGCCTGCCGGTAGACGATCATCCACCCGAGGAACGCTTCGATGTCGATACCCCAAGTGTCGAGCAGTTCGCTCATCGAAGCATCGGATATTGCGCCCGCATCGGTCGCACGCTGGAAGAAATCGCGCCCGATCATAGCGGACACTCCGGCCAAGCCGCGCGCAAGCACGCGATCGCCTCATCCCACGTTGACATCCCGGCAGCATACCACGATGCGTTGACACCCGTAGGCGAGCGCAAGAAGATCGACATAGAGAATGTGCCGTCCTTCTGCTCCGCGAGGTAGACCGAGTTGCGTCCTTTGCGCGCCTCGAACTTGCGTCGGTTGCGTCTCAAGCCACGCCTCCGAACAGACGACGGAACCGTCCGACCTTCTGCTCACGCCGTATCTCGCGCCAGTAGAAGCGGTGGTAGAGGCCGCACGGGATGCCGCGATAGTAAAGCCATTGCTCAAACGTGCCGACCAAGCCCGTCTCGCCGCGATGATTGAACAGGAACCGGAACATCACTCGAACGCCCTCGCACGCCTGCGAAGAAGGCCGGCGCATTTGAGCGCGAGTTCGGCCTGCGCAATAAGTCCAAGCGCCTCTCGCGCGTTCGACCGCGAGCCGTAGTCCGTCTCCGCTACCGCGATGGCACGGTTTTCTAGGGTTGCCCTTGACCTTCTCGACCCACCGAGGGATGTCTACCTCAGTCGCGCCGCGCAGGATGAGCCGCTGCTCCTCTGAGAGCGCCGTAGCCGAGCGCGAGCCGAGCACGCGGAGGTCGATCCTCTGTGGGCCTTGGAATCCCTGAGCACTCATGCACGCACTGTACACGAGCGCGAGCCCACCTGCAAGTTGGGCCAGGACGGACGCGGCCTTGAGGGCCGAGGCCCGTTATACCGCGCTACCCGTCCCGGCTTCGCTCGACATCGCGCGTGGCGGTAGTCAGCCCGAAACTGCCGACCAAGGCGATTCCGGCGCTTGCCGCGATGCGGTGGTCTTTGCCGAGCCTGAGGATTCTATCACAAGTTTGATATGATGCTAGTGGTAGGTACCCACCACAAGAAGGGAGCCCGCAATGGGCGACAACACAACACCCGGTGAGTCTTACGGCACCGGAGGAGCGGGCACCAAGTCCCGCATCAAGGCCGAACTCGCAGCCGCCGAGGCAGCCGCGAAGGACGCGCTCGCAGCCGCCGAGGAGGCGGTCGATGAGGTCGTGGACTTGATCGAAGGCGAGAACGACGCACCCGCCGAAGGATCGGACGCCGAGGAGGCAACCGAGACGCCCGAGGTCGAGAAGACCGAGGACGCTCCTGCCATCGAGACGGCAGCCGACGAGGGAACGCCCGCAGTGCCCGCCGAGGCACAGACGGCACCTGAGCCCGCCGCCGCCCCCGAGGCCGCACAGGCCCCGGCCGAGGCTGCACCCGTCGAGGCTGCCCCGGTAGCCGAAGGCGAGCCCGCACCTGAGACGGTCGCCGTCGATGCTGCTCTCGCAGCCGATGGCGTGTCATCGGAGGGCATCCCCGGTCAGCCGGTCGAGACGCCCGCCGTCGAGGCAGGCACCGAGGTCGCAGGCGAGCCCACGCTCGCAGACGCCCCTGTGGTCGAGACGCCCGCACCGGACGCCGCGCCCGCAGAAGCCGCACCGGCAGAGACGCCTGCTCCCGAGGCTCCGGCCCCGGACGCAGCGCCGCCCGTCGAGGACGCTGCTCCGACAGCGCCCGCGCCCGCCGACGCACCCGCCGTCTAGGCGAACACACGTTCGCGCCCGGCTCCTCAGGCGAGGGCCGGGCACGAACACACGTTTCTCAGAGAATGATCTTGCGGCCCTTGGAGCGATTGAACACGTAGTCCACGAGCACGTCACGGACTGCGCCGTCGAGGTTGTCCTGCTGCCCAACTCGTCCGGCCTTGTGCATCTGCGACCGCGCTTGCGCGAGAACCGTCTGAGGGATGAGTCCCGAGGACTGCATCGCGTCTGACATGCGCGCGATAGAGAACGCGGGGTGGTGGAGGCGACGAAGGCCGGTCGATTACAAGCAAACGGTAGCACAACTTTGCTACCATGAAGGCTCCCGAGAAGGAGGATTTCCTTGAGCACATCCCTCGCCAAGATCGAGGCCGTTCCCGCGCTCATCGCGCAGGGCCGTGCCGACCTCGCCTACATCATCACACCCGCCGAAGCGCACACGGAGACGCGCCGCGCCGCCGCCATTGCTGACCTGTCCAAGCGCGCCAAGTTGCCTGTGCCGATCCAATCCGAGGCCGCTCTCTACCGCGCCGAGGCCCTCCAACGCCTAGCCGCACTCGTAGATGAGGGGCAGGCTCGGGGCGAGATTGCCGGGAAAGGGCAACCGAAGAAATCCCTTGAATCAGGGGATTACTCTCCACAAACCCTTGATGCAGTTGGTACTACTTCGCAGGCTGTAGCCGAGGGCCGTCTGATCGCGAAGACCGGAGCCGTCGAGAAGGTGCGGGCCGCGCTCGATGGAGCCGCCGCCGCTGAGGAGGAGTTGCTTGTAACACATGAGACTATCCTTCGCACTGCGCGCTCCGGCGAGGTCGGATCACTCAAGACCTCGGACTCGCAGGAGTGGTACACGCCCGCCGTCTACCTCGACGCGGTACGGAAGGTGCTCGGAGACATCGACCTCGATCCCGCCTCGTGCGCGCAGGCCAACCGCACCATCGGAGCCGCGCGGTTCTTCACCGAGGAGCAGGACGGGCTCTCGAAGCGATGGGCCGGGCGTGTGTTCATGAACCCGCCCTATGGCGGGGCTCAAGCGCCATTCGTCGCCAAACTGATCGAGGAGTACGAGGCCGGGAACGTCACCGAGGCCATCGCGCTCGTGAGCGCCTACTCGACGGACACGCAGTGGTTCAAGCCTCTGTGGGACGGAACCCTGTGCTTCCTCGAAGGCCGAATAAAGTGGGACAATCCCACCGGCAAGGCATCATCGGCCACCATTGGTTCCGTGTTCGTCTACCTCGGCACGAAGCAGCGTACCTTCGTCAAGGCGTTCGAGCAGTTCGGCCCGGTCGTCGCCCGCGTCTGAGCGCCTCGGGCGACGGATACCGTGGCACCCGCCGCCCCCTGGCGCTGGCCGGGGGCATCGGCCTGCTTCGCCCCACCGGATCGTAACGCCAAGCCCGGCGTGCGGTGCTCGGGGTTGCCGCCACCTGCCGCTCTACAGGAAGCGGGGGTTAGCGGTTACCCGAGCGCCTGCGAAGCATAGCAGCGTGCGCCGCGCCGTGCCAGGGGCGAACGCACGTTCCCGCTAGGCGAACGCCTGTTCGAGCGCCGTGAGCGTGCGCGGATGCGTCGTTGCCGGTGGGTGAAGGCATGGACGCAGCGGGCGCAGTTTCGAGACTTGGGCGATCCGCCCAAACCTGAGAACACAGTGCTCGATTTGCAGGCACTTTACAGTCTCCAAGTCTCGCAGTTTGAAATAGGTACCTCCCGGACTAAATCGCGGATTATGTGCCAAATGAAACAATATGAGTCGCTCTACGTAGACCTCTATACCCATTCTGAGACTTAGAAATGAAGATGAAAGAGATATGATAGAAGAAACACAGGACGCAAGAACGTCACACACGATAAGTTTCGTTTTTGCTAAACTTAGTGAGACTTGGAAACTTGGTGACCCACGACACGGAGGTAACATGAAGCACGTCTACTTCATCACAGGCGGAGGCAAGACCAAGATTGGTTTGTCGGAGGCACCGCTCTTACGTCTTACCACGCTCCGCGCTAACTCGCCGGTACCGCTCAAACTCATCGGCACGTTCCCCGGTACGTGGCGCATTGAGCATGCGTTGCACGAGCAGTATGCCGACTACCATTCGCACGGTGAGTGGTTCGACCTCACGTTCACCCCGGCCATCATCGAGGAGATTCGCCTGTGGGTGGAAGCACGTCAGGAAGAAGCCCGGCAGATACGAGCGACCTTCTCCTCACGAGTCGCAGCGAGAGAAGCGCCGGAACACTGCTCCTTGCCCGGCTGCGACCGCCCATACAAGGCCAAGGGCCTGTGCATGATGCACTACATGCGAGCCCGGAAGACGCCCCAAGTCTAAAAACTTGCATCCGCCCCGCCATCCTACTACGGTGCGATCAAACCAACGAAGGAGAAGCAGTGAGCAATGAGGCACTCATGCCCGCAGCGGTCACCGCGCTCACCGAAGCGACACAGGACGCCGACGCAACTGGCGTGGGCTACGTCCGCATCACGGCCAACCGAGTACACGACGGCATCACCTACGACATCGAGCGCGTCCGTGCCGAGTACGTCCCGGCAGATGAGCCGACCCAGGTACGCACCGCTCCCGAGATTGAGGACGAGCACACTCGGGGCAGAGGCCCGGCGTTCACGTGATCCGCCGCCGCACCAAGCAGCGCATCGCCGCGCTCGAAGCGACGGTCAAGGAACTACTGCACGCCCAAGCCGAGATGGCTCGGCACGTGCACGAGCAGAATCCCGGCGGCATCACGAGCCGTCCGCGCAAGGACAAGCCGGTGCATCGTCGTGCGCATCGCGAAGTTGTGCCACTGTGAAGCGGTACTTCATCACGATCTACGCGGGCACGCTCCACACGTTCCTGATCGACGCAGACAACGCGGTCGCCGCGCTCTCGCACAAGTCGATCAAGCCCACCATCCTCGCGGCTGCGAGCCGCATCCACGTACAGGAGGACACCCGCAATGCCACTGTGGGTTAGTGTCCTGCTCGCATCGCTCTCGGGCGGGAGCATGGGGCTCGGCATCATCGACCCGGACGGCATCGTCTCACGCTAGCGCGTCTCCCAAGTTCTAAACTTCTGCTACACTCTCGCCAACGAAAGAGGAGAAAACTTGAGCACGGATGACCTGTTCGGCCATGATAAGGACGCGCTTCGCGCTGCTACCGAGCACGAGCGGCTCATCTACTTGGCAGGGTATCTTGAAGGTGAGGGATCATTCATCACCTGTTCCCCGCACGGGCGTACATACCCGCTCGTCGTCTGCGAGACGACAGACGAAGACGTTGCCGAGCGTATCGCGCATCTCCTCGGCTCGAAGGTTGACGCCAAGGGTGTGCGGAAGGATCGTCCTACACATAAGCCCGTGTTCCGTGTTCGCCTCGCATACTCAAAGGCTCGCGATCTCATGGAGAGTATCTACCCCTACATGGGTGTTCGGCGTCAAGAAGCGATCCGCAAGGCGCTCGCATGAGCGGGGATTTGTTCGGGCCGGACAAGGATTCACTTCGGGCCGCGCTTCCTATCCGTGTGGTGGCTCGTTATCTAACGGATCAAGGAGCACATGGCCCACACATCCTTGCCGACGGTACGGCGTTGTGCCCCTTCCATCCTGACACGAACGAGTCGTTCTATCTGTGGGATGGTGATGACGGCATTGAACGTTGGTGGTGCCAGGTGTGCGGATTCGGTGGAGACATCTTCGACCTGATCCGGCGCACCTACGGCTACAACTTCCCGCAGGCCATCGAGTTCGCGCAGAAGATTCACGCCACGCTCCCGCCCGGCTACTCCCCGCCTGCGGTCGAGCCCAAGACCCGCGCACCACAGGTGGACGATTGGATCAACCGCGTCAACGTCGCACGTGGTCGAGCCGCAGAGAAGGACGGCCTGCTCGCAGTGCGGCTCGGGTTCGTCCCGAACGACGCCGACGCGATGCCGCTCGCGCACGAGTGGGACTTGATGCTGCGCACGACGTTCGGATGGGGCCTCGACCCCGACTCCGGCGCGATCCTCATGCCGCACTGGAACGCAGCGGGTGACCTTACCGGCTGCAAGGTACGCACGGGCGAGCACAAGGAGAGCCTGCCGGGCTCCAAGTACACGGCGCTCTACGGCTCATGGCTCGGGCGACGGTACCGTGACTGCCTGCTCACCGAGGGCGAGTCGGACAACGTGTACGCCGCGTTCAACGCAGCGAAGGAGGGCATCCCGCTCGACGTGTTCGCTCTCCCGAGCGGTGCGATGCGCCCGCCATCACAGGAGCAACTCGACTTCCTCGGCACAGGCGGCACGATCTACCTCGCGTTCGATCCTGACCGCGCAGGCGTCGCCGCGACACGGCGGTGGATCGACGCGCTCGTGGCCTACGGCCATTCCGACATCCGTGTCTGCGCGCTCCCACACACACGCGACCTGCGCAGTGCGCGTCCGACGATTCGGCACCTGCTCGACCACGCGAAGAAGCCGCTCGCATACCCGGATCGCATCCAACAAGCGCCCGGCGGTTACATCTGTGACACCGGCAAGCAGGACGACAACGGCAACGCGATTTGGCGCACCGTCACGAGTTGGTACGTCGAACCACTCGCGCGTCTGATCGGCGGAGAAGACCCCGGCTACGATGCGATCCTCCACACGCGGGCCACGAGCAAGCAGGTGATCTTGCGCCTCTCCGACCTCGCGAGCACGCAGACGCTCAACAAGTGGGCGAACAAGTTGGAGGGCATCTTCACCGGCTCCGATGCTGACCGCAAGAAGATCGCGGAATACATCGAGGCTGAGGGTGCCATCGTGCCTGAGGTCTTCCAGACGGAACAGGTGGGCGTGCATCTTCCGCCGCCCGAGTACCACTTCGCAGGCCCGAGCGTCGTCTACCCCGAGGGCTACATTGGTGACCTGCCGTGGCGCTACGCGCCGACCGGCAAGTCCGCGTCGAACGTCACCAAGCGCGTGCTGCTTCCGCTCGAAGCAGACACCGAACCGTTCGAGTGGGAGTGGATCGAGCACTTCCTCGCGCTCTCCGACACGGACATCACGCACCCGCTTCTCGCGTGGCTCGTTGCGAGCGCGCGCCGCCACGAGGTCATGAACTTCCCGCTCCTGTTCATCGGCGGATCATCCGGCGTCGGCAAGTCCACGCTCGCGCAGTTGGCGCTCCGGCTCATGGGTTCGGACATCTCCATCGACCTCGGCAGCGTTACTCCCTTCATCCTCCTTCGTACTCTCGCCGCTACTACCACGATCCCGGTGTTCGTGGACGAGTGGACACGCATGTCGCGCCCGGACACGCGCGAGGCATTCCAAGGTGCGATCCCCAACCTGTACTTCGGTGGTATGGCCGAGCGAGGGCAGGCCGACCTGACGAGCGTCTCGTACCACATCACCGCGCCCGTCATCGT
>QGNH01001619.1_pt1 | contig 15098 bp, 14 predicted proteins | sample 1735481 | NCBI WGS metagenome assembly QGNH01 (sample SAMN09239004, study PRJNA386568) | Viral metagenome, whole genome shotgun sequencing project. | reverse complement strand
AATGATTGTCCAGTTGCAGATGGAATGCTTCACGAATATAATGACCCAAACTTCAATGCAAAGCTTGCATCGAACAACCGCTCATTGTTTAACCCAGTAAAAGCAATTGGTGATATCTACACCAAGGGACTTCAGGGTGAATTTGCTGATGCAATGCATTATGTTGCACAGTTGGTAATTGCACACACAAATGGAACCTATTCAGGTACACCAGTTGTTTCAACAGCTCCAACAAATCCAGCAAGTACATCAAATGTATTCCCACGTATTGGAACATTGGCAACATCTGGATGGGGTAATACTTCATTCCTAAATGTTGGTGATATCTTTACGGTAGCTGGTGTATACGCAGTAAATCCACAGAGTAAGCAGACATTGGCATCTCTTCAGCAGTTCGTTGTAACAACAGCAACTACAAATGATGGTGCAGGTGATATTTCAATCTCTTATAGCCCAGCAATGACAAGTTCTGGTCCATATCAGAATGTAAGTGCATTACCAGCTAATGGTGCTGCAATTACAGTAGCAGGTGCATCTGGTGTAACAACACAGAATGCATTCTTACATCACAGAAATGCATTTATGCTTGCCAATAAGGACCTTGATTTACCAGGTGGTGTTGACTATGCAGATTACATTAAGGATCCTGAGACTGACATCGGTATTCGTTATGTACGTGCATGGGACCAACGCGTTAATCAGATGATTGACCGTTTTGACTCAATGGTGGCTTTGGCACCACTTTACGAACAGCTTAGCTGCCGTATTGCAACAACGTAATTTAAGGAGTAAATATTATGGCATTAGATCCAACATTAACAGTTAGTGGAACACCAGCACTATCGACATCAACAAACGCTGATGTACTTACTGGTGGTAACTTCGGTTGCATTGTTGGTGGTACCACATCAGAAACAGTAGGTTTCTATGGTAACGCCGGTGTTGCACAACAAACAGGTACTACAGCCTATACAACTGTAGCACAGGTAGTTGCCGCACTTCAAGCACTTGGTCTATTTGGCGCCTAATAAGCAACAAATAGTATAAATAAAGGGATATAGGGTATAACTGCTCTATATCCCTTCTTTTTTATGTAAGGATTATTCATGGGTACATTACGCGACCTTATCAACTCATCATTTAGATTAAATACAGTATTGGGTCAAAATGCAGTAGCAGATGCCAATATGCTTAGTAATGCATTATATGCACTTGATACAATGCAAGATTCATGGTCTAATGAGAAATTGATGATTTACTCAATTAAACCTTATATTTTCTATACCACACAAAACCAACAACAATATACAATGGGACCAGCTAATGACAATCCTGGTTCCATTAACTTCTTTCAATTACCATTTACCAATCCAGGTACTGGATATACAAATGGAACCTATAATAATGTACCACTTCAATATGTAACTTCAGGTAATGGAACTGGTGCATATTGTAATATCGTAGTCAATCAAGGTCAGGTAATTGATTGTCAAGTAGTTCAAAGTGGTGGATATTGTGGTATAAATTATGCAGTAACTGATCAACTTACAGTTGCAAATACATATATTGGTGGTACTGGTTCAGGGTTTATTGTACAACCAGGTGATGTTACTTTACAGACAGATTGGGTTATACCACGTCCAATGAAGATTGAGAAAGCATATACCATCTGGCAAACAAATGATTTGGTTCAACAAGTTGATATTCCAATTTCATTATTGACTATGGAACAATACGCTGCTATCAGTGTAAAGCAAACAACATCAACATTTGCATTTTCATTATATGATGATAATGCATATCCAGTTAGAAACTTAACCTTATTCCCAATTCCACAACAACAAGTTGGTATTCGTTTCTGGTTACGTCAACCATTGATTGTAGCTGAATATAACCAACTAGATGTACCTATTGATTTTCCACCTGGTTATGAAAGAGCATACAGATTTAACCTAGCAATTGAACTTGCTGTAGAATATGGTAAACCATTAACAGAAGAAGTAAAGGCTATTGCTGTTGAATCTAAACAAGCACTTGCACGACTTAATCAAGCACCTAGATATAAAATGGGTGATGGTAGTCTATCACGTCGTAGAGGTCCTGGTCGTTGGAATTGGATTTCAGGTGGCTACGGCTGGAACTTCTTGGCATAAATTATGGCAGAAAATAAACGTGAAATTGTAGGATTTATAGGTGAATCGTATAGGGATAATAATCCTCGTTATGATTGCCAACAAACTATAAACTTCTACCTTCAATCTGATGAATCTGGAGCAGGTAAAGAAAAGTCAATTACTGAGCTATTACAACGCCCAGGTTTAACCTTATTACAGAACATTGCTCCAGGTCCAATACGACCAGGTGGAATGTATACCTTATCCACAAATGCTGGTGTAATTGTTGTTTCTGGTAATCAGGTATATCTACTTACTGGTGGTTCTGCTACACCTATCAATATTGCTGGTTCAATGGCAACATCTGAAGGTTTTGTCTCAATTGCAGATAATGGTGGATATGTAATGATTGTAGATGGTACAACTACATATTACACCTTCGAAATTGGTGCAACTACACTACAATCACTAACAAACGTTAGCTATCCTGGTGGAACACAAGTTACATATCAAGATGGTTTCTTTTTAGGATTTCAACCAAATTCACCAAATATCTGGAGTACAGCAAATACTGCACCAGAAGGTGGTGGTGCTGGTGGTGGTCCAGTTGCATGGCCTTCACCAGGTTTAGGTTCAAATATTGCAGTTAAACAAGGTTATGCTGACTTAGTTAATGCCATTATAAGTAATTCACGTGAATTGTTTATTTGGGGTACACAAACCGGTGAAGTATGGGATGATGAACTTGATAGTGCTGTATTCACCTTTGCACGAGAAGATGGTAAGAATTCACAAATTGGTTGCGTTTCAACTGCATCTTTAGTTCAATTAGCCGGTACAATGTTTTGGGTAGGTACAAATCCACAAGGTGGTCCAGTAGTCTATTATATGAATGGATATACACCACAGCGTATATCAACCCATGCCGTTGAACTATCACTTGCATCATCTGGTGACTTATCAGATATTATTGGTATGGGTGTATTATATCAAGGACATTATTGGTATATTTTACAAGTACCTGGTTTAAATACTACGTGGGTATATGATATATCTGCAGTTACAGAACTAAATAGTTCACCTGGTGCTTGGGTTGAATTCCAAACCCAACAATCAAATAATACCCAATCTCAATGGTTACCTGTTGCACATGCTGTATTAAATAACATACACCTGTTTGGTGATGAAGGTGGTAATATCTATCAACTAGATTCAACCAATGCAACTGATAATGGAATGACAATATTGAGACGTCGTAGATCTCCTCATATTTCACATAATTTAAACAACATGTTTTACTTCTTATTACAAGCTGATTTCTTGATGGGTCAAGGCTTAGTAAATAATGGAACAAACACTACCAACAATGTACAACCAATGGCTATTCTACGATGCTCAGATGATGGTGGTCAATCATATGGTAATCCAATCTATGCACCATTAGGTGCAATTGGTGCCTATAAGACACGTGCTCGTTGGTCACAACTAGGAGCTGCATATGACAGAGTATTCGAGATATCGGTAACAGATAATGTAATTGCAAATTTAGTAACTGTAATGGGTGATTGGCAAGAAGGTCAAGCATGATACCAAATTTCATAAAATTAAAAATACCAACAGAAAGCGGTTTACTTGATGTAAGACCAATGTTGAATAGGTTACAAGAAACAGACCCTAAAGTATGGAGAGAAGATACATACCTACGTGATTTTCCACAAGGTCCATTTGGTGATACTGAATCTATTATACTTAGATTCCCACCTAGAACCGTAAAAGAAACAATGAAGGAACTAGAAGATTACAATAGTAAAGTAGATGAACATGAGAATGTATGGCAACCATGTGCTAAAGATTTCCCTGAATTTAAGTCAGTTGTATTTGAACTAGCATATAAGTTAGAAGCTACACGAATTGGTCGTGTAATGATAAACAAGTTAAACAATAAAGGACGTGTATTTCCACATGCTGACACCCCTTCTCATGCTAAGTATTGGTCTCGTTTTCACGTGGTTGTTGGTGCATTACCAGGAGTAGACTTTAGAACTGGTGATGAATGGGTACAAATGACTACTGGTGAAATATGGTTCTTTAATAACGAGTTAGAGCATGAAGTTATAAATAACAGCGGACAACCACGAATACATATGATAATTGACCTAAAAATAGAGCACCTAAAATGATAACTTATCAAGTAGAAAGATGGAATGATATTGTACGTGAATTTGACCCATTTGTTCAACCTCATTGGAAAGAATTAGGTTTAGATCACCAAGATGTGCCAGTTGAACTAGATTATGAGTCATATAAGAAACTAGATGATGATAGACATTTACATGTTGTTACTGTAAGAGATAAAGGAGTAATGATTGGATACCATATATCGATTATCAGAACTATGCTACATTACGCAACCACTTTACATGCTATTGTTGACCTTTATTACTTGAAACCAGAATATAGAAAAGATAAGACCGGATTACGAATGTTTCAATTTGCTGAAGATAGATTTAGAGAACTTGGTGTTGTGAAGATTATCAATGGCACCAAATTGCACCTATATCACGATAAGTTGTTTCTAGGACTTGGGTTTAAACCAACAGAAACTATCTTTACAAAGATTATTACACCTAAGGATAAACCTAATGTTCAAGTTAAAGAAAAGACATAATTACACTGAATTTGAACCAAAGAGTAATTGCTTCGTTGCAGCTGCTGTAATTGGTGGTGCAGTTGTAAGTGCTGGTGTTGGTGCTGCTGCATCATCTAGTGCTGCAAGTAAACAAGCAGCTGCAGCTGATAATGCTGCTAATACTACATTGGAAGCTACACAAGAAACCAATCAGCTTAACTATCAGATTTACGAAAATAATCTTGCTAATCTATCACCACAACTTCAAGCACAACAAGAAGCTGAAGCTGCATTGACATCTGGTCTTGGATTGGGTGGGTTGAATTCTGGTACAAATCAGATGGGGTTAAGTGGTACAAATACTACTCAGTCACCTACTGGTCCTGGTTCAATGAATTATGCAACTTACGGTCAACCAAATCCTGCACAGACACCAGCATTTCAAGCAACCTCACAAGGAACTGCAGTAACACCTAGTATTTCACAAAATATAGGTCAACAAGTTACACCAGGAACCGCAACAACTCAACCAATTGCATTAGGTTCACAAGGTTCAATGGCCGCATCTGCACTATCAAGTGTTGGTTCATCAGCACCTGCAGCAGTTTATGGTCAACAAACACCAGGTGCATCTACTACAAGTAATCCAACTTCAACATCAACAGGAACTGGTATAAATGGAGTTGGTACTGGTTCTATTATAAATGCTGGTGCAACACAGGGTCAATTAAATTCAGGTGCAAGTTCACAAGCATCAGGTTCGTTATTAGCTAATTTCAATAATACTGATTTACAATCACAACTTTCACCATCATACGGTTTCGTATTAGGTCAAGGACAAACAGCATTACAGAACTATAACGCCGCTCACGGTATTTCTGGTGGTAATGCAACAAATGCAGAAACACAATATACTGAAAATACAGCAAGTACTTTCTATCAACAAGCATTTTCAAACTACTTAACTCAACAGCAACAAAATATTAATTCACTAAGTTCATTAGCTGGTAATGGAGCTGCTACAAGTGCAAATAGCGCTGGTACATCTGCTGGTTCAACAATCGCTTCAACCACAATGAACGGTGTTGGTGCATCTACTGGATATCAAACAAGTGCAGCCGCAGCAAGCGCAGCAGGTACTGTAGGTGTTGCAAATAGCATCTCTGGTGCAATTGGTTCAGGTACATCTGGATTGATGCTTAATAAGTACTTAGGTGGAACTACACCAGCTAATCCAGGTGGTAATATATCTGGTTGGGATCAAACACAGCAAGCAATTCAAGGTTCGGTAAATACACCAATTGCTGCAAATCCAGGTGACGCGCCAGTATCATCTTCATTAAGCTTTAACCCATTAGGATAACATTATGGCAATTGATCCATCAATTTCACTAGACGTAAATCAACCACAATCTGTATTATCACAAATGGGTGATATTACAAAGGTTGCTGCTAATATTCAGTCTATAAAGAACCAACAAGCTGCATTACCTGGTATTCAAGCTGATAGTGCTACGAAGCAACGAGCTGCTGCATTTCAGCAATTTCAAACAGATCATCATGATTTGTTTGTTGATAAAGTAACAAATCCAAATACAGGTGAAGTACAACATATTGTAAATCCAACTAAGTTAGCAGCAGCTGCAAATGCTTATGGTTTTACAGATGAAGGTACAACTGTTGCCGCTCACGTTATTGCTAATACAAGTGCAGAAGCTACTGCTAAAGGTATTGCTCTTGATAACAACCAGAAAACAATTCAAAATACCACATTACTAAATGATTCACGTTTAAAGATTCGTTCACAAGCTGAAAACTTTATGCTTGGTTACCAAAACGCAAATCCAAATGCAACACAAGATGTACTTGATGCTAAGTATAATGAGTATATCACGAAGACCTTAAAAGCTACAAGTGATGCTGGTGGTGCACCGTTTTCACAAGATTCATTGTTTGGACCGCCAGGTACAGATGGTAAGTATCACTATGATCGTCAAACTGCTCAAGGTATTAGTGAAACTGCACTTGATCCAACAGTACGAGAAAATCTATATCAATTTCAACAAAACATTACAGGTCCTGTTGGTCGTGATGTCAATAGTGATGTGACTAAGAGTGTTCAAAGATTACTAATTGCTGCTAACCCAAAAGATGCAGATTTAATTGCAAAACAATCAGCTGCACAGTTATATGGTAATGCTGCAAATCGCGCTCTTATAGACAACAATATGAATCCTGCCTCTAATAGATTACAAAACTATAATGATGCTATGACTGCTGGTAATACAATTACTCGTTATCAAAATGTATCTGATAGTATTCATCAATTTGGTAGTTCATTATCACCAGCTGAACAACAATCGTATATGTCATCTCCAAAGGCATTTATCGATAATTGGTTGTTAAAGAATGGTAATAATTCAAATTACATCAAAGCAAAAGGATTGCTTGCAGAATTAAATGATCCAACGTTAGGACTTACAGGTGGTAGTGATATGAGAAGTTTCGATGGCTTAATTCAATCGAAAATTGGTGTATTACAAACTCAGAAAGATAATCTACAATCTGCTGCTAGAACACCACAGATTAGTGATTTACCAACACCAAAAACAGCACCTGAACCAAATCCAAATAGTCCAAAACCAGGTTATACATCAACTGGTGCAAAATTGACTAAAGATGATATTGCGATGGAACGACAGGATGCTAAAAAAGCACTTGATGGTGGTAAAAATGCAGAGATGGTAAAGAAGAGGTTTAAGGAAGTTACTGGGGAGGATTACTAAGTATTATGGGTAATTATGATAATATTCCAGTAGACACATCATCAACACCAGCAAGTAATTATGATGATATTCCTGTTGCTACAACATCTACACCAACAGTAAGCACCGGTGAAGCGTTTGGTCGTGGTTTTGCTAATAACGCTTCTTTTGGACTAGGTAAAGTTGTAAATGGAATAGTTGGTGCTGCTATCAATAAATGGGATGATAATCCTGGTGATGTAGTAAGTTCAATTGCATCATCTACACCTAAAACAGGTCAAGGATTCTGGGCTGATGTTGGTGCTTCAATTAAAGGTCAAAGAGAGGCTAATCAAGCTGCATATGACCAACATAAACTCGCTTATGGAGCCGGTGCTGTAATTGGTGCTGCTCCATCAATTCTTGCAACAGGAGGGGCACAAACAGCAACTCGTGCTACATTAACTGGTGCTGGGTTAGGTGCGGTAGAAGGTGGTGCTGATTCATCTAATTTAAAAGAACTTGGAACCAATGCAAGTATTGGTGCTTTAGCTGGTGGCGCATTAAGCGGATTAGGTACACTTGCTGGTAATGCAGTTAAGCAATATGGTATTAAAGCTGCACAACAAATTATTAGTGATACACTTGATGCATCTCGTTCTGCTAACCCGGTTATAGCAAAAGCTGCATTAGATAAACTTGGTACAGCTGTTGGTATACCTTCAAGATTTAAAGTAGGTGATGTATTACCATCCAGTGCAAGTTTTAAAGCGGGAACAAAAGTTACACAAGAAATGGTAGATGCTTCTGATGAAGAAATTAGAAACGAAGCAGCTCATTTACACGAATTAATTGGTAATACAGCTAAAATGACACCTAAACAAAACCAATATATGGCAGACCTTGGTGGTCCAGCAAACGTAAACGCAAAATTAGTAAAAAGAGCTCTCAATGATCTTGCACCTCCATTTAAACAAGTTGTAACTGAAGGTCTTGGAACTGCTGCTGCTACTGCTGCTGGTGGTGCTATTGGTTCTGGAATTGGTCATTTTGCAGAAGGTATTGCACCAGGTTATGGAACAATGGTTGGTGGTTTGTTGGGAGGAGGAACTGGACTTTATCATGCTGGTAAGGCATTTGCTGGTGATTTAGCTGAATCAGCAGGTCTGGGTTATGCTAGTAGTGCTCCTGCTCAAAAATTAGGTAGTATTTTATCAAGTAGTTCTGGAGGTGCATCAGTGGGTAGTAATTTACCTGGAATGGATGGTGTACTTGGGCAGTATTTACAGGGTACCTGGCTTAATAAGTAATTGGAACAACATGTCGCTGTAAAAAATAACATATTAAATATCCAATACAAAATATAAACAAAATTGTTTGTATTGGTTTAAGTAAAAGAAACGTAAAGAATATAGGTGCAAAAATAAGTAATATAAGTAACATAAATTACTCCTTATTTGTCAAGGTGATTACCCCATACAAAAGCACACCACATAATTGAAAGAAACATGATAAAATAGACCATAAATTACTCCTTTAATGCTAAATTTAAACTACCTGTATATTATAGTGAATTTTCACAAAATGTTCAACTATTTTAAATAAAGCTACCGATAGGTGTATTTAGATGTAGATTACGGTAGCTTTACTGTTAAATCAAGGGAGATTAAGGGATAACATGAGTGTACAAGTAGTTTTAAACGCAGAATTGAATGGAACTCAGTTCAAAGATTCACTTGGAAACGTGCTTTCTGGTGGCTTAGTATTCACATATCAACAAGGTACTTCTATTCCACAAACTACATATGCAAGTGCATATTCACTTGAAATTTCAAATGTAACCTATTTTTATGGCGATTCGTTTAATACAAATCCAATTCCGTTAAATGCATCTGGTTTAATGAGCACTGAATTATGGTTAATTTCTGGTGCATCTTATACCTATGTTGTGAAAGACTATTTAGGTAACATTATAGAGACAATTTAATGGCAACATCACCAGTATGGAATAATGAAGTATTATGTGACCAAAATGGTAATCCGTTATCGAATGGGTTCATATACTGCTATGCTGGTGGTTCATGGACTGTAGAGTTACAAGATCCAGTTCAATTAAATGCTGATGGTATTGCTGTTGATTTTCAAATACCTGGTGAAGTTTATTGTAATCTAAAACTAACAGATCAATACGGTAACTTACAACGTATAGTAGATCCAATTTTTGCAGTACCACCACCTTGGAGTGCTGGGTTTGAATATGATGGCGGAGGTGGTGGTAATGGTAATGGTGGTGTCTATCAAGGTATTGTAAGTGATGATGCTGGTGTTTACTCGCTTGGGTTTGGTGGTACTGGAGACTATGGTGGTAATGCATCGTCAAGCAATGGTGGTAATTCATATACGCTAAATGGAAATGTACCAAATGGATATATTTCCGAAATTATGTTCAATGGAACATATTTCGTTGCGTTGATAAGTGGAATGTTTTACTTCTCAACCGATTTACAATCTTGGACAACAAATGGTACCAATTATAGTGTATACCAAATGTATAGAGATCCCGGAAGTGAAGCAATTTACTTCTCACCATATGGAGCAACAGCACCAAATACAAATCTATATCGTATTGCACCAAACTCCAATACGATTACACAAATTATAAACAACACACCTGGTCCAAATCTAGCTACATATGAAACATCGATTTTAACAGCAAATGGAATTACAGTAAGTACATATGGTTCATATCCAAACTATTCAGCTTGGTGGTCAACTGATCAAGGTGTTACATGGACAGAATCATCTACTAACTTATCGGGTAATGATTGGTTTGGATTAGGTTATACAAATAATCTATGGATGTTGGTTTCTGGTACTTTTAACCCACCATATCCAACAAATGTATGGACATCTACTGATGGTAAGTCTTGGACATTAATTGATTCGTCTGCAACTTCACCACCAGCACAAAATGCAATTTATACCTTTAATAACTTGTTTATGCAGTTTCAAGGTACACAACTTTATACATCACCAAATGGTGTTACTTGGACAACCATAAATTTACCAGTTTATGGATTTGGATTTACACCAGGACCAGTAAGAGGTTATCTATATGGGCCTCAAGGAATCTATGAAACAACCGATGGTGTGACATATACAGCATCTAATTTAACAAGTTATACATCAGATGTTTATGTTGGTGGAGATACATTGGCACTTGTAAGCTCATATGGTAGTGCTCCTGCATACATCTATAAACGCTCATAAATAGGATTACTATGACAACACCTACATTTTTATCACCAGTATTCACAGGCCAGCAATTTTACGATAATAACCGTAATGTACTTGCTGGTGGTCAAATCTATCAATATGAAGGTGGTTCATATACAGTAGAACAGACAACATATCAAGGTTCAAATACTGGAACATCTGCAAATGTAAACCCAATTGTACTTGATGTAAATGGAAGAATGCCAACAGAAATGTGGCTTCAACAAGGATTGTATTACAACTTTACAGTATTAGATGTAAATAATAACCTTCTAATGGAAGTACCAAATGTAGTTGGTGCTGTTGCAAGTTCAGTACCAGGTTCAGGAAGTACTGGTATTTCTGTATGGAACCAATCTGCAACACCTGGTTATATATCAGGTACCCAATTCGTTATTGCTGGTGATGTAACTGGTGACTACGCAATTGGTAATAGAGTTCAATATATCAATGGTTCAACTCAGTATGGGTATGGTACTGTAAGTGCTGTAAGTTATACCTCAGGTAATACAGAAGTTACAGTAACTGACCAAACAGTTTCAATTGGTTCAAATATATCTGCTGTATATTGGAGTGCATTAACCACAACAGGTATTACAGTAGATGCTGGTGCGGTTTCATATACAAGTGCATTAACCTATGCTGCTACAAATACCGTTGGTGGTCAGATTAGTAATATCAACACAGAAATTGCTACAATCAATACAGCAACTGGTGTAACACCTGGTTCATATAGCCAAGCGAATATTACAGTTAATACACTTGGTAGAATTACGGCAGCTTCAAGTGGATTAGTTGTAACTACAAAAGGTGATTTAGAAGGATTCAGTACAACACCAGTTCGTATTCCAGTAGGTGCTGATGGTACAGTATTAACTGCAAATAGTGCAAATGCAAATGGAATTCAATGGCAAGCACCATTTAATTCTAATCTTGCTAATGGTGCTATTGCAAATCTAGTTCGTGCAGGAAGTGCAGGTGTTATTGCAGATCCAGCCTTAACTGTAGCATTAGCAGCTAATATTGTTTACAACTACAAATTCACAGTAATAATGTACTCGCCAAGTGCAGGTGTCTATCAAGGTGTTGGTTATACAGGAACATCAGCAGCTGGCTCCGCATATTATACAAGTTATTATGGTTCTGGTGGTGCAGGTCAAGGTAGTGGTGGTGTAAATGGAACTTTTGCAGTTGGTACAAATGTGTTATTTGCATCTGGTATTGACAACGTTACAGTTATCATTTACGAAGGAACAATCTATACTACATCTGCTGGTAACTTATACCTAACTTGGGGTAATGCAGGTGCTGGTTCAAATAATATGACAAGATATGCTGGTTCTGGTGTTAATGCTGTACAGGTAAGCTAATGAGTATTTCGGGTACAACAACACAAGGTTTAATACCAGCACAAACTGCTCTTGAAGATAAGAAAGGTTTAATTGTAAACTCGTGGTACCACTGGTTAAAGACATTAGCATCTAATCAACAAGCGATTATTGATGGTGGACCATATGTAAGTGCTGGTTCCGGTTCAGGTATTACACCAAGTATTATTGAAGGTACCTATGCAGAAATGGGCACTGGTAAAGCTGGTGATTTGTACTTTACCACAGATACAGGTCAAATCTTTATCAATGTTGGTGGTGAATATACAGAACTAATTCCTGCATTTTCTGGTGATGTAACTTCTACAGTAGGTTCAACAGAATTGACACTAGCAGTTGTCAATCCAATTACATTTGGTTCATTTACGAATATCTCAGCTATTACAGTAAATGAAAAAGGGTTAATTACCTACATTGCATCTGGTCCATCTAATAGTAATGCAAATGGACCACCTGGTTCAATTCAATATGCAGGTGTTGGTGGTGGGTTTGATAGTGATTCAACCAACTTCTTTTATTCAAATAACGGAACACAATCTACTGTAAACTTAGGTGCTACTGTAGGAACGGCACAAATTACATTAGGTTCATTTGCTAGTATTACTGGTGATTCAAGTGGTGATTTAAGTTTAGCAAGTAAAACTGGTGGTTTATTGATAAATGCAGATGGTGCAATTTCACCTAGTATTACATCGCCAAGTTATGGAACTGCAGGTCAAATACTAACTTCTACTGGAAGTTCTGGTGCACCTACATGGCAAAACCCATACGATTGGGGTGAACAAACATATACAATGACATTTAGTTACGGTGATGTTTCACCTGAGTTGATTACTACAATTCCATCTGGAATGTTGATATTCAACGTTGAAATTATCATAAAAACTACATTTAATGGTACTTCTCCGGTACTTACTATAGGAGATGCTGCAAATTACTCAAGTTTAATGAATAATACACAAAATGACCCAACAACTACAGGAACCTATGAAAGTACACCATCTTTTGCATATGGTTCAAATACACCAATATACATATCAATAACCCCTGGTTCTGGTACAACTCAAGGTAATGGCTATATTACGGTCAGATACCAAAAGTAATTATAAATACAACAAATTCATTAACCTTCAAGGATTTTAAATGGCCGTAAACATTTTAGACTTATCTGGTATTTCAGGTACAACATTTCAAGTAGGACTTAAAGGTCCACTTGTAAAAAACAACTCTGGTAATTTTGAACTTACCAACGCTGCTGGAACATCAGATGTTTCGTTAACAGCATTAACAGTTTCTCATTCAGCAACAAGTGGTCAGATTGTATTAAACTCCGCTGCTACTGGTTCTGGTTCAAGTTGGACAACAACAATCCAATCTGCACAAACAGGACAGACAGCTGCTTGGACATTAACCTTACCAGCAAGTCCTGGTACAACTGGTCAAGTTCTTCAAACTGATGGTACTGGTGTTACAAGTTGGGTAAGTACAGCTTCTGGTGCCGCATATGATACAAACGTTGCACACGTTGGTACATATACGGATTCATCTCCATATTCAATGTTTACATTACCAGCAAACGCAATTATTAAATCTGTTTCTGTAAATGTTACAACAGCATTCAATGGAACAAGTCCAGCAATTAGTTTGGGTGTAACTGGAACAACAAGTAAGTGGTTACCATCAACCGATGTTGATTTGACCACAGTTGGTCAGTACGGAGCAATTTATTGCCAGTCTGTTGCAACAGTTGGTTCTTCACAGGCTGTTATTATTACACTAAATCCAGGTACTGGCGGAACAGCTGGTGCTTATGAGATTTTGGTTACATATACAGTTCCAAGCTTGGTCTAATAGATGAATTCTAATACATTAGACCTTACAGGTCGCGATGTATTCATCGGTGACTTGGATTGTGGAAGTACAACAGATACACATGTTGTGGCTGTGATCGATTTACGAAATATCAGTCTCATGCCACACATGGCTATCAATTTAGGAACGATACCTTAATGTCAACATTATTGCAATTACGAAGAGGAAGTCCATCAAGCATTTCATCAGGAGTTGGTTCTGCTGGTGAGTTGTGGGTAGACAGCACAAATTGGTTATTGTACCTAATGGATGGTGTTACAACTGGTGGTCATTTAATTGGACCAGCAAGTGGTTTCGTTTCAAGTGTTTCAGGAACAAGTGGACAAATTGCAAGTACTGGAGGAACCACTCCTGTATTGAGTTTAGTTACTACCGCAGTTACAGCAGGAAGCTATACAAACGCCAATGTGACGATTGATGCTTATGGTAGAATTACGGCAGCATCAAATGGAAGTTCTGGTTCAGGAACCGTCACCTCTGTTGGTTTAACAAGTACAGATTTTACTGTTTCTGGTTCACCAATTACCTCTTCTGGTTCTATTACAGCAAACCTTGCAACCCAGTCTGGTATTACTGCTGGCTCTGGTTACAATACATTTACAGTAAATTCTAAAGGTGTATTAACAGCAGCAAGTACGACTGCTTATTTGACAGCTAACCAAACAATTACCTTATCGGGAGATGTAACTGGTTCTGGTACAACTGCTATTACTGCAACACTTGCAAATACAGCAGTTACTGCTGGTTCGTATACAAATGCAAACATTACAGTTGATAGTAAAGGAAGATTAACAGCTGCATCAAATGGAAGTGCGGGTGGTGTTACAAGTTTCAATACACGAACAGGTGCAGTCACTTTAACATCAGGAGATGTAACAACGGCATTAGGATTTACTCCAGGAACTGGTACTGTAACTTCTGTTGGTTTATCACTACCAGCTATTTTTACAGGTAGTGGAGCTCCAATTACTACAAGTGGAACATTGGGAATTACTCTCAATACACAAAGTGCAAACTTGGTTCTTGCAGGACCAACTACAGGTGCTGCTGCAACACCAACATTTCGTGCTTTGGT
>QGNH01000908.1_pt1 | contig 15118 bp, 20 predicted proteins | sample 1735481 | NCBI WGS metagenome assembly QGNH01 (sample SAMN09239004, study PRJNA386568) | Viral metagenome, whole genome shotgun sequencing project. | reverse complement strand
GGCTCCCAAAGAGTATATGGTGGGAGTCGTGGTAAGAGCCAGCGTCTTTGGCTGACCTACTGCAATGCCGTTCTTCAGCAACTGCACACTCAGTGTGTTGGTCGCTGTGGTGAAGGCTTGGAATGTGACCCCGAAGCCTGTGACGCCTGCAGTCGAGGGGGCAGAGAACACATACCCAGTTGTCTTCAGTACCTGAGAACTTCCTGCCAAAGTGTAGTACACCGTGACTATAACACCGTTGGCCCAGATGAATGTCGATCCACTGGTAACTGCGGCTTTGACGATCACGCCTAGGTGCGTGCCATTTAACATGGCTGGCGTCAGCGTGGTGCCCCATTGGTAAAATGCAGAACCAACAGAGTACACTTTAGCTGAGTTAACAGCTAAGGGAATGTTCACTGCTGTGCCTACGGCTGTGTCTGTGTCTCCATCTGCCAGTTGAATGCTCAGTGAACCACCTGCATTCATGCTACCAGCGTACACTGCAACCGTTACGCCGTTAACAATCGCGTCGGCTGGGACTGCAAGTGCACCGTTGTACGCTATGAGTGGGTTCTGCGCCTGCCCTGCAGCAATGGTTATGCTGGCGAAGGTGTTGCCTCCGCTGGGGTGGTTCAGGAAACTAGGGTTGTTCCACAGTACGGTGCCGCCTATTGGAAGGCTGCCTGCTAGCAGCGGTACTTGAGATGTGACTACCGTGGACCCCGACAGTACCGTTGCGTAACCTACGGTACCCATGACATTGTTGGGCGTCTGCCATGCGTTTCCACCGCTCAGCGCAACGGACACGGCTGCGGTAGGAATGTTAGGCCCAAGGAACTGCCCAACGATTGACACGGCAGTTCCCGTAAGGTTAATGTACGTCCCTGCTGGGAGCGCAACGTCGGCTGTGAAGGTACCAGCGATGGCGTTGACGTAGATCACGAAGATCGTTTGCCCGTTCAGAGACTGTGCGCTTCCTGAGAATCCCTGAAGCACGAACCCTTCGTTCACCGTGGGAGTCGAATTTCCTGAGTACGAAAATGTACCAACGCTGCCACTGCCTACTTGCAGCATCGTGATGTTCAAAGATGATGCATAGGAATAGACTGAGGACAGGCCAGCGCGAGTGAACACGCTGCCGATAATGAAGTCGCAATCCCAGCACCTTGGGGAGGCACCTTCGGGAAGGTCTTGAGCGTTGCAGTTGGTGACCAGACCGCCCATCGTATCTAAAGAAGCTGTCAAGTATGTTGCGAGAAAATCGTTTCCATTTTCTCTCTTGTAGTTACCCACAAGTTCAGACTATATCATCACCCTGACGGGTGTCGAGTGCTTCGGGAACACTGTTCCCTACTCCCTGCTAAGGGATAGTCGTTGCACCTTCCGCTTACGCGGCTCGGCTCAGGATTGACCTATTACTAGGTGATTCCCTGAATTCTCTCGATGAATCATCTGCATATTGCTATACAGAGCGGCTATTTACTTCTTAGTTAACCGAGCTGTTCGAGGTTATGCCCCAAGGTTGCTCCATTTCTCCACGTATGATATCGCGGCTTTCATAATTTCTACGTTCTCTTGGAGATTTCCTATTCCAAGGTTACAGTTTCCACATAGAATGCCTCGTGGCTTTGGCGGATCAGAATGTTCATGGTCAGCGTGTGCTACGGCATGGTTGTGATCTTTTTCTCTATTCAAAACTTTTCCACAAATACAACACTTTTCATCTTGCTCTGCAAAAACAGCATCGAATCTCTCAGGGGTCCACCCTATACGTTTGAGTTGCCCTTTGCGTTTTCTCTTCAAGTACTTTTCTCTACGCACTGGGTCCAGTTTGTCCAAATTCTTTCTCAAAAACTCTGACATTACTCTCGCATCTCTTCTATTGCATATCTTGCAGACTCTGTGTTCTTTTCCTCGTTGCGTTTTGAGGATTGTATTTTCTTCTGTAAACTCGTGCCCGTGCATGCAGTGGGTCTTACCTGTGTTCTGGTTACTGTGCGTACCGCTTAGTGTTTTGTTTTCGTGGTACCAGTTCAGTTTGTACTCCCGCATTTCTTCTGCGGTCTTCTTTGGTTTTGCGTTCATTGTGTCCCTCTCATAGTAGGTGGCATGGGAGCGCTATGAGACGCCCCCACACTAGCGCTGGGTAATTAGTCCAGCGATGTTTTCGTAAGTGCATCTACGCACTCTTTGAATGTTGAATCAAGTGGTACTGGTACAAAGATCACACGGTCTGTGCTCACGTGTGTACTGTCATCTGCTGGAACGGCAAGGTACATATTGACCAGTCCGTTTGACTTCCCTTTTCTCAGCAAAACTCCTGACATCATAGTGCTCCTCGTTTGGTTTTTACCACGTGGTCATTACCGCTGAACGAAGCCAAGTGTTGGGGGCCACGCATAGGTAAAGCCGCGTAGAATCCCATGCGATCTGCCCTGCTATTCCAGTGGAAGATGCTGTGGCTGGTACATTGCTGGGTATACTGAACACTGAGCCAACGATTGATACACCACTTGTGGTGATGTTCAATCCAGCGAACCCGCCAGCTACTCCAACGTACAAAGGACTGCCATACACATAGCAGGTGTCCCCTGATGCACTTATGATACCTGCGTGCCCCGACTCGTTTGATAGGTTGAAGTTTCCAAATCCATCGCCAAGCAACAGAGCGTTGCCATTTCCATCGGACACTGCAGCGCCGTAGGTAGTCCCATCGTAGAATACTGAGAGACCACCACCACTGCTGGCCAGAGACAAAAAAGCATAGCCGTCTGTCATCTGGAACAGGTTTCCGAACGCATCGGTAATGGTAATGCCTGTTGCATCCGAAGTGACTACGTTGCCGAACTGACTCAATGAAGCTGCGGCTGTTGTCTGATACGTACCATCGGCAAAACGAACACCAAGTGTGCTTGTGTCTACTGCTGTGCTGCCCATTCTCTTGTTATCGCTCATGGCATCTGCACCAATCTGGCGTCCAAGTTGTACGGGTCATTCGTTGCTCCACCTGCGTACGTGGTGCTCAGGGTAACAGTTGTTCCCCCAAGTACCAACAATGGATATGTTTCCATGATGATAGTTCGGGCATCCAGAGGTAAAGTAACCGTGATAACCTCAGGCCCCAGTTCACAGGTGTAGTTGATGGTGGCCAGCACTTCGTGCCCTGCTCCCGACAGCCCCGCCGATGATAGGTACATAGACACGGCAACCATCTGTGTAGAGGTAGGTGTCAAAGAAACCGATTGTGCAGTAGTGGCGTTGAGCAGTTGAAGTCTCTGTGAAATGACAGGAACACTCGCTATGATGCTGTCCAGAATGACAAAGTTGTTGGCAAGTTCCGATGCCATGTCCCGTGTGGACAGTTGCAAATTTGGTGTTTCTTGCGAAGGGTAATACGGAGTTGGAGATGTAGTCGCAACTTGCGTATTGCCTTCTATGCGCTGCGTCTCTAAGTTCGCAGTGTTTAGCGCTGGTTGGGGTCCGTTTTGGAAACCCTCTGCCTCGGCCTGCGCTTTGGTCAGTTGTGCTAGTGTTAAGAATGCCATGTATGCTCCAATAGCGGTAGTGCCCCGCCGTACGCGCTGCTGGCCGCGAACTTAAAACAACAGCAGAACAAGGTCGCATCCGAGCGGTGACCTTGCGAAGTGTTTTCTACGAGCGATCTCGTCGTCGTCCCCCGACTCTCACGGGTGCTTGCTTTAGATTTTAGTTGTGTACGTTTGGGCGTATCTCACGCCCTGCTCGATTGGTGTCGAGTCCTTCTACAAGTTAACTAGGGTTGACCCCTGTAGCTGCCTTGGCTGCGGCTCTGCGGCACTGCACAGGGCTCACAGTTACGGTAGCTACTTTGTCTCCGATGTTTCCTGGCATGTCCACTGTGACTAGCACACTGTCTGCCGCGCCTCCAACGCCATCTGTGGCACCAGAAGCCCCCGTGATGGAGGTAACTCTGCCACGTACTTGTACTTCATCACCAACGGAGAAGGGACTCCCGTTGATGTCTCGTTCAGTTAAAGCCATATTATTATCCTCTCACCGACGTGCGGTCAACCCATGCTTCGAACAGAAGCACATCAGCCAAAACTCCAGCGGGAAGTGTTTGACTGGCTGAAAGTTCAACTCCAAGGTAAAGAATCTGGAGTGCATCAGTCGTAGGGCTGTAGTGGTACTTGATTCCAGCAGTGGTGCTCGTCAGCGGCTCTTCGCCGTACACGTCGCACTTCAGGAATGCGTTGACATCCACAGTGCGCACATCCAAGAACGGAAACAACCCGAACGGAATGCCGCCTACAGTGTACCCACCTGGGGTAAGTGTCACTAGTCCCCAAGCCCTAATAACTTTTCCCGTTATGTCAGGAAAGCAAAGTTCTGACAAAGTAGAGACCGTAGCCGCTACTGAGGAAGTTGTTACTGGGAATGGAGGAACAGGGATGACACCGCCTGCGGCTATAGTGACCGCATTGCCGAGCAATGTAACTGCTCCGGTCAATCCGATGGCTCTGCCAGCCAAGGATGCGCCTGTGCCTAACGACACGGACGCTAGTGCAACGACATCTCCAACCATCACGGCTGATGTTCCGATGGTGGCCGAACTGCCTACTTGCCAAAAGACGTTCTTGGCGAGTGCGCCGTTCGTCAGAAGCACCGTTGCTCCTACGTTGATGGTTAGTGCTGATCCTACTTGGAAAATGAAGTTTCCAGGTCCACTTAGGGTTAAGGTTCCACCCACGGACAGGCCCAACGTGCTAGACGCTGTGTAAGTTCCAGCGGTAAGAACTTGTCCAGCAAGTTGAGTAAGTATCGTGCCTGGAGCCAAGTTCTTATAGACGTTCCAAGCTGCCAGAGCATCAGTCTGTGCTTGTAGTGCAATTGCGTCGGTGATGTGTTGTACCGATGGGGCAACAACGATGCCGGGTGGAAACCCAGTCACCGAAGTTCCAGGGGACAACCCAAGGTTCCCACCTGTGATAACGGTGGCACCTGAGTTGGTAACCGTGGACGCTCCAAGGATCGCAAACGCATCTGCCGATGCCAGTTGTTGATCAATTGTTAAAGGCATGTGTGCTCCTTATCCCAGAACCGTGGTTCTGTTCCACACTGCCAAGAACAGCACAGTGTCATTGAGGACTGCCGCTGGGAGTGGTGTGCCAGCTACTAGCTCAACCCCATTGAGGGTGATCTGAAGAACGTCACCAACTGGGCTATAGTGATATTCATAGCCGCCAACCGTGGCAGTGATTACATCCTCACCCCATGCGGTGCAACGAAGGAACCCGTTGAAGTCAACGGTGCACGTGTCGGCATACTGCAGAAGACCCATAACGAGTCCCCCAGCAACATAGGTGCCTGCCGAGAAGATTACTTGGCCCCACGCCTGCAAAGTTTTTCCTGTGATATCTGGGAAGCAAATTTCCGAGAGTGTGATTACTGAAACTACGCTAGACATTTGATTTTCTTTCCCCGCGCTAAGGCGGATACGTCGTCGTTAAAATTGCCGCTTCTTCAGCGACAAAACTTGTGGGCATGGAATCCACTTGCGAACCTGCATAGTGTTCCACACTCGTCTTGCTTTGAACTCTTCCACACGTGGGTCTTTGGGCATGTTTTGTGTCAGCATAACCTTAGCCATTTCTATGCGATGGTCCATTTCCGCCATGCGGTTGTCTTCTCTACGCGCAGCGTTTTCCGCACGCATCTGGTCTTCAGCGATTGACATTGAATACCCTCTTCATCTCTGCAATGTTTTGGTCGTGCGGCAGACTGCCGTAGCTGTTAACCCAAGGAATGTACATTACCCACGCAAAGGGACCATCCACTGGGTCCACCCAAGCCTTGTCACGCTTAGGTGCTCGCAGCCCTCTGACCTTAGGTGCAAAGTCTTCTTGTCTGCCAGTGTGGATTACGTAGCGATTGTCATGGTGCAGTGTTATGCCGTCTTTGGACAGCGTACTGGTGACCCACACTTCATCATTGTTGTCTCTGGGCAATTCCGCAGATGCTACAAGCGCCAGCGACCGTTTAGACATCCAGTAGCAGAACCCGTACGGTACAGGGTACGGTCTGATGTCATTCCTGTGGCCCACAAAGTCGTAACTTTGAAAGTTTGACGCCAGCAACTTGTGTGGCACCACTACAACGTCATCGTCAATTTTTAGGACGTAATCATAACCTTGCGCCAGAGCCCATCGTACAATGGCTCTCACTTTGCTTGGCAATCCCTGATAGGAATCGTCGCAGTCTAGAAATACTTCATCCGCTTGGGGCTCTCGCGTGGATGGGCCAAGGAAAAACCGTACATCCGCTCCGTTGACAAGTGGCAACCACGTATCGCGTATGCATTGCTGATACGCCAAGCGTGTGTGGCAATTCACGACAGCCAACAAAACCTTCATTACCCTCTCCTGAGTCTTTGCGGTGACCTTCCCGTCCTTGCGATAGGCTGCAAAGGAGGAAGTGTTTGTCGAACCACAACCATGTCCTTAGCCACGTCTGCGGCTATCTGCGACACAGCCTTTATTCCCCATTTATTTTGGAACTTCTCTGCTCCTGTTCGGCAATCTGTGCCCGGTCCTGTGCGAGCAAAGGTGCTGCCAGCATTCTTATGTTCTACGGACACTTTTGAGGTCACTGCCAACTGGTACCCTGACTGCTGTACTTTCCAACAGTGCGAGTCATCATCATATCCGTAAGAACCACCAAACTCCTCATCCATGTAACCAGCTTTTTCTATGACTTCTCGTTTGATGTACACACAGATGTAAGCCAGACGCTGATGTGAGTAGGTGATGCCCTCTGCCATTGGATATAGTTGCAAGTTGTTGCCTGCCGCCCCTATGATGCGCGGGGAAAGTACGCCTATGCTTGGGTCTGAGTACGCAATCTCCTGCAGCAGTTCCCACGTGTTGGGCTGAAGGAAGCGCACATCGTCTCCACAGTACAGAATGTCGCTATCAGGCGCGGCGGCTTGCCACGCAATGTTTGCAAAAGCTGGGTTAGAAAATGGACCTTCACCTTGTATGCTTGTCCACATTACACCAGTGGGCATTGTGATTAGGTCACCGTCCCGTACAAACACCTTGGGAATAGTAGGAAGGTACTGGTTTGCACTCTCTACGAACCTGTCGAAAATATCAGGAAACCGCCCTAGAACTGCTATAGTCACTGGTTTCAATTTAGCACCCCGACCCTACGTATTGCATGAATGAGCCTTGATTTACCACACTAACTCTCAAGTAACCAAACTGAACAGATGTTTTTCTAGTGTGGCAATTAGCGCATCGTACTTCACACTTACTTATTTCTTTAAGTACGTTTTCCCAAGTGTGCCCTGCAATTACAGTAGAAATCTTAGGAGCGTTGCTCTCGCTTCTAGGTACAATGTGGTCAAACTCTAGAACTATTGGATCAGTTTCTCCACAGTCTACACATGGGTGGTTTTCAAAGTAAGTTATAAGGTTTCTTTGGTTTTCTTCCCTATGTTGCCTACAACGCACATTGTTCTTATCTTTGTGCTCTGCATTATATTTATGCAGGTAACAAGGAGCACACAGCCCTTTTGAATGGTACTCTCTATCGGGATGGCATGAGGCCATCTTCTCTTCTATTGTCGCTGGGCGCATAGTCCCTCCGCAATTGTCTGAGCAACGAAGTGCATATCCGCTGGGGTTAGACCTTGGTGCATCCCAATAAAGAACCCTTGCTTCTCCAGACGACTTGCCACAGGGTACCGCTCAGCAAGCCCTGGGAACAACTTCCTGTATATGGGCTGGCTCAACAACGGGAACATAAAGCGGGTTTCAATTCCCTTCTGCTCCATGTGTAGCAGCAAGGCGTCTCGATTCACCCCTGCCTTGCAGACAAATGGAAACATCATATACGAATGCTCATACCCTTCAGGTATGGTTGATAGCTGCAGTTTATCTTCGTATGGTTTTAGCAGAACGGTTAGAAGAGTAGCATTACAGCGTCTGCGGTTGATGCTAAACGCCCACCGCTCCAGTTCAGACAGGGCGATTGCCGCCTCTATCTCTGTGCAGCGGTACGAATACCCTACGCGGTCAAATTTGTAACGACGCTCTATCATGTTCTTGGTTATGTCGTCGTCATCGTCAATGCTGGTATAGATGCTGTCCCGACCGTGCGCCATGAGGCTGCGGCACAGTTCGTCGTACGCTGGGTTATTGGTTGTTACCAAGCCGCCCACGCCACCTACAATGAGATGCGCCACGTAGGTGCTGAAGCACGCCATGTCTCCAAACGTTCCTACTGATCTGCCGTCAATGCCAGCAAACATTGTTTCACATGAGTCTTCTATTACGTCCAGTCCGTAGTGATGGGCGATGCTCATAATCCTCGGCATGTCGGCTGGAAGGCCGAAGAGATGAACAGGAATAATGGCTCTGGTCCTAGGGGTAATCTTCTCTGCAATCTTGTTTGGGTCCATGTTGAACGTTACTGGATCAACATCCACGAACACGGGCTTCAGGTTATTCTGCAACACCACATTCGATGTGGCGATGAACGTAATGGCTGGGACCAACACTTCGTCCCCGTCTTCGTAGTCAAACCTGTGGCGTTCCTTGAGTGCTGCCAACGCGATTTGCAGGGCGGATGTTCCGCTGTTGCAGAACACTCCGTGGCTACAGCCATGCAACTTTGCAAAGTCCTGCTCAAACTTTGCCGTGTACTTTCCCTTAGACAGCCTGTTTGAGTCTAGGCAGTCGTTGACGTACTTCTTTCCTTGCTCGCTTATATTGAGTTGCCCTAAAGTTATCACTGAGTCGTCTCCTACTAAAGGCGTTTTCTTATTTCCTCGTCAATCCTCTTATGAAGGTTGGTGTACTTCATGGCTTCGTGCAGGTTCTCGTCAATAGCATCAAGTTTTGTTGCATAAAAACTTGACGAGAGGCTCCCTAGGATTGCCATGAGTTCGTCTTGCGTTTCGAATGACAGGATACTGTCGGTGTTGAAGTATTCTCCAACGTTCGGACAGCCCCAGTATATCGGTACCGTACGTGACACCAAACAATCTATCAACTTCTCTGTAATCCAGTTAGTGCGCCTTCCGTTCTCCATAACGATTGCGTACTGGAAAGGGTACAGAAATTCCTTCTTGTCTTCTACATATGGAGGAGACATGTGCTTTGTTATGGGGACTTGCCCCACCTGCGCTGAGAGGACATTGAAGATGTCATGCCTAAAGTAATGTCCCTTGCACATCGTCTTGGAACTGGTCAGGTAAGACGCGGCAAACTGCTTCTTAGACACATCGCAGTCATCGGCTGGGTCTTCCGCCCATCGGCACGTTCCGAAGATGAACTTATGCGCGTTGTTTGGGCACCCTACTAAGGTTCTTTCATTCCACGCCAAGATTAGGTCGTAGAACGTATGCCCATCGAGTAACGGCTGCTCTGTAGGCACGATGTCAGGTGGCTCCAGTTGAAAGAACACCTTGTACTCTGTGGTGTCTGAAAAGTCGAAAGTATCTGTGGCTATGGACACGGGTCTAACTTGATCCGCAAAGTGGTTGTGCAGAGTTCCGCCTACGGTTTTAACTTTGAACATTTTTGTACCACTCCACTGTTTTCCTGAGTCCTTCTTGTAAGAACGTTGTAGCCTTGAACCCAAACTGCTCTGCGCGGCGTGTGTCGAACAGTCTGCGTGGCTGCCCCTCTGGTCTGGTTGTATCCCAAACGATTCCACCACGAAAGTCAGTTGCGTCGGCTATGGTGTACACGAGGTACTTAATAGTAGTCTCTATCCCCGTGGCTATGTTGACGGGTTCTTCACCGTCGTACTTCTCGGTCGCCAGAACAATGGCTTCGGCGCAGTCCTCTACATACAAGAACTCCCTAGTAGCGCTGCCTGTTCCCCACACTGCCAGGGTGCGTTCGTTTGCTTTGGCGTTTAGGCACTTTCTTATGAGGGAAGGGATGACGTGCGAGCGCTCTGGGTCAAAACTGTCTCGTGGTCCATACATGTTCACTGGGATCAAACCTATGGCGTTCATGCCATATTGCTTGCGGTACGCTTTGCACTGTTCCAGAAGGACACGCTTAGCAATCCCGTAGGGAGCGTTGGTACTCTCTGGATAGCCATTCCAAATGTCTTCTTCTTTTGCTGGTAAGGCCACGTTAAGTGGGTATGCACAAACGCTGCTAATCGCCACGAACTTTTCCACGCCATACTCTCTGGCCCCTTCGAGCAATTCCAATCCCATTGTTAGATTGTCATACAAGAATCGCGCTGGGTTTGCAGAGCACGCTTGTATGCCACCGCACATAGCGGCTGCGTGTATCACAACATCTGGGCGATACGCTCGGTACATCTCGCAGACTTCTTCTCGTCTGCGTAGGTCAAACAGGGAGTGTCTTACAGAAACTACCTCTGCTTCACGCTCGCACAGCTTATCAACTACATAAGACCCTAAAAAACCGTACCCACCAGTAACCAGTACACGTTTATTTGAAAGATCAAGCATGTGCAGCCTTCTTCCACATTTCCTTAGCGGCTATTCCTATTTTTACTTTAGCACTTTCACTGTGTCTGTAGCCTGTCTGATTTGGTGGTTTTATATTTTTTGATCTTAAAGTTTGCCTTATTCTTTCCTTGTGCTCTTCAGACAGTGGTTTACGTAGGGTTTTTGATACCTTTAACCCTTTGTTCCAAGGCACTCTTCCTATACCATAGTGCCTACCTTTTAGACCTTCTGCTATTCTTTTTTTGGAATCTTCTGTGTGTCGTAAGCCTGTTACTCCATCACCGCCGTCCGTGTGGTTTACTAGTATTCCTTGTTTTGTGTCTTTTCTTCCGTAGTAAGAAATTAAGAATCGTTCTGCAAAAAACGCATCTTCCTCTGAATCGAATTCTTGCACTATTATTCTATCTTCAGTAGGAGGTTTTAATTTTGACTTAATACCTCTCCAATGGCTACGATTGCCGTGACCTTTTCCTACATAATATGGTGTTCCGTCTTCCCGTAACCACATATATGTGTAAAATTTATTCATTTTCTGAGTTCCTTTAAATCGGCTTCGACCATCATGGTTAACAACTCATCCCATTTCACTTTAGGTTCCCACCCAAGTTCTCTCTTAGCTTTTGAAGCATCTCCCTGAAGTATATCAACTTCAGTAGGTCTAAAGTAACGCTCATCTATACCTACGTACTTCGACCAGTCCAAACCTACGTGATTAAATGCCACTCCAAGCATGTCTTTTATAGAGTGAGTCTCTCCGGTCGCTAAAACGTAATCGTCAGGCTTGGACTGTTGCAGCATGCGCCACATTCCTTCCACATACTCGGCTGCATACCCAATATCGCGCCTAGCATCTAGGTTACCAAGAAGCAACTTATTTTGCAACCCTAGTTTTATACGTGCCGCAGCAAGAGTGATTTTATGCGTCACAAAAGTCTCGCCACGCCGTGGGGATTCGTGGTTGAACAAGATACCGTTGCAGGCAAACATGCCCTGCTCCCTAGCGTTCACTGTGTACCAGTAGGAAAATAACTTAGCTACTCCATAGGGCGATCTGGGGTAGAATGGCGTAGTCTCTCGCTGTGGGGTCTCCAACACTTTGCCGAACAGTTCCGAAGAACTGGCTTGGTAGTACCGCGCCTCTGGGCAATGCGACTTTACTGCCTCTAAGAGCCTTAGGGTTCCCATGGCGTCCACATCCGCCGTATACTCGGGGCAGTCAAATGACACGCGCACGTGCGACTGCGCACCAAGGTTGTAAACCTCTTCAGGCTTCACCTTGGAAAGAAGGGAGCCAAGTGCACTGCCATCACTGAGGTCACCGAAGTGCAGATGCAGTTGGTCAAAGATGTGGTCAATACGCTGCGTGTTGAGGGAGGAGGAGCGGCGCACGATGCCGTGCACTTCATAGCCTTTGCTAAGCAGCAGTTCTGCTAAGTAAGAGCCATCTTGGCCCGTAACGCCAGTTATAAGTGCTTTCTTCATACCTTCTCCCGAGTAGCACACGACTTGTGCATGAGGTGGTATTCTTTTTCTCTAATCTCTATGTGTGCCTCTGGTGTTGTTACAGGTTTAGAGCAGAGCACACAACGTCTTCCGTGCACATGGAAGTACAACTCTAATGCCATTTTCTTCCACTTCATAATCTGAGCCAACGATCTGGGACGATATCCGCTGCGTCTTCGTTTCCTGTTCTGAACCACTGCTTGGGGGCTATCACTGTCCCTGTCTTGTCGGCCCCTAGCCACGCGCCCCACCATGAAAAACTGCTATTGGCTATGATTGCATCCTTGCATTTGCTCATCAGCCATATTTCTTCGTGCGGGGTGCACTGTACTTTTGTATGTGGAACAGGCAGTGTGCAACTTGGGTCATCTGAGAACAGGAAAAAGTTGTGCCCCTTGAACCTAGCTGCTGCACTTTCATAGTAACCCATAGGCAGAGCGCCATGCCTTTGAGCCGCCCACGTCAGGTAATCGCCACGTCGTACGTGAACCATTACACTGTTCGGAGTTGCGCTTATTTGCTCTGCAAACTTCTGGGCCGCTGCGCTTGGCGCGTCCCTAAGGGTCAACTCTGTTTTCAATGTATCTGCGATGTGGTTGAAATACTTCTCGCACTGCCAGTACCCAGCAAGAATTGAGTTCTCTTCTATCTCTGGGATTGGATCAAACCTAAGTGATCGCTCTGCAATCCAGCGCCAGCCTGGGTGTGGAATGACGGGAAGAGTAATGTTGAAGTGGTTTATCTGCAAACCGTACTGATTGCAAGCGTCTGTAAGGTTCACATGGTATCTTCCTACCAACGAGCGTGCAAAGGCATACTGGAAAAGTTGATTGCCTAATCCCCCGCATGTGTTTACGGTAACCATTCTGAGTCCTAACTGTTGATTGGGCTGGGCCAAGTTACATGGGACCATACCCTGTCCGCGTGGTCGCGGTAATACTGTTCCTCTTCTGAAAAAGGTTTTTCTAAGTACCATGGAGTGTGCTCCACAACGTACGGCATATCCATACGAAGGTTCTGCCATCCAGCGCCTACCCACGGGGAGTATGCGTTGTAAATTGCAAAGGTTGTGTCCAACGGCGCATTGAATGCTCCCGAGGAGTGCCTACGCTTCCAGAATACACCTTCACCTTCCCAGCCTTTTCCGTCTCCGTTAGTGATGAAGTCCCTACTTAGGTCTGGTATGTTGTCGAGCCGCAGTCCGGGGCCAACCTTGCCGCAACCGGGGTTCTCCGCAAGCAGACTCAAAAGCCTATTTACAAGGTCCAAAGGGCAGCACTCGGACGGTACAAGGTCCGAATCCGTCACCACATAGGGTGTTCCTTGCGTTTCCTGCCTGTTACAGCCCCAGAAGCCCCACGGGCCTAGATTACCCTGCTTTACAACTTCTACGCCCTCTGGGGGCTTGCTGTACCATTCTAGGAGGGGTCCGTAGGTACTCGCGTTGTCCAGAATGGTGACATTCTTAGTTCCTGACTGAAGCAGCCATTCTGTTAGCGCTTTGGTGCTTGCCAACCTATCGCGGTTGTTGATGTACACAGGCACTTGCGAGGCTATGTCTCTCTGTGCTGCGGGTGCTGGCGGTACGTCCACGTTGTTTGTGGCACGTAGGCGAACCTCGCCCCTGCTAAAGCGGCTCTGAGCCATAGGTGCTGATCCTCTCCTGGGTAGGGTTCGGATTGGAATCCTCCCACCTTTTCAAACATGCTGCGCCGCATTAGTACGGTCACGGGTATGTAGTTGGCTTCCTTTACGGCATCGTAGTTGAATTCTCTAGTGTTCCACGTTTTGGTAAAGCCTTCTTCTTGGCAGTTGGAATACACTACGTCGGCACCGTTGCTAGCAGAGACCAGAGTGGCAATATGATCTGGCAGGAGGTTGTCATCGTCATCACAAAAAACCAACCAATCGTATGACGGCTCTAAGCCTCTAACAATCCTGTTGCGAGTCTTTGCGGCTCCTTCTTTTTCGGAGTCTACTCCTATTGCGTGAAAGATTTCACCTTTCCACGTCTGCGCCAGCACAGACTGCTTGCACTCTTCCAACAAGGAGGTTCTACTGCAAACGGTAGGGGTGATCACTGCTATTTTGTTCACACCGTCTGTTCTTCCTGTTGAATCAAACATCTCGTGCTCCCAGTCGTAAAACTCACGTATATCTTCATTGTGAAACCCTGAGACGGTGCTAGTTAGTCCTCGTGTCCACTCGTTGTGCTTGTCGTACATCCAAGACTTATCGAACTTGGCGGGTGAGCCTTCTACGTAGTTTGTACGAGACAGGTGTATGCTTATGGTGCTGTTGCTTTGTGTTGGGCCTGTCCCATACACGTTCTCCTCGTAGCGAGTGTCGTGGTAGATTTTTAGGTCTTCATGGGTATACACTAACCCGCCTGTCCACCTGTCCTCTGCCCACCCTAGGACGTTTTGCGCTGTGGTGGTTGGTGTGTTGTTAGGGCGTTGTGGTGCTCTTGATCTTAGCGGCCTTCTGTTTGGCGGTATGACTACTACTGTGTCCCCCTTAGGGATATGAGCAGTTGCCAGCGGCCTGTAAGCCTTCTTGCTGAGCCAATACCCTGCGCCCCCTGTGCAGTATGCAAAACTGCCTTGCGGTCTGCACGCAAAGTTGCCTACGTAGTCGTAGTGTTCAAATCCACTTCTTAGCAGCCTATCGGGACACACATAGGTGTCACAAAAGCACTTGAAAATGAAGTCGTATTCATGCTCCGAAGCCCATTGGTATATGGAACGAGTTTTGTAGGTGACATTGCTGTAGTCATCAGGGACATCTAAGTAAACTTCATCGGGCAGGGTTATGGTGCTGCCTTGCCCCATGAAGATTTTGTAGTCTGCTCCCTTTATGCTAGGAAGCCATGTGTCCCTGAGCGCTTGGTTGTTTCCGTTAGTCCTGTACAACTCGCAACTGAGTACTGCGATTAGAACTTTCATTGCTAGTCCTTATGCTCCTCGTGTTCGGCAACCTTATCGCCAGCCTTCTGGAACATACTGGTGAATTTCATGACACCGTACGGGGATACTGCAAAGGTTGCCAATGCTCCTATGATTAGCGGCATACCTCCAACCCATACCTGTAACTTTTCCACGGGTTCACCCATGGCATGACGCGCTACCCACCAGATCAATGCCATGGAGGATA
>QGNH01001446.1_pt2 | contig 15127 bp, 18 predicted proteins | sample 1735481 | NCBI WGS metagenome assembly QGNH01 (sample SAMN09239004, study PRJNA386568) | Viral metagenome, whole genome shotgun sequencing project. | reverse complement strand
TCAACGCCCGTGCAATATATGGAGGACTTCTATCGCGCTGCCTTATTGTCTACGGAGATAAAGTTCGTCATAGAAATTCCTTAATGTACTTAGACTCCGCGCGCTTTGATCCCACCGCGCTGAGAAAAGGTATGACTAATATTAGTAATCTAAAGGGATTCTTCAAATTAACTGATGAAGCTAAAAGGGAATACGATCAATGGTATAACGAGGTTTGTCCGGGGCTTGAAAAGAGTGCGGGGATTACAGGAGCAGAGGGTAGAGTACATGTTAATGTACTCAAAGTGGCAATGTTATTGTGTGTATCTCGTAAGTGCTCCTGTCTTGTAGATGCAGAGGACATTAGAACAGCTATACGGGATGTACAGGCATTATTTGTTAACTATAAAAGGTTAACATTAGGGAGCGGCAAGAGTAAGGATGCAGACCCACAAGTCAAAGTATTAGAAACATTGTGGCGGGCAGACAACCATACATTAACGCGTCGGGAATTGATGGCTTTGATTTGGGCCGATGTCAGTGACGAAACATTAGACTCGGTTTTGAGAACTTTCACGCAGGGAGGTTTAGTGGTTATTTCTGGAGAAGATGGACAACAGCATATTAAACTAGGGGATAAAGCAACAGAGTACTTTAAGGCTAGTAAGGCGAAATGAACTATCGTATAGGAGTAGAAACAGCAAAACCCGGTAGCCGCTGTAAGTGTGGCCACGTAATAGAAGCGCACGGTACACAAGGTAAGATATGTGCAGTATGTGATTGTAAACAGTTTGAATTGAAGGGTAATAAGTGATAAGGGAATAAATTTAGAAGATAGAAAGTAAAAAAGAATGCCGCTCGATCCGTCTTCCTCTGATACGTATTGCAGAGGTAACCGAATCGAGCGGCATTTTTTATTTCTGTTGGTTTACTACGGGGTTACCGTTCTTAAGTAAATTAGCGAGTAAACCTAAAGCTGAAGTAGTTACCGGTCCATTCCCCGTTATAGGTGTACTAGGATATTGCTTACTACCTACACCTTTAAGGAATTGTGCAATTTGTCCCCACATTCCTGTGGGGATCTTCTCAGAATCTGTAGTCCTAACTCCCGGTGTAGTTACTGTAGTTCCCTGCCTTGTACTTTGATTGGATGTAGTACCCGCTGACTCACTCCCAAATACAGCTTTAGATATCCTGTCATACTCTGAACTACCGTTACTGTCTACAGTAGTATTAGTTTGGTATTGACCTTCACGAGGTACATCTTTGGTAACCTTATAAGCTTTAACATACTGTCCACTATCTGGATCTCTAGTAATAGTTTCAGTTACAGAATCAGTGGGCTGAAACCCTAACTTTACAGCATCGCTGTGGCTAAGATTCTTACTAATACCATTCCCAATTACATCGTTATACCCTGTAGTACTCCTATTTGAAGTACCTGAACTACTTGTAGTCCCACTAGTCTCACTAATTGTAGGTTCAGCACTGCTTATAGTCCTTCTTGTAATTGGGTTTAGGGTGGGTCCAACATTTAACAACTCCGGTAATCCAATTCCAGTAAGTGCATTAACTCCACCCTTTGCCACACTATTAATTAATGGTTGATCCCCACCTTTAATAAAGCTCATTAATTGATCTAGTGCTGTACCTCCCGCAGTACTTGCTCCCATCTTTGACATAACCTGCATAGCCGGACTTAACTCACTTAACATCTTTCCTACTCCGGGTATTTCAGGTAAAGCCAATTGAGCGGCTACTGGTATAGCCATTTGTCCGATATTGTTAATTGTAGATGGTAAATCAACATTACCTTTAGAGTCTTTAACTAATGGAGATTGTGATCCACCTAAACCTGTAGGGTCACTATCTACTGGCCCTAAGTTACTACCAAATTTCTCTGTATTACCCCCTTCATAACCCTTAAATCCATTCTTATCCCATACTCTAGTTCTATCTTCGCCGGGATCGTATACCCGGGTATAGCCCATATCTGGATTAGATGATGCCATTACTTAAGTATGCCTCCCGCTTCGTATTTCCCTGTAAGCTTAGCCCTATAAAACTTAGCCGCAACACTACCGGGTAGTTTGTTAATAGCATTCTGATTAGTGTTAACAAAATCATTCCACTGCTTCAACTGCTGTGCTTTAGGTAAAGTGGCTACTTGATTAGACATGTGTAATCCCAATTCATCTGCCGCTAGAGCTATCTTAGTATTGGCTATATCTGGTGTATCCGTTCTGTTAGGGGTTAAACCATCAAACCTAAGCGCCATTTGTGGACTAGACCCTGCTCTAGCTAACGATAGTCCTGCCGCCTTTTCAAGGTCTGGTGTAATAGCAGTTTTAAGTGCGTTTAATTGAACTGTAGATGGACTAACCGTACCCCCAAATGCACCTGCTATCTTCTGTGCGGCTGATGCGGCTAGATTCGCTGTTTGTCCGCCGGGTTGTGTGTTATCTTGTAGAATACTACGTATACCGGGAAGTGAAGTACCTAAACGTGCTAACGAACTTCCAGTACTATCAAATTCTTGTATTACACCTTTAGGTGGTTCTACCATACCGTTAGCAGTTAGATAAGCTCCAGCCGCTTTCCTACTAAGCATGTCTGGTATATCCTTAAGTGACTTCTGCCCACTAGCTACCATTTGTCCATCTATAGCCCCATCACTAGCCACCTGTTCAGGTGTACGCCCAGCTGTAAGTTTAAGATTGTCGGCGTCTCGTCGAGTAGCTATAGCTTCCTCTCTCCACCCTTGATTGTACTTAGCCAACATTTCTAAGATATCAGCCCGTTTATTAGCTACTGCTAATTGCTCTGCCATTTTAGAGTTTGCTGTCTTACCTGTAGTCTGATCATACTCATTAACTTGACTAGTTAAATCCGCCGCTCTCTTAGCCGCATCCAATTGTGCCGGAGTTTGCCATGCAGGTACTGTAGCCGGTTGATCTGGATATCCGTTTACAGGTATTGTTGCCATATTACCAGTCGGTACACTAATATTAGGTAATTGCACTTGTTGAGGTGATGCGGCTACGGGTAAGTCCGACATACTATAAGTATCTTGTGGAGTTCCCGCAGTTCCCGGTACGTCGTATCCCGGTACACCTAAATTAGCTAAATGATGTGCCATAAATTGATCTGGAGCTACACCACTAGCTTGTAATGACTTCATCATACGATCGCTGGCTTCATTATATTGATATTGGTGAGTCATAGCAGCTATTTGCTGATTAAGTTCTAATTGTTTCTGTTGTCTATCCCCTTCCTGTTTTTGATAATTTGCTAAATTATCAATAGTCTGTTGCCGCTGCACTAGCTCTTGTTGTGCCTGTTGCCTACGTAAAACGGAGTCTTGTATGTCTTTAGCTTGTCCTATTAGGTCAGACATCTGTTTCTGACCTCCAAAGAACGCCTGTAATACTGGACTAAGTGCCGGTGTACTCATTAACTCTGCTCCCACCAATTGTCTGAAGCACCTGTAGAACTACCTCCAGTAAGTGCAGGATCAACACCACTTCCAGTCGAAGACGAAGACGAAGACGAAGACGAAGGTGCAGATGTAGTAGGTGTATTGTTAGTAGGCAGACCTTTTAGTATGTTCCCCAATATAGTAGCGGCATTCTGTTGTCCTAGTGCGGCAGATAGTCCCTGTGCTCCACCACCTAAAAATCCTGCTACAGGCGATATCGGAGCATTTCCGGTAGATGTAGTATTGCTACTAGAAGTAGTCCCAACAGGTAAACTAGCATTAAACGAACTTGCTTGATTAAGCAGTGTGTTTAGATTAGTTTGTTCAGCAATAGGTGCTTGTGCTAGGAAATTAGCTATTTGATTACCCTCTTGATATCCCGTATCAGCTACAGTCTGCGCACCTGCGGTGGTTCTATCGATACCACGTGAGCTCAATGCACTATTGGCATTAGAGTTAGCGTTAATTGAATTATTCAGGAAATTCTGTACCCCACTTGTCTGATAAGCTTGATTCCACGCAGGGGCATTTTTAATAGCACTACTATATTGTCCCGTTAACATATTAATCATAGACTGTTGTTGCGGTGTAAAATTAGGTGTGGTTGTAGTGGTACTTTGGCTAGTACTCTTATTACCTCCAAATAAACCACCTAAAGCATTGATTCCGGCAATAGCGAGAGGAATTGCAAAAGCTCCCATTACGTTGTTTTTACCCCCTGTGTGAATGCGTTCGAAGAAATAGACGCTGAAGTTAGAGCTGAAGTAATGCCGCTCAAGGATACTGCGGTTACTACATTAGTCGGAGCGGATACCAAAGTTGCAGTAGTTACATTCAACGATATAGTTCCACTTCCAGTAGTTAAAGTTATAGCATTAGTTACTCCCGCCTCTGTAGTTACAGGTGAAGTACCGTTACCCACCAATACTCCAGTAAGTGTAGCCGCTCCAGTACCTCCATTAGACACCGTAAGTGCATTCGTTAAACTTAATACACCTTTAACTAGTACATTTTCAGCAAATGTCGTAACCGCTTGAAATATTGTAGCTAACTTATGTATGATTGTATTACCGCTAAGATAAGTATCGTTTTGTGAGGCATTATTAGACATATTATTCGATGCACTGACTAAGGAATTGACCGAAGTCTGTAATTGATTTAATGTAGCATTCTGTGTTGTTTGTTGCGTCTGTAATTGCTCTATAGCTGTTCTAAACTGATATATAAAGGTCTCTACTTGCTGGTCAGTTAGCATTTGCTTTATTTAGAGCCAATTTTTACCCACTTCTGTTCGCTCTCCTTACCTGTAGTTTTTACCTCAATCTCTAGTGAATGCCTGTAGAATACTGTGGGAGATGTAATTATCATACGAAATACTGATGTATTTATGCCTTTAGGAAATTTATCAATAATAGTCATATCTATATTAGGTGTTGTTGCAAGCGAATTACTCCATACTGATGTATCGTTATCATACACATCGTAAGTAAATGTAACACCAGTGTTAAATAAGCGTATACGGAAACCAAATACGATACCCTGCATATCTAAATCGAGCGGCCCAAATTGGTCGAAAGTACGACCGGGAGGAAATACTTGTAGTATATCTGGTGACATGAATTTATAGAAGTGCATACCATTAGGTGCAGTCAATTCGAGTTGCCAATCTAGTGCGGCTATGTCTTCGTTATTATACCAAAATTCTGTACTAATACCTTGAGGTTCAGCACTTCTGTCTATATCACTAGCTATTACTGTATCATCCGCAGTTACAGTAGCCGTAACAGTACTTCCAAGTGTGTCTATTACAAATCCCCATTTAGCTACCTTTTTAAGTGTATCTTTACCTAGATTAGAGAATGGTACTAAAGCATAGTATGTCAGCGGTGGATACTCTTGTACTGTAGTTACTATAATATAGTCAAGATCTAGTACGGTGGTTGTTCCAGTTATAGATATTTGATATGCAATGCAATCAATTAGAGTAGTATGTGGATCTACTTGGATTAGTGCCATTGTAGAGGAACTAATAGTAGTTATATAAGTTAATAGAGTACCACTCTCAGTTAGCCCCGTTATAGTAACAGTAACTCCAACTCCGCCAGTGTTGATGAAGAAAGCTACAGCACCTAAGGATTTAGTACTATTAGGATGTTGTCCGTAAAACATCTGGGTAAGGAAGTAGAAAGTAGTTGAAGCGGCCGCATTAGTCTCAAGAGTATCTACATTACCCGCACTATCTCCGTATATTACAGTACCGTCTTGTTCTCTAGCAAGACATTGCGCAGGAAATATTAAAGGTCTCCAGTAGTTAGAACCGCGTAATTCCGCAGGTGTGGGGACATTGTATGTACTCACTAGAATAGCATTAGTGCCATTAGCAAATGGTATTGCAATATAAATCCTAGTACCACTCGACACCAACCCCATTAAGGAAGTATCGTTGGGTTGTAACGCGGCATTAGGAAATCCATACCTATACTCACCACGAAATAGCAAGTCGAGTGTGGTATTAAGTAGACTTGAAACACCATTACTCATACTACGCGGCCCACGTGAACTCATATACAAGATATTGCCCTCTACTTCAGCAAATGAACTAGAGATGGCTGGGTCGGATATGCCTAAGGGAAGTACATTAACATCTTGCGTAGTAGTAATAGTACCATCTGCATTTGTAGTAGATATAGTATTAAATGTGCCGCTTACTTGGTAGAAGTCTACTGTAGTAGCTACAATGAAGGTATTAACACTCAATTTAGTGATGAATAAACATAGCTCAGAATTAGTGGCATTAAGTTCATATGTAAAACGACTATCGTAGGTACCAAGGTCTAATTGATAACTTGGGAAGAAAGAACTAGTTGTTAGGTATATAACCCGGGATGCAAAGTAGACAGCTCCTATAATATTAGTAGGTAAATTGGTACGATAGAATTGTAATACGTTAGGTACAACACTAACAGCCGCATTCTCTATCACGGTAAGATCTGGAATTGTATCTGTAAATGGAGCTGGGGTGAACCCGTAAGTCATTGATGTTTGCATATTAACTAATAGGAATTGACCAAGTGTAGTGTTATTACGAAAGAACATAATGCCGTTACACTGTGCATTACAAGCTGTACCGCTCCTATCTACATCTACGAAGTTAACAGCGGCAGTAATGGATACTTGAGCAGAAGCTATAGAGTACTGAATAAATTGTCCCGTATTGTTAAACTCTACAGCAACATAAGTTTGATCCCCAGTTACAGCACCAGTTGCCACAAAGAAGTTAGTAAAGGTTATTGCAACTGTAGAGAAAGTGTTAAATGTGATATATGCGGCTTTAATTGTATTCCAACCTAGACTAGAATTGGTACCATTGCGTAGAAATACACTACGTGGTATGGTTATGGCTACAGTGTTACCTCCGCTCAACGATGGAGGTACATAACTACCATCGGGTAAACCCGCAGGATAAGCTATAGGTGGAGTATAGTATTCATCTGTAACAGGTCCAGCACCGGGATCACTACAAAATAATTCTACCTCGAAATAGTTAAGTTGGGTATCGTCTGTTATAGAAAATGTAAATGTGAATAAATCACCATCAGTTTCATTACCTGTACCAGAGCCAAAGTTTGTTGTGTCTATTAACGATCCATATGTAGTCTTGATAGCAATGGTAGCATTAGCTGTAATTGAAGTTCCCGTATTTACAAACGAAGAACCACCTACATTAGACCAATTAGTAAAATTACTACTACCGTCTAAATTACTGAGATTTACAGACGAAGTAGATAAGTTAGTAACTACTGGAGCGGCGGGTTGAGGTATGGTGAGCGGCCATGCTGTATCGCCCCTATCCTTAACTTGCACACTACCTGCAAGACATATAGTATGCCCTAATGCGGTTAAGAACGCCGCTTTAAGTGAAGAACTCCCGCTACCTATAGTATCGTCGAATGTACTTATAAGATTAGAACCACCGTAATTGCGTAATATTGAACCTGAACTAGTGTATACATAGCGATATTTCTTAGAGTTCATGTATGCCGCAAATATAGAATTTATACTTGCACCAACATTGCCGCTCGAAGTAGGCCCTAAACATAGTCTAACACTACCCTTTTCATCCAATGTAAGATTATCCATACGTAATAGAGCTTGTGAGGGATTGGTGCTAAAATCGGCTTGTAAGCTATAGGACGGACACCATCCTAATGGGAATGCATCAAGGATTATTTGTTCGCTCATTTTGATTTACCAATTCACCGGATAACCAAATGTAGGTGGTAATACTGGTCTACCAGGTTTACGACGTGCTAAGAATTTATTATCATATAGTACATTCATTTGTGATTTATGCATGTTTTCTTTAATGAGTCCAATGTATTGAATCCCTTTCTTTATACGATCATCATAATACTGCGCCGCTTTAAGATCTTGCTGCGGTCCCTCCACAGCAAAGGCCTTCCAACACACGTGGTCTTTTAGTAAATACTGTCTACACCACGCGGGAAGTTGCATTGGTGGATATGCGAGATAGTTAGGTGTTCTATAGAATTCAACAATGACATCGTTGGTATCGGCTGTAGGATTCCATAAATTACCGGGATCGTAGGCAACTGCTGTATTGGGTGATGGATAGAATTTAAGTACCCGCATTCCTTTACCACTAAATACATACTCGAAAGGAATAGACCCTGAGGTCTGAAATGGGGTATCTCCTGTAATAACACTAGCTCGAAAGCCTTTTGCATGTAATTCCTTTCCCTGCCATAGTACTGCGGTAACATTGGTTACATAATTAGGCAATTCGTATTCATTCACATTAGCAGTAATGTCCAAACTAAGACGGTCAATCAACAAATCGTGCGTGGCACATAGCTGACCTTCGTAGGTTTGAGCCCATTTAGTGAGTTGCGTATCTGTAAATTGGCTAGCCATCCATCAATTCTCCTCCATCAATTTACCTGATACCATGCACGCATTTGATCGGTGCCGCTCGGTACATATCCAGTTTGCATGGTAATAGTTTGTCCACTTAATACATATCCTATACCTTCAAACAAACACTGTCCGTTCAGCATTAGTAGTACGGAACTAGAAGGATTAGGAACTTGTGCAAGTGTAAATATAGTATTACTACCGTTTATTACACCACCGGGTGTTTCGTTGTTGATCCACGTCACGTTGCCGCTTGCCCCTCCATGAAATATCCACCTGTATGGTTCAAGTACTGTCTCGTGATCGCTACGAGCAAGGTCTGCAATTTCCCGCTTTGCTTGTTCGAGTATAGATATACCGTATTTATCTGGTACAGGTTCTAGTAATTTAGCCCACCACTTAGCTGCTTTACCGAATTGCCTCTGTTGTTCCATAAGGTCAGCCATAGTAAAGTATTCGATTAGCTGCCTACTAACTGAATAAGGTAACTGTGGTATCCCATCCCAATCGTAGTAGCCATCTCCATTATAGTTAGGCCCAGGAATGTATATAGTTGGAGCGACTGCCTTATATACTACAAATAAAACTCCTGCAGGACTAGGATTATATGGCCATATAAGTATGTTTTGAAAGTCTCTAATGGAGTAATACTGTGCATTACCTATAGCTAGGTAAGTTTGGTAAGTAGACTTCATTAGACGGTAAGACATTCCCTCACACCACAAGAGTGTAGTGGGATTATAGATACCATTAATATACATAAAGTCTGGAATTTGAAGCATGTTGTAATATGGAGAGTTAATTTGAGGTATAAAGGTAGATTTCTCTATAGGAGTAAGTAGGGCTACAATCTTATTGTAAGCCTCCTGCATCGAAGCGAATATGTCATCTTGAGAGAACCACCGTAGATTAGCTTCATACAAGTCTGTTTGTATCTCATTAAATATGTCTCGAAAGGAAGTAGGAGTAGATGCTAACTGTAGAGCATTCACTCGATATACGAATAAAGCGGCACAGACTCATCAGGTATTTGTGCCCACTCTTTAACATTCTGGATGTAATTAGCAGTGTTGTTATTGTCTGAAGCGGGTGCCCAAATACTGATAAGTTGTACTAGAGTATTACCTTCAGCTATATGTAAGGCTACAACGTGTGCCGCTCCAGCTACTCCTTCGGAGCGGCTATTAGGTATCCAGAAGTTATTTTCGATACTAGGATTTACAAGCCAAGGTGCTCTACGAAGATTACCTGGATTCTTGTAATCAAGCGGCATTCCCTCCTGTCTAATAATAGCGTTTACTATACGTTGGATTAAATCATTCATGCAAACTCCTTTTCAAGCAAACGCTCATAAGTTAACGGAAAAGGTGCCTTCATGCACACAACAACTGTATTAAATTCCTGTCCTTTCTCTGGAGCGGCTCCAACCATATGCCATCCAAAGTAGGACATGTATTTAGCGAAGTCAACTGTATCCATTAAAGCCTTGTGTCGATCCCATTCAGTTGTACCGCGTCCGTATATGGTATGTTTCCAAAAGTCTCTATCATCTCCCACAGCATCTTGCCAGCGTTTAATTACAGCACTAAACTCAGGGTAAGCAAATACTAATTGTCCTTCGTCTTTAAGGATGCGGCGAAACTCCTTTAACAAAGTTCCATGTAGTTCCTCCGGTATATGCTCAATAGCGTGAAACATATAGATGCGATCAAATTCTAAATCCTGTAATGGGTAAGGTGTAACCGTAACATCGAATTTAGTAATTAAAGGATTATCTATAGCAATATCTACATTAACCATTTCAACTTCGTCTGTAGAGGGTACTGGATTGTTGCCGCAACATAGATTAAGGTACTTTTGCATGAATCTCCGCAAGTGCACCTAACATTGGCTCAACAACATCTTTGATATATCCAGCCCCTCGATCTCCTGTAGTCTGCGTATCCTTCTCGTAGCCCGTCATGTAACTTTCCTCATATGCTTTAAGATGTGGTCTAGTCTTATAGTTAATTAACTCAGGTTCCAGCATATGCCCTGTTTGTATACCGCAATGTGTACCTATACGCAATCCTGGATTTGCATCCGTAGCTTTCAAGCAGAAGTAAATGTCTTCGGTGGAATATGGCCCCGTTACGAACCATGGAGCACCTGTATTATTAACTACTTTCATATCTATGATGCATACAGCAGTACCTATTGCATCGCAGTCAATTAAATCTCCTGCTTCAATCTGAGGTAGAATGTCTTCTTCCTTGATATTAACTAGCTTTCGAGTACCTTCACGATATTTAAATACCATAAGTTGATACGGATATCCTCTAATATAGTTAAAAGCTCCTACGATACCATAGCCGGCCTCGATACCCTGCATAAGTTTAAGGAATGTCTCACGAGGTAATTTCATGTCATCATCTATGAACAACAACCAGCGACAACCTAATTCGTTTGCTGTTTTTACTGCGTTATTACGAAAACGATCAATACTTAACCTGCGACTAAATAACATGTGAAACGTATAATCAGGATGGTCTTTACCTAGTCTATAATAGAATGAAGCGTGATTTTGATATATGTCGCCGTTAATAGATGTTAATGTATTACAAGCTACAAGCACCTTCTTGTCGTCGAGAATCATTCGTGTCCTTTCAAAAAAGGGGACGGCACTACTTAACCGTCCCCATAAAATTATGGCAAAAGGAAAACAGGCTAGAGAACTAGTACTTTAACCTTCATACGTTGAGTTTCAACTGTACCATTAGTAGGAGTATTGTTATTTGTATTGAGAGTACCCGTAGTAAGTGTAGACTCAGACGCAGCGGACTGAGCGGCTACGAACATAATATTATAGTTACCTAATGCTACTGTTTGGGACCACGATAGATAACCATTAACTGATTCGGGTACAAGTTGATCTCCAGCCGCAATAGCCGGAGCACTTGCCCATGAAGCAGATGTACCTGTTCTAGTCCTTCTCTGTACAATAGCATCTGTAAAGCCATAGCAAACAGCTTCACCAACACCCAGCAAAGGAATGGAGGCAACCCCAGTAGTATTGATATTAGAGGTAGTAGGATTCACTTTAGCAATACCGATTACAAGAGCATTAGGATTAGTTGTATTTGTTACAATATCTGCCGCAGTCTGGGCGCACACCCCTAGACCAAAGGGGGAAGGTGGTCCAACCTGTCCAGATGTATTACCTTGGTATGTAGTAAGTGTATCCTGCGAAATCGCAAATACCACCTGACCATCAACGATAGTAGCACTAGCGTTGAGGTTCTGTATAGACACTGTAGCGACTTCTTTTTCGAGATACTGACAGTTGTTCCAGCGCATTAGCTGTTGATCGTCCTTGAGATTCCACCAATTACGAAGTGTTTACGTCTGTTAGTAGTTACGGAATTTCCCATCCACATAACGTGTCCCACTTTACCATCCTGATTAACAGGCTTCTGTAGGGGACTAAGCATAAAATTGCATTCTTCATCGTATTTCACTTTAAAGAATTTAGAGTTAATTCCGTATATAGAACCTTGACCTGTAGCAATAGAGGTATCGGTATAAGAGCCAGCACCACCGCCTGCCGCACTACCGTTTACATTAGGTACATCCTGATCGCATACTACGTGCGCACCGCGGAACAAAAGGTTATCGAACGGGTAGTCATTATCCTTTTCAAGCAAACGACGATAGGTATTATAGTATGCACTATTAAGGATGCGGCGTGTAACCTGATCCATTACAATAAGATCTACTTGTCCACCTACACCCAATGCAGACTGTTCGATCATTTGATCGAGGCCTGAAAGGAAAGTGGCATATGTAGATACATTCGTACCGGCTGAGGACATATCGAGGGACCAGTTAGCCCACCACGAGTTAGCCGATGCGGACAATCCTCCGACAGTTTGTGTAGTAGTAATCTGCGCATATTGTGACGCCGCACTAAACTGAATAAGTTCACCGATAGGTTCGAGTCCACTTCTACCCGTAGTTGCAGACGAAATGGGAGTATAGAGATTAGAACCCGCAGTCTGAGCATTACCCCAGAAAAAGGCTTTATTAAATCCATCAACCATAGTAAGCTGTGCCTGTTCGATCTTTACTTTAGAAATCTCTTTAATCTTCTGTGCACTTGTAACACGTGCTTCTCTACGATTGTAGCCAGCGGCACAAGCCGCTTGACGCCAAGGGTATACAGCGGCAGTCACACCTTCGGTAGGTTGTGTACCAAGAGTATCCCAACCTTCGTACCATTCCATATTACCAAGTCCATACATTAGGGGTACTTCAATATAAGGATCAAGGCTGCTAGTACCTTCATACATACCATTCTTTTTAATTTCAAAGAAAAATGCGTTATTACGTGAAATCTGATCAAATATAGTATTACCTGCATTAGCAAATGCTAGTGTTAATACAGTATCAAGATTTTGTGTTACCTGTCCAGGAGCAGGATAACCGATGGAAAATGACATCTAGTTGTTTGTTACCTCTGAGTTAGCGTCAGTCGCTACCTTCACAAAGTGCATTGCACTTGTAATTTGAATAAACTTATTGAGCGGCATAGGTTTGTATTAGTGTTTGAAGATTAGACTCTACACTAGCTTCAGGATACCAATATGGATAGGCAGTTATAGTCACACTTAGATTGCTAGTACCATCATAGGTACAAACTGCGGATACATTGGGATCTGTAATAGTAAATATACCACTAGAAGTATTGTTAACATCGTTTACTACTGTATTGGTAAAAGCGGCAAGACCTGCCTTTAGTGTAATTAAGTCAGTTGGCGTTATTGAAACATTAAACATCATACCTCCTTAACTTTGCTTAAATCGGACTCCACGCATAGCGGCGTCTACGATTTGATCTATTGTGAGTACGCCTTTAGGTCGTGCTTCCTCACGAAATTCTGGTACTTCACTACGACGACTGCGTCTACCTGTAGGAGTACGACCTTGTTTAGCCTCACGTACATCTTCAACTTCAACTTCAATACCCAGTTTATGACAAGCCAGTTCGTACATATCGGTCAAATATTCTCTAGCCGCTTTGCCTTTAAGACCCGCGGGTCTACCACCATTACGGGTAATAAGGCGCTGCATTTCAGTCTCGATCTCAGGTGTAAATTCGTTGTTAGATACAAAGTCCTCTATAGTAGAGTCCCAATTACCGGAGTCACTACCTTGAGCTTGCTCTTCCCGCAACTCATTCTTAAAGATTTCCATAGCTTCGTCAAATACTGGACCGAGTTTATCAGACAACGGATCAAAGTCCTTACCCAACTTAGCTTTCATCAACTTAGTAAACCTAGCTTCTATTTTCTTCTCTTCAGCTTTAGTAGGGACTTCGTTTTCTTTAAGTATACCTGTACGCAAAGCAAGTTGATGGATAATCTCCTTGCCAGTTTCAGGATCGGCTAGTGATGTATATAAATTATGTGCAGCGGCTACAGTAGCCATATCTACTTCTTTACCGTTAATAGTTACTGTAGTTTTAGGGGCTGCGTCCCCTGTACCACCACCTGTACCATCTGCTTCTTCACGAAGTATGTCTTGAAACAACCAACCTTTTTTCATTTGTTTTCCTTTTGCCGCACTGTGTGTTTAGGAACTGGTCCTTACAACACCTCTTCAAAAGTTATATAGTGTACTTTACCCGGTACAAAGTGTCCGAATATTGCTGCATTACTTATGAAAATTTTAATATTACCGTCAGGAGTAGCCTCACTGAAATGTTTATCCTCGCTAGTGTTTTGAGTAGCCCCTTCATATATAGCAATTAATTCTACCTCTTCACCAAAAGTGTACTTTTTTACACTTTCAACTTTAAACTTTGCTTTGACTTTCATCGATGTCTCCAATTCTTTGCGTTCTCCGCAAATACTGCTTCGCGTTCTAGTTTAACATTACCGCTCTTTTTAGCTTTAACTTTAACTGACTTAAGTTTACTACCCGGTATCTTTTTATCTTTACTAATGCCCATAGCTTCATGTAACATACCTTTATGACTAGGTTTGATATGAATACTAGACACTAAAACTCACGCCAACGTAGCGTTAGCGTTATAGAACTAGAAATCGAACTACTGCGCAATGTAAGTGAATCTGTAATTCCTGTAATAGTGTAGTCGCTAAGATCTATAACCTTATCACCTCCCGCCGCAAGAGTGAAAGTATCCAACACAGTTCCCGCAGTAACATTAGAACTAGCGAATGCGGCAAATGCAGTTGTTACTACATTAGGATCATTTGGATTAAAGGCACTTATAGGATTACTAGTAGTTGTAGCTTGCCCCGCATATCGCTCCAAAGTAATAGTTACTGCACCTGCACAATAAATATGTGCGTCGATAAATCTGGCGGTCTTACTCGCACTAGGAGTTTGTACAGTAAGTACTTGAGTAGAGGCACTAGGAGTAGATGTTATAGTAGTACTAAAAGTATTGTTATATGAATAATTCTCTTGAACTTCACTCATTGGGTTTCCTCCATTTTAAGGACAACTAGATTTCTGATAAACGTGATTGCTTGAGTCTATACATAAGTAGACTCCACCACCGCTTCCTGAGGTTCCTAAATGAAACAATTGCAGTAGATTTGTTGAGTCCCAGTGGATTACATTAGTCGGAGATAACCCGAATACACCGATACTAAAACCGCCTCCAGCTAAGGAGTTAAAATTTGCATATGGATTTGTTGACGGTCCAATATCGATCGGCGATACGCCGGA
>QGNH01001604.1_pt1 | contig 15142 bp, 17 predicted proteins | sample 1735481 | NCBI WGS metagenome assembly QGNH01 (sample SAMN09239004, study PRJNA386568) | Viral metagenome, whole genome shotgun sequencing project. | reverse complement strand
GAGGATGCGCTTCTCGCGGACCTCCCACTTCTTGGGGAGCTTCACGCGCTGGATCGGGTTCGCAAACGTCTCCGGCAGGATCTCCCATTCCGTGGCCTTGGTGATAATTCCGCTCATGGCGTTCCGGAGGCTGCACATAGCGTGCCAGGAGGTGCATGCCGTCTGGAGCCAGTCCAGGACCTCCTTGGACCGGATATCCTTGAGGCGCGTGTCCTTCCACCGGGGCAGGATGATGCTGAGGCAATACAGGTATTTCGCCTTGGTGGTGGCGGCGATCATCGGTCTGCCCGCCGCGAGTTTCTCCACATAATCGCGTTTCCACAATTCCGCGAGTTTGCCGAAGATGATGTCACCGGGGTCCGGAGCCTTCTCCGGATCGCGCTTGATCACTGCCGCCTCGGTTGTGGTGGGCGCGGCGTTCTCGCCGGCCAGGAACTTATCGCGCTCGATGTCGGCCTGTTTCCTGCTAATTGCACTGTCGCCCCTGCTGGGCGCGATGATCTGGAACTTCCGGCTGGTCTTCACCGAGCCATCCGGTTGGATCTCGTCGTGCCAGTAGCGGAAGAACCAGTAATACGATCCGCGATCCTTCCGCTCATGCACCTTCGGATGTTGCACTCTCTGTTTCAAATGGCTGACTCCTGTCAACAGCCTCAGGAGGTTACCTTCAGGGGGTGGCATAAGCAAGGTCCACGTTTTCCATCAGATCGAGACACCGGAGGCCTCGCGCTGGCAGACGTACAACCGCTCGAACGCTCGAGTTATCCCCACATAGAACAGCCGGATCACGGAGTCGCGCGCCGCGCCGCGGTACTGCGCGTCGCCCGCCTGGGAGAGATCCGGAAACAGGTACACCACATCGGCTTGGCCGCCCTTGACGGAATGGATCGTGCCAACGACGACCTGCGGCGTCGCGAGCAACGCCTGCGGCCCGCGCCGGGCGGCGATATCGAGCGGGTATTTCACGCGCTCCGACAGGTCTGCCGTGACCTTCGCCTGCCACCACTTCAGGAGCTCACAGTAGTTCCCCTCCCACGCCGCCATGAGCGTGTCGAGCGCGGCGGGTTCAAAGATCTCGTCGAGGCGCTCCATCGTGGAGGGCCGGGCGGGGTCTGCTGCCTTGAGCTTCGATTTCTGGCCGTGGCGCAGGATACCTTTGGCCTGGAGCACATCGGCCCACTGCGCCACATCGCCGTTCGTCCACGGGTGGTGCGTCTGGCCGAAGTCCGGATGCCCGACCAGCAGGGACAGGATGCGGTTGGCCGTCGACGCGCGCTTTCCGATTCGGATGGGGTTCCATGACCCGTTGCTCTTGCGGTATGGATTGTGGAACGGGATGCCGTGCTTCCGGAGCACCTGCACCAACGGTTTCAGCATGTACGAGCAGGACGCCAGGAACATCACGGTCTTGCCCTGCTCGATGTGCTCGGTCGCGGACTTGAGGATCGTGAATTCCGCGCTCTTGTAGGTGCCGGAGGTAAGCCGGATCACGGAGCCCGCCGCGTCGCGCGGCAGGTACTCTTTGGCCTGGCGTTTGGTGACCGTCCGGATCAACCGCTCGGCAAGTCCGTGGACGGCGCGGGGCACCCTGAACGACTGCTTGAGGATGATCTTGTGGTCGTCCGGAATGTCCGGTTCCAGGAACGCCTCCGGCGCCGCGCCGGTAAAGGAATAGATGGTCTGGTCGTCGTCGCCGGCCACGATGAAGTAGTTCGCCCGCTCGCCCCACTTCCGGACCAGCGTCAACTGGAGTTTATTCAGGTCCTGGGCCTCGTCCGCAAAGATGACGGACGGGTTCTTGGGCGCGATCGGCACGTCGCGCATGCACGTCGCGATCAGGTCCGTGAAGTCGAGGAGCCCGCTTTCCTGTTTGTACTGCGACCAGAGCGCGTCGAACTCGATGAGCGTCGCCGGCCACAGGCGGCGGTCGCGCATCTGGCCGCGCAGCATGCTCAACTGCTGGAGCATGGCGTCGCCGCCCTTCTCCTGTTCGGAGTCGTCGTCCACGGATTCCTCGCCGTCAAGCTTGCCCTGCTTCTTCTGCGGCGTGATGGAGAGGGACGGGTGATCGCGGTTCCATTCGTCCACATTGGCCTCCGCGATCTCCGGGCCGCCGAGCGCATGCCAGCAGTGGGAGTGGAGCGTGCCCACCCGATCGGCGGAGACGGGCAGGTCGCGGCCCGCCAACTCCGCTGCCGCGCCGCGCGAGAAGGACGTGACCAGGATGCTCTCCGCGCCGTACCGATCCACGGCGCGCCGGATCTGGCGCGTCAGGTTGGTGGTTTTTCCGGTGCCCGGTGGGCCGAAGATCCGGTATTCCGACGTGACCTCGTGGTCTCGCCGGCCAATTTCCTCGAGGGCGCCGGTGGCACGTTGCTCATTTGACGGCGACATCGCTGCCTCCTCCCTCGTGCTGCGGGTACTCTGCCGGGTTGAATTCGGGGAAGGGCAGCACCCACCGGGACTGATCCTTGAACTTCGCGCCGCGCACACGCACGCTGGTGGCGCCCAACGCCGACAGCATCCCCGCGACCGCCTTGACGGAGAGCGTCTGGAATGTTGTCTTGTTCACATAAACCTGGAGGTCCGACGCGCAGACGGTCACGCTGCCGTCGATCACCATCGGTCTCCTCTGCTCCTGGAGCCGCTGGCCTTCGACGGACGGAATGAACCCCGTCTCCGCTAGATAGTGCTGGAGGTACATCCGGGCGGCGCCTTCCCACTCCATCTCCTCCGTGCCTTCCACCACCACGCAGGCGTCGAGCATGGCCTGCGCCAACGCCTCCCACTGCCGCGCTTTGATTTTGGGGATGATTTTGCCGACCGTGGCGGCGATAGCTGACCGCACGGATTCGTACGCGATGAGCTTGTTGACGTTCGGGAAGTCGATCTTCTGGCCATCGGCCAGTTCCATCCGGAACTGCGGTTCCTTGCCGGTCACCTTGACGAGGCGCAGGACCGGAATCGTGAGCCCCACCGATACCCGCTGGCAGAGCATTCCCCTCCGGACCTCCGGATCGGGCGCGGCTGGCGGCGGGGTGGTAGGGTCGGCCGCCCGCTGCTCATCCGGCGCAACAGGCGCGCCCAGGGGCGCATCCTGGCCGGTCGTGGGCCGCGCGGCGGGATCGCCAGGCGCCGGCGCCGAACCGCCCGTCCTGGCTTCTGCCTTGGCGATGGTCCTCTGGTAATAGTCGGGGCGCGTCCTGTATTTCATCTTGTGGATCGCGCGATGGTGAAGGATCAGGTCAACGATCCGCTGCTCCGGCAATCCGGCGTCGATGCCGAAGCACGCCAGCGCCAGATCGTATCCGGACCCGCTCTGGTCCTTCAGATCGAAGCGCTGGCGGTCCCACGTGCTGCGGAACTTCATGGCCGTCTGCGGATCGACCTTCTTGGGGTCCATCCACGCGTCCAGCAACTCCAGCGGAATGCGTGCGTCCGGATTGATGGTGAGCGGCTTGTCCGCGAACCGCTCCTTCCATTCGCGCGCCGCGCGTTCCTGCTCCTCCGGATCGGGGATGCCGATCTCTTCCATGTATTCCGCGAAGTCGGAGATGTTGTAGAAGCGGTTCGTCTGGCTATGGACCACCACGTCCTTCGGGTTGGCCGGGTCCTTGTAGTTCCGCGTGCCGGGAATCCGGAGGATGCGGGCCAGATCGGAGAGCCGGTCGTACACCCACCCGCGCGCAGCGGAGTTGAGGCGCAGCATCGTGTGCCAGCGAGCTACCAGGCGCGCGGCCTCTGCGCGCTCCTCGCCGGAGTCGAAGATCAGAGGCTCCTTGAACAGCCACCAGGCGTGCGCCCCGTTTCCGGTCGCGATGATGATGGTGGGCGGCATCAGCGGCGGCAGGATCGAGAGCGCGTCGGCGAGCGTGGCCGGAAGCGGCTTGTTGCCGTGCGCTTCCGACTTCAGATCCAAGTCGGTGCCGATGCCGCAGATGCCCGACACCTCCTCCGATTTGCACCGCCGCGCGGGACCGTGGTCGTCTTTCGACAGGCCGACGCCCACGTACACATCCATGCCCGTGACGGCGGCGGCGAACTGGCCCGCCGCCTCGACGCTCTTGAACCAGTGCGACTGCTTGTCCTGCAGCGTCCAAACCAGGACATGGTGATCCTCCGGCTTGTACTGCCAGAGCAGCATGAGAAAGGATTGAGGCGTCACGCGGTCAACTCCTCGAACCGCGCCATGAAGCGGGCCTCCGCGACAATGGGATGCCAGGCCACGATGTAATAGTTGGGCGCGGGTTCCACGCCGCACTCGGTGGCGATCCATTCCAGGTCGTCCACGGTCGTCACGTCGCGGAACTCCGTAGCGAGGAGCGCCTTGTCCGCGACACACACCGACCTGGGCATTTCGGGCCGCAGGCCGTACCGCTCACAGACCGCCGCCATGAGGCGGTCTTCCAAGATCCGATAGATCCTCATCTCCGGATCGCGCTTGATGGGCGAGGGCAGGTCGCAGAGATACGCTTCGCTCGCGTCGTGGAGCAGGCCCCACAAGGCGTCCTCGCGCGGCACCAGTTCGCTCACGAGGACGGAGTGCTGCGCCACGGAGTAGAACGCCTCCGTGTGGCCCAGGAACCGGCACATCTGCGACAGAGATCGCGCAATATCGAAGATGCTGATCTCGTCCGGTTTGGGGTTGAACGAGTGGACGTGAAGTCCGCTGTGCGTCCGGAAATACCGCGCGCCCATTACGCACTCCTCCCGATGGACCGGAGCTTGCGCAGGTACGTCCTCATTGCTTCTTCGAGCGTTGAGATCCTCACGCCGCCCAGGCTCCAGTCCCGGCCGGCCGGATTACCGCCCACCCAGATCCAGATCATCGTGTCATCCCTTGCCAGCCCCTTTTTCATCAGTTGGATCTTGCGGAGGTAAATCCGCGGCTTCGTTCGTCCCTGTTGCCCGTCCATCGCGCCCCTTCTCCGCGCGCCAGCCGCCGCCAGGCGCGCCGTACCACTGTTCCGCGGTGCGGATCGCGTGCGCCAGGAACGGCGAGGCGAAGTCCCGCCGCCGCCCGCCAGCCTTTCTCGACCCCACGTACATCAGCCACCGCTCGCCGTCCTTCACGAGCCAGATCCGGGTGCCGCCGCAATTGCCGGCCACACAGCCGGCATCGGCGGGAATCGCGGATTTGTGCTCCGGCATCGCTTCGACGATGATCGGCGCGGTCGCCAGCCACTTCTCGTAAGCCACGAACCGCTCGCCGTTCCAGACGGTGATCGTGGCGTCGTCCATGGGCGCGTCCGGAGGCGCCTGCTCCAGCAACGAGGGCTGACGTTCCGGTTCCTGGACCTCCCGCTCCTGCTGCTCGCGCAGGCGGCGCAACGCTTCGCGCCCGTACGTCACGCCGCCCTCCGGAGCACCGCATCCACATGGTCAATCCGCGCGCCGATCCACCGCATGACCGGGACCGCCATCGAGTTCCCGATGGCCTTGTAGCGCGGGCCGTCCGGAGTCGCGCCGTAGAGTTTCGCCCGCTCAATCGAGATGCCCAGGTACTCGGCCATCTCGACGATCTCGCCGGGCCGAAGCTTGATGCTGTAACCGGGGATCAGTGTCCAGTCGTCGGGGAAGCCTTGCAACCGCTCGCACTCGCGCGGAGTGAGCCGCCGCACCGCGACCCAGGACGCCAGCAAGGGCGCGCCGTCGCCGCGCCCGGAGGTTCCGGACTGCGCCTTGAGCGGGGGCGCCACCACGTCCGGAGCGCCGCGCCCATTGCGCGCAAAGCGGGCCTCGAAGATCATCGGCACGGTGTTCCCGCCATCGGTGGCCACGATTGGCGGCGCGACCTCGCGCGGCACGAAGCCATCCTGCCCGCACCCACGGAACGCCACCGCGAGCTGCCCGCCAGCGTTCGGGTGCGAGTCCTTGTGGCCCATCGCCCGGAGCGTGGGTGCCATGTTCTCCGTCGCGTCCGCGCCGTAATCCTTGCAGGAGAAGGCGATCGGGACCAGCATGCTGGCTTCGGCGTCCTGCTGGGTCGCGCTGCCTGCCGCCTTACCGTTCGAGTTCAGCGTTCCGCAGGGCCCCAAGACGGGCAGGATCGGCGTGCCGCGCCCGCTGCCGTCCTCCATTGCATCGAATCCTTCGCCACTGAGCGTGTGCGCGACGAGGTTGTGGTACTCGTTGCCGGAGGGCCCGCTCCCGCGTTTGGCCCACTTCGCGCTTACGGACTGCCCAACGATCCGGGCGGCGATCAGATGACCACTTGCGGCACCGTGCGCGCCGGGATCGAAGCCACCCGTTGAAGCGCATGCTTCAAGAGTTCCGGCAATCTCCTGCCCCGTTTGTCGGCGCGGCGCAAGATCCCGGCGCAGGCTCTCGCGCTCAAAAAGTACCGCAGCGGCAGCCTGCCACCCTCCAACACATCCAACAACGAAGACGCGACGACGGCGCTGGGGCACTCCGAAGAACTGAGCGTCCAAAACTCGGTAAGCGACCCCGTACCCGAGGTTTGCCAGCGTCCGGAGGACGGTTCCAAACGTTCGTCCGGAGTCGATGGACAGCACGCCGGGGACGTTTTCCCAGACAATCCACCGGGGTTTGATGCGAGCAGCCAGTCGGAGAAACTCCAGCGTGAGGTTGCCACGCGGGTCATCCAGTCCAAGCCGGTGACCGGCGAGGGAGAAGGACTGGCAGGGAGTTCCTCCCACGAGAACGTCAACTGCTCCTGGGGCGGCGGCAATCTGTGTGAAATCGCCAAGATTCGGCACCTCCGGAAGACGACATGCGAGCACCGCACTCGGGAACGGATCGATCTCCGCGTACCAGGCGGCGCGCCAGCCAAGTTCGCGCCAGGCGACGGTGGCAGCCTCGATGCCCGAGCAAACGGACCCGTAGATCATACGCCGCACATCCCGGCGCACTCGTCGTCCCATGTGGGATCGAGCAGGAGTTGGCGCCGGTCCTTTCCATCGAGATCTATACTCCGCAGTCGGATGCACTCCCGGTGAATGTAGAGCTTCTGATCGAGGCCACGGTTCACCACATTGCCGGGGATGCGAAGTGCGTCGTCAATCTCTATGGCACGCGCCCATCCCTGCGGGTCGGTATCGCGCAAACGACGCCACTCCGCGTTGGACTTGAACGGGCAGAATACGCACGCAGAGCGCGGCACCTCGTGAGGAACGTTCTCGCGCAGCCACGCGATGCAATCTGCGCGTGTCATCCGCTTGTCGAGGAGCGGGAACACAGGCTTGAACGGAGCCTCACCCATGACCCACCGCTCGTAGATCCGGCTGGCGCGGCTCTTTTCATCCACGGAGATTCCGAATGCCTGGGTGACCTCAACGCCCTTCGGGATGCGCTGCCCCGGCTTGAGGCCGAGCAGTTCGCGCCGGATGTACCGTTCGATGACGCGCACCTTGTACTCGTAGGTGCATTGCCGACGCGTAATGCCCGACTGCTCACCTTCCTTGGCGGCGGTGTACGCCGGGATCGACGCGAACCTGTGCTTCGTGGAGTTCTGGCCACGGAGCAGGTCGTCGCCCAGCCTGCTGCCAATGCTCCGGGCCACGATGGGGGGACCGTTTAACGACTGGAGCCACGCAAGGTGCTGGTACACACCCGCAGGTTCCTCGCCCGTATCCGCGAAGATCGCCACGTCAATGCCCGGTTGGATGTCTCCACGCATGTACGCGAGGTACACCCATGTGGACTGAACGCCCGCGCCAAGATTGAGGACGTGATGTTTCACGCCGCCTCCTGCTCGAACCGGGTGTGGCCGCAGGCGGGGCAGCGGGCAGGCGCGTCCGCGCTTTGCCAGCGGTACGCGCGGCACCCGGTGCAGATCCAGACCGGCATGGGTAGATCGAGAAGCCCCAGGATTGCGAGCGCGTCCTCCACGCACCGCGCGACGCCCGTAATCGCCCCCGCAAGTTTCCACTCCAGCAACCGCTCTGCCTGAAGCTTCGTCAACTGCGAGGACGGATCGTTCGGACGCTTCACCTCGATCTCGAAGTGTCTCCCGCGATTCGTGCCATAGAGGTCCGGGTCGCCCGCCACGCCCATCGCGGTACCGTGGCGCTTCCGGACGACGACGCCGGGCATCTTCTTCAGCGCGGCCATGATGCGGGCCACGACCGCCTTCTCAAGCACCGGCTGGCGCCTCACGTGTTCGCCTCGGCCGGCACCGTCAACCGGATGCACTTCGCATGATGGTCGTGCTCCCACATCACTTCGGTGTGGTTGTCGAGCGCCGCTTCGATATCCGCGTCCGACAGGACGATGGCCTTGCCGCAGCGCTGCACGAGGACCGCCAGGCACGCCAGCAGGAGACGGGTCTTATAGTCGCTCATGGCTATTTGCCCTCCGGTTACAGCCGCTCACTTCGCAGTCCCTCCGAAGTTCGGCGGCGCGATGAAGTCGGCGTGGCCCAGGATCGAGATCACGTACGGCTTTGCCGGAGGCTGGCCGGTCGCCAGCGTCCATGCGACATGGTGGTAGTGGGCCAGGAACAGTTTCACCGCCCAGCGCTTGGCGCGGGCGTGGATGTGAGCGGGCGGCAGCTTCCCGGCAGCGTATGCTTTGTACGCATCGGTGGCCTTGCCGATATTGAATCGCTCCACTTTCTTGCGCGCCTGGTCCGCGAACTGGCCCGCCTCGTTCGCGGCGATCTCCTGGTCCTTGCGCCGCGTGTACAGGTGCCCATAAAAGTCGTCTTCGCGCCCGGATACCTTGACGAAGGACTCACCGATTTTCCAGCAGAGGCACTTCAGCGAGGCGTTCCAGGGGCGCTTCTGGCCCTTCTTCCATTCGACGGTGGGATCGAGGCCGGCGAACCGCCAGATGCTCCCAACCGTCGTGCACCGCGCAATGTCGATGTGCGCGGCGAGTCCGGCGCTGATGACGGGGCCGATGCCGACAATCGACTTCGCCCAGCGCGCGGCCGGAAGCGCGTCGGTCCAGGAGTCGAGGGCGCGCTTGATTTGCTTCTCCACGGTTTCGTTCTGATCGAACAGCCACAGAAGGACACCATGGGGCTCTTTCGATTCCGCGAGCGCGCGAACCTGACTGCCCGAGGTCTTCCGGTTGTCTTGGATCTGGTAGTACGCATCGACGAGGTATCGCGCCTCGTCAATGCTGAGACTGCTCGCGGCTTTTGCGAGGTCGCGTCTGAGACGCTGAACGGCCTCCCGCGTCTCGCCTGGATTGATACTGGTGGTGGTTTCCATTTCGATTTCCCTCTATTCGCCTAATCTGGTGCCCATGGCTCGCTCCGGAAGCTCCCGGACGCGCAGCTCCTCTGCCCACTCCGATGGCTCGCCACTCTTGGGGTGCTGGTTGCAGATGGGGAATTCCCTTCCACCGATCTGGACAACCGGACGCGATCCAAGCTGCTTCACGAAGATCGGAACCTGCGCCGTGCGGCATTCTGCGATCAGCGTGCGAGCCCACTGGATATCGAACCGGCGCGCGCCGGGGCCGGACTCGCCGCCGACGATTACCCAATCCAAGAAGTTGTCTCCGGGACCGCGCGTCTCCCGTTCGATCTCGAGCGCGGGTAGCCAGGTTCCGATGCGGATCTCTTCGAGCAGCGGCTCCGCGCTCACGAACCGGATGGCGGCCGGCGTCCGCATCAATGCCGGTATCCTGTGATCCGCCGCCGTCTGGTTTTCCACGCTCACACCGAGCCAGATGTGCTTGCGCATCTCCGGCTCCGTTCCCGCCCACCAGTCCGCGCCCGCCAGCAGGTTGGCCATGCGGTCGGCGCGCTTGGTGAGGATCTGGTAGCGGTGATGCCGCGCCGCCATCATCACACTGAAGACCTTCCGGATCGCGGCGTCGGGTAAACTCTCGTGGAAGATGTCCGACATGGAGTTCACGAAGATCAGCCGCGGCCGGCGCCACCGCAGCGGTTGGTCGAGCATGTTCTCGATCAGTTCGACCTTGCCGGTCCACCTGGGACCGGACGGGGTACTGGTTGCGAAGCCGGCGAACGGTCCAGTACTGGCGAACCGCACCGCGACACGCTCCGCATAACAGTTACGGCATCCATCGGAGATGCGCGAACAACCGCGCACGGGGTTCCATGTCGATTCGGTCCACTCGATTTTGCTGTGGTCTGCCGCCATCAGTTTTCTCCTGGCTCGCTCTGGATCGATGGTTCTCTCGTCTCACATGGCTGGCGCGGCGGGCCGGCGATCCGGCGATCCGGACCCGCCGCGACTGGCTTATTTCGCGGTGCCCGCCAGGATCGTGACTTCCGTTTCCTTGGCCACGCGCTCGCGGATCTCCTTCAATGCGTCCTCGATGAAACGATGCGGACGGACGACCTCGTACCAGAAGGCGACCTTCCCCTCCTGCAACCGCCACCGCAGGCGCACCGGGATGCGATAGGCGGGGCCGTTGACATGGATCGAGACGCCCAGGACGAACTGCTCGGGAATCTCGATGGTTCCCTTCTGCGCCGTGCCGCGGATCACCTCGTCATAGGCGAACTGAATCTGGCCGTTGTTGAGGCGCACGCCGGAGGAGAATTCGACCGACTTCTTGGCTTCGAACGTGAGTGCCACCTGGAGCAACTCCGCGCTGTTCGGTTCCACCACATCGGGCATGTTCTCTTCGAGGAACCGCGCGAAATCCACCTGCGTCATTTGCTTCCGGTTCATGCCCATCCACACTTCGAACTCCACGCTCCGGCGCGGCTTGAACAGCGCGGTGTGGTCGCACCACGCGGGCTCCTCGCTGAACTTGTGGTAATCGAGGACCGCCATGAACGCCCCCTCCCCGCCGTCGAAGAAGATGCGAGTCTGGTCGTCCTGGCGGAAGGCGTTCACGTACGCGATGAACGAGTCGGCGTCGTGGAGTAGGACGTTCTGCTCGATGCGCAGCGGGCGCGGCAGATAGTCCTCCAGGGACTCGACTTTGTAGTCCTTGGGCAGGACGGCGAAGACGCCCGCCTTCTCGTCCACAACGGGACTGCGCGGGTCGCCCAACGCGGCGCCAGCCGCAATCGCCGCCTGAATGTCTCCGATCTCCTGCGGATCGGGCTGGTTGTTACCGTAAGAATCGCGGGCCATTTACACCACCTCCTTGAGTTGTTTGGGTTGCTGGTCGATATCGACTACGCGCAGCGGGAGCATCTGCTGCTGCGGGTCGTTGCGAACGAGGCGGTTATCCTCGGTCGCGTAGAAGATCGTCATGCCGCGATCCGGTTCCGGCAGTTTGCTCTTAACCTGCGACTCGACCATCAGCACGTTGGTGGAGCCCTTGCTGGCGGGCGCCACCTTGATCGTGAGAGTGATCGAACCGGCTTTGCCGGCCGCGCGCACGGCGGCGACGACCTGTTCGAGGGCGTTCGACAGTTCCATGACCGTCGCGCCGTTGTTCATTTGAAGAATCGTTTCGGGGAACATCTGGCCTCCTATTCGGCGGGCGCGGTCTGCGTGACGCGCTTCGAGAAGCCTTCGACGAACGTCCGCATCTCCTCCGCGCGTGCAATCTCGTCGGCAGAAAGCTTCCGGACGAACCTCATCACCGCCTTGCCGTACACCTTGCCCTGCTGGTTCTGCGCCTTCTCCAACTCGATCCGCAGGATGCACTGGTAGTACTGGATGCCCTGCGTGGCGAGTTTCAGGAAGAACTGCCGGACGGCTTTCAGGCTGGTGGGCGGCAGCGACACCACCTCCGGCAGCATCGACGTGCCGCGCAGCATGAATAACTGCTTCACCTGCTTGCACGCCTGCGCGCCGTTCTCGCCCGAGTCCCACTTCGCCAGGGAGCACCCGGCGCACGCGCCGCCAGGCGTACCGACTCCGGTCTCGCCGTCGAGCGACGAGCAGTCCGGAGGCGCGTTCCCTGCGTCCTTGGAGGCGTAGTAGACGCGCGTATCGCGCGCCTGCACCACCACGCCATCGATTACCTGCGCGGTCGAGTCTCCTTCGAGGCCGGGGATAAGCCAAAGGGCCGTTCCCGAGTTGACTTTGATCCGCGGCAGATCGAATTCCGTGATGCTGCCGCTCGCGCAGTTGACTGCGAACGCCGCCATCACCGCCAGCCGGTCTTCTTCCGGCATGGTTAGTGCGAGAGGCGCCGCGATACTCTTGACAAGTTCTTGCGACATAGTTCTTCTCCTTTAGGCTTTGCGACTGCTGAGTTTGTGACCGAGGTACACCTTGAGCGCCCGCCCCAGAGGTTCGGGCAACGCCGCGCGCACATCCTCCGCGCTCGCGACGCGATCCTCGTCCTGCGCGCGGGAGATGACCTCCGCTGCGATTTCCTTCACGAACCCCCTCAGTTGGGAGTCGTTATAGTTCTGCGGGATGTACTGGTCGAGTCCCGCCTCCTTGAGGGCCTCGACCACGGCCCAACGGTCTTCGACGGGGCTGGCCACGACGTCCGGAACGAGCTTAAGCTTCCGGCCATCGGCGCTTACCTCGTTGAAGCCCGCGTTCACCATTTCGTTAACCACAACGCGCTCCAGAGCTTTCAGATCTTGTTCAACCTGCTTGAGTTCGGCGTCCAGATCGCGTTTCCGCTTTTCGAGACACACGTATTGCTTCACCTTCGCGTCATCCATTTGTTTCTCCCTGGCTGGGTTAGTTTGCGATCTCCGCGAGGATCGACTCGACGATCTGCGCGCGCTTTTCAAGGGCGCGCATGATCTTCACGTCCACCGTGTTCCTCGCGACAAGGTGGATGTGCGTTACGGGTTTGATCTGTCCAGGCCGGTGCGTCCGCTTCTTTGCCTGGTCGTACTTGCCTAACGAGTACCCGACCGAGTAGAAGATCGAATAGCGGGCCCGCGTGAAATCCACGCCCTCGCTGCCGGCGTCGATCTGGACCGCGAGCACCTGCGCCCCGCCGTCCTGCCAACGTTTCAGTTCATCGCGTTTGCCAGACAGTTCCAGCGACGTGAGGGTCATCCCCTCGCACGCCTGGTGTACCGCCTGGAGATCCGCGATGAACCGGCAGAACACGACCACTGGCTCGTCCTTGCCGATATCCTCCAGCGTATCGGCCAGGAGCTTCTGCTTACTCGAATCGATGCGATGAATGGTGTGGTCGTCGGTCGGTACGCAGCCTCCGGTAACCTGCTGAAGGCGCAGGAGCTTGACCATGGCGTTGGCTGCGGTAACGGTCCCGTCCTTCACGCGCGCCACAAAGTCCTCTTCGAGATCGCGATAAATCCTTGCGGCCTCGCCGGTCAGATCGCAGTGGTACGTGACCTCCGTGGCCGGCGGCAGGTCCAGCACTTCCGCGCCGACGCGGAACGTGATCCTGCTCATCAGACGTTCCAGTTCGTCGAGCCTCTGGAAGCTGGTAATCTGCTTTTTCTGGTAGCCTCCCATGACGGCATACTTGGTCCGGAACGCGCTGAAGGAGGGGCCGAAGATCGTCACGTCCAGATGCCGGAACACTGCATAGACATCCATCGGGCCGTGCGGCATCGGGGTGCCGGTGAGCGCGATGCGATGGGCGGCGTGAAGGCGCATACGTTTGAAGAACAGCGACGCTTTGCCGCCAGGAGTCTTGATCCGGTGTGCTTCGTCGGGGATGACCAGATCCCACGCCACCTTTTCAGCCCAGGACGCGAAGGGATCGCGCCACGCGCTATCGTAATTGATGACCGCGATGAACGGCCGCCCCAGCACCTGGGCGAGTTTCATCTTCTCCGCTGCCAATTCCTGTTTCTTCGCCACGGAGCCAATGTCCTCATCGAGACCGATGATGACGACCGGGATTCCAACGTGGCGTTCGAACTGCGTGATCCAGACCGGGACGACGCGCAGCGGGCAGACAATCAGCGTGCGTTTCGCGGCAAGCGCCAGGACCAGCATGCAGGCCACCAGCGTCTTACCGGTTCCCATACCCATGGCGAGCAGCAGGCCGAACATCCCCAGCGCGAAGTGCTGGAGGCAGAACTGAAAGGCGGCCAACTGATGCCGCCAAGGGCGCGTCAGCATCCCCTCTGGGATGGCGGCCTCAGGTTCCGGCGCGGCCACGGGCGCCAGCGCAGTTTCCTGGCTGGTGACGGCTACCTCGATCTCCGTCCGCGGCCCACTCGTGCTTACTGGCGCTGCGCCGGAAATCAAAAGGTCAAACTCTGGGGTGGTCCGGATCGCGCGAAGGTTGCTCTGGAGCAGGATCGCGGCCGCGTGCGTGGCGGGGAACACCCAGGTCCGGTTGGCGCTGATGAACCTGCCCCCGAGGCGTCCGCACATAGGCAGGTCCGCGAACGACGGCTCCACAAGGATCTGTCCGGACTCGACCCTCACCAAGGAAGCCTTCATGCCGCCTGCCCTTTTGCCTGCCGGAGTTGCCGTTCGGCTTCCGCGATGGCCCGCTGCACGACCGCTGACGTCGCTTTTCCCGTGCGGACCCTGTACACCATCGAGAGCGACCGCCCGCAAATCCGCGCGGCCAGTTCCGGCACGCCGTTGTGCCGCCGATTGGTGCGCCTGCGCGCAGTTTTCCTGTATGCCTTAGCCATACGTTTTCCGATTGCCGTTTGCCCTTTGCCCTTGGACACACCTCGGGCGACTTGAACCGACCGAATGCGAGAGTTAGGGGATCGCCGCGTGCCTACTGGCTTACGCCGGCTCCCTCTCAGTGGCGAAACCACTGAAGCAGTTTTGCTTTTGAACTGACAATGTTGAGGGTAATCCCAACCGCGTGATGGTTCAAGACGCACGCGACGCCAACATGACGGATTTTGAATCAACTGTGTGATTGCGGGATGAATATAGTCGGAAAATAAACGGTTTTGAAACTACAAAAGACAGATGAATTGTGTAGTGAGAATGCCCAATTGGGACATGGGCGCCACGCGCAAGCATTGAGAATAAATAGAGTTATCGCCTCCGGATGGGCGATGTATTGAGGGAGGTAGCGAGCCAAGGCACGGGCCGAAATGCGCAGGCGCACGTCCGGCAACCCTCCGGTTGGCGACAACGCACAAGGCCCCAAAATGCCAGCAGGACGGGCGTCGAAGAAGCGCGAGCGGCTAGTCGCCAGGATCGGCGTCACGGGCGGCCAGAATGTGGGATTTACTCAGGTGGATGACACCGAGCGCGAGGCGGCACGGGGCGGGTGTGAGAATCTTGCGGGCTACGATTACGCCTGGTCTTCGGGCGGCGGTACGTGCGGTTGATGGAAGATGCAGCCGGCGGGTCCGCGCTCCTCGCATCTGCGC
>QGNH01001118.1_pt1 | contig 15147 bp, 15 predicted proteins | sample 1735481 | NCBI WGS metagenome assembly QGNH01 (sample SAMN09239004, study PRJNA386568) | Viral metagenome, whole genome shotgun sequencing project. | reverse complement strand
TTCACAATAGCCACCGCCATTTCGCTACTCGTTGATTGATTGAAAAAAAAATGCCGACGCCACAACGCCATACGCTCATCGCCGCGATTCTCGCGATTTCCGCCGCCGTCGGTTTCTCGGCGCTTCTCTCCGGATGCGGCTCCTTGCAAACTCCGCCGCCGACGCCCCAGGAAAAAGCGCAGCGGCTCGGCGCGATGCTTTCTGCTGCCGGCTTCCGGATGGTCCCGGCGGACACGCCCGAGAGCCAGCAAAAGCTCGCCAGCGTGCTGGCGCTCGACGTCCAGTACACGGTTGGGCGGCTCGGCAAGATGCACTATTGGATGGCTGATCCCTACTCCTGCAAATGCATGTACGTTGGCAGCGAGCAGGCGTATCAGAAATACGAAAAGTTGAGAATGAACGAGGAGTTCGCCGAGAAGGAGGATCGCATCGCGCAGGAAAATCTCGAAGCGCGCCAGGTCGAAGAGATGGACATGCAAGAGGAGATGTTCAACCCCTACGGCGGCTTCGGCTACGTCGGTCCTAATTACTATTGGTGATTACTCTGTTCCCTCGCTTCCTGATTACTCAGTTCTTCTATTGATGATTACGCTGTTCCTTCGATTCTCATTACTCTGTTCCTCCGACTGGTGATTACTCATTTCCGTCATCTTCTCCGTCATTCTGCGTCCATTCTGTCCCACTCCGTCATCCTGAGCGGAGCCCGCCGTCCTATACCTCGCCCGTTATTCTGCGGGAGAGGAGGCGGGGAGGCGCACGCGAAGCCGACTTCGGGCCGCAGGGCCGAATCGCTACAAGATAAAGAGGCCGGTACCGGTTTCGGAACCGCGCAGCGCTCCTTTGTTTCTGTGTTTCTATGATCGCACGAGCGCGCGCATTCATTTGGATGCGGCGACTAGAAATCGGTGGCGCAATTTTTCGCCCCCCTTTCTAACAGCGCGTAGCGCGCATCTTCCTTTCACTCACCGCCCGCTCCCAACTTCGATCTTTCCCTCTCGCTTTTATTTTCCAACAGGACGTAGCCCGCATCTTTACTTTATAATGCGAATCCTCAGCACCCCGCGAAGTCGCCGCCTCTATTTTTCCTACAGCGCGTAGCGCGCATCTTTACTTTAATGCGATTCGGCCCTTCGGCCCGAAGTCGGCTTCGCGCCGCTTGCCGCGATCTTCGCAATCCCGCACACTACCTGAGTCTGCTCATTTAACATGAACTTCGACGCCTTCATCGCGCGATGCCGTCTCGAATGGCCCGAGTTCTCCAATCCCGCGCGCCTCTCGCGCGCACGCCATCCCAGTGATCGCTCGCTCGAATCCATCCTCGGCCAAATCCCCGGGATGGCCACCGAGAACAAACTCAAACTGCTCAATTGCAGTGTCGCCGCCCTCGCCGACGACGAAGTGTACGTCGAAGTGGGATGCTACAAAGGGGCAAGCATCGTCGGCGCCGCCGCCGGCAATCCCCGCCCCCGCATTTTCGCTTGTGATAATTTTTCGCAATTCGACGGCGCCGCCGACGAGCTCCGCAGCACCCTCGACGCTCACACCGCGCCGGGCCAGGTCACGTTTTGCGATATGGATTTCCGCGACTTCATGCGCACCGCGCGATGGCATCCCGCCCGCATCGGCGCCTACTTCTACGACGGCGGCCATTCATTTCGCGATCAGTACGACGGCGTCGCGCTCGCGATTCCCCATCTCGCCGACGACGCCCTCGTCATCATCGACGATACCAACAAGCGCGCCGCCCGCAGCGCCAACCATCTGATCGCGCGCGCGATCCCGGGCTTCGAACTGATCCTCAATCTGCGCACGCCCCGCAACCACTCGCCCACCTGGTGGAACGGCGTGCAGGTCTTCCGCTATCGGCGCTCGCCCGGCGACGCGTCCGTCAGCTTTCCAACTGCCGGCTTCGCCATCCGCAAATTCATCTATGACGACCTGCTGCTCGAGATGAAACTTCGCCGCCGCGCCCGCCGCGCACTACGCAAATCCCGCCGCCCCAAATAGCCAGAAGAAAATTTCCGAAACCTCACGCAGGTTTCGGGCTTCCCGTTCTATAAGGATGCGCGCTACGCGCTAGTGGAAAATGTGAGACGGAGACTTCGCGCGGTTCGGAGGGTTCGCGTTGAAACAGAAGATGCGGGCTGCGCCCCGAAAGAAAATAGCAAGTGAAAGATTGTCTCAGGTGAAATTCGAGGCGCAGTTCCGTGTCATCGCGAGCGAGCGAAGCGACGAGGGACCCCGGATCCGGTTCTTTTGCGTCGTTCGCTCCGTGCGATTCCTGTTCCGTAATCCTGAGCAAAGGCCGCCGTCCCATACCTCTCCCCCAAAAAGGGTGATTTTGTTTGAATAGACAGTCACCCATAAGAAGCGACAGAATCTAGCGAATGGTCAGAATTACAGCCAGTGTATCGACTATAAGGCATGCTTACTGCTTCATGGTGGGGCTGTTCTCCGGCGGGGATTTCCTGACATGCGCGAAGTGAACGGTTTCTTTTTGTTTGAATTGGGCATGATGTCATTGCTGGTCTCGTTACCACCAGATGCCGATTTGACTCCGAGCCTGGCGATACTCGCCCAACACCGACGAGATTTGGATATTTTCGCGGGCGCAAAAGAGAACAAAGAAGATTTGCCCGCTTGCGTGGATGTTGCTGTTGAGCTCGTAAAACTGTTCGACCAGATCATCGGGCGAAAACCTTATCCGTCTATGAGCGGACCAGACAAAAGCAACATGGTCTATATGATCATGACGTTCAGAGACCGAATGGCTGCCGGACTCGGCAGAGTCTACTCATACGTGTTGGAAGAAAAAGGTGGTCGCAGTGTTAAGACACTTTGGAAGACCGCATCCGTTACTATGATTGACCCAACAGCACTAGCCCACCTGTCGGAATTCGTGACTGACAATATTGATGAAGCTGGGAGATCGTGGGTAGTAGAACGACTAACTGCTGTTGGATTTCACATGATGAGAGCCGTCGAGTGCGTGCTGCGCCAGTATAAGACCCTAATCACAGGACAGGGGTTCTCTTTTGTGGATAAACGTGGAACCACGCAGTATCAGGGTTTCGGAACGCTTGTGAACGACCTGAACGCGAGACTTGAAGACCTACAGAAAAACAAGCAGCCTTTTGGGCGATTGGAATTAGTTATCGGGATTCTCCGACCCTTGAGCAAGCTATATCGCGATCCGCTGTCGCATCCTGAGCTAAACAAACTAGATGAGGGTGATGCGAAACTTGCTTTTGAGCAGGGAATTACTGCGATAAATACAATGGTTCAGGATGCAATCGCTGGCGGAACGCATTTCCAAGTTCCGCACACGGCTGGCGTCAAGTTCTAAACTTTACGAACCGGAACGTCCTTCGAGTTGATTCACTAGGTCATCCAACAGCAGCAATTCTGCTTCCCAGACCGATTGAAGCCGTTCTAGCGATTGAAGCATTGCTGGCGCTGTCCGATCAAAGCGTGGATCGGTGAGATTACCGATATTTGACGAGGCTTGTTTAAAGCGCTCGGTTAACTCTGTAAAGGTCGGTTCAGCTTCTGTGAGCTGATCCCCAGCTCTTTGAGTTTGACATTAGCATCTACGATTTCCACGATTTTTGCCTCACTGAATCTATGCTGAATCTCCTCGATCTTCTGCATACAGCGGTCGCGTAACTGATCGACCAACTTAAACTTTGCGTCGATCTCGGCAGCCAATCGCATTCTTGCGATGCGCAATTCCGCATTGTTCATTTACTTGGTTTGCGCGTTGCAGCCTGTTTGCCGTTGCGGCGTTCGATCAGCGGAGCCATCAACTTTTTTAGCGGGGACGCGCGCGAAGCCGTCCGAGATCCTTTCCCTGCGCTCGCTTCGCTCAGGATGACTGAGAGGGGGCGCGATCGCTCGCACCAAAAATTCACCGACTTCTTCAGAACGACCCGGAGTCTCGCCTCGTGTTTCACCTGAAACATCTTTTCCGTTTTATTTTTATCAGGGCGTAGCCCGCATCTTTCTTCCGCCACTTCCCGCCCCCAACCTCGCCGCCTGGTAGCTTTTCCTTCCCCTACTATTTTCCAACAGGACGCAGCCCGCATCTTCCGTTCAACTCGAAGCTAGACAACCGCGCGAAGTCTCCGCCTCACATTTTCCAAAAGCGCGTAGCGCGCATCCTGTAGTCCCAGGAAGCCCGAAACCCGTGAGGGGTTTCGGAAATTTCTCTTTTCCCCTCCCTCCCTCTCCTTCCGCCCCCTCACGCGCCCGCCTTGCCCAGCACCGCTTCCCCTTCCCCCGCCTCCGCGATCCCCAATCGATCCAGCATTGTCTTCTGACTGATCCGAAGCCCCCGATCCGCCAGCATCGTGACGATCTCCGCAAACGCCTTCAGGTCGTTCTGCTCCGGCAAGCCCAACTTCACCTTGGGATATTTCGCGAGCGTCCCGATATTCAGATCCACGATCGGCCGCACCAAATCCCGCACCAGCGTCGCCGCCAGCCGCCGCGCATCGGCGTTCAGGATGTCCGCTCTTACCGCCTGATGAACCTCCGCCGCGGCGCGCGATCCGCCCGAATGAGTCATCTCAGTCGTCAGCGTCTGCCCCAGCACCGCTTTACTCACTTGCGCGTCCAGGTACTCGCAAAACTTCTGATACAATTCCGCGCTGCCACCCTGACGCGCTTCGGTAAACTCGATCTGCATCGATTCCGGTATTATCGCCGCCGCATCAGTGCCTATATTCGCCACCGCCCGCAATAGTGTATGCCTATCCTGTTCGGTCGCTCCCGGATGATATTTGCCGACTCGCAGCGGCTGTCCGAATATCTCAGTGAACGTTACCCAGTCCTTTAGTACGTAGTTCTTGAATAGGTATGCCCACCCGGCCGCACGTGCTAATCCTCCGCGAATAGGCAGTCCTGCTTTTGCCTTGGCGAAATGTACTATGAACTTGTAGGGCGCGAGCGCGGCGGTAAACGGCTGCTGGGGAGTCTGCTCGGCGCGCGTCGCGAATCGGCCCTCGTCCGCCAGATGCCGTGGGCGCGACGCTCCGCTCTTCGCCGGCTCCCGCTCACCGCCGAGCGTGCGCACCAGCACTTCCTCGCCCGAGATCCAGTCGAAACAAAACCAGCGCGGATCGCGCCACTTGAGCCGCGCCGGAATCCATTCCTTGCCGGCCGTGTCCCAAATTATTTCAGTCGCTGAAAAGCCCTTGCCGATTGCATCGAGCACGTCGAGCAACGCGCTTTCAAGCTGTACTGGCCCATCGATCAGCAACTCGCGCACCAAGTCCGCCGCACGCTGATCCTCCGCCGAACTCGACACCGCTTCCACCTCCAGCTCGAGTTGCGAGACCGCCTGCTTGCGCGTCCCGAGCACCGCCAGGTAGTGCAGGTCCTTCTCCTCCATCTCCTCCGCGAGCTCGAGGTAGCGATACGGATCGCCGGCTTCGGCTTCGCGCAGAATTTGCGAGAGACGCTCCGGAGTCAGCCCGGCCGACGGATGCATCCCGGCGAAGCTATTGCGCACGCCCGACATCGTTGCGGCCGCCTGCTCTTCGCGCAGCATCCCGGTATCCACTTCGCGCCCGTATGCGTCGTATAGCTTCATACTCACTTCCTCTTCTTCGCGATCGATTATGTCCCTCGCTCGATTACCCTATAGTCTTCTGTCGATCTACCGCGACGAGTACTCAGTCATTGGTCCGTTTCATTCATATTCACTATACTCGCTCGGCCTTCGCCTCCCTACTCACTTCCCCCACTTTCAAAAACCAGTCGGCGCCGCAGCGATGACACGCGTCCGGCATATGCACCAGTGTGAGTACGAACTCATACCCACATTGCTCACACCTCCATTTCCAATGACTAATCACCTGACTACCCCCTTTGATTAATCTGCAATTCCCACTTTTCTCTTGCCAAATCCTTCCCAAGGGCGAAGCCCGCTTCTCGTCCCCTTCTCAATTCCCATAATCGCTCTGCAATCTGCGGTTACGACTCTTCTCTTTCCTCTTCTCTAGAAATCTCAAAACCCCCGCGCACCGCGAACAAACCGCCCCTCCGCCACCGGCGTGTATGCCAGCGCATGCGCTCCCTCGCGCGACGCGAAGTATGCCAGCGCACCCGCGATCGCACTGTCCCCATGCCTGCCCTTGCCATCTTGCCCGGCCCGCCGCTCCGCCACTTTCGCCACTCCGCGCTCGAGCACGATCGCGCGATGGTCCCACAAAACATCCGCATCTTTTGGAATCGCGATCGTGCCGTCTTCAAACGCCGCCTTGTAGCGCGGCATGTTCTCGCGATACCACGCCTCCGACAGCATCACCTGCGCGATTCGCGCGCCGTACCGATGCGCCGCGGTCTCCGCCAGATACTGTCCATTACCGCGCGCGTCCATCGCTCCCGCAATCAGCCGCGGCAGGCGATCCACGATGTAAAATAAAATCTGCTCCTGATTTCTGAACGGAACATTTCTGAGCTCGACGATAAATGGCGTGCGCCGTACCAGGTCGCGCGCGATCTGCAACGGCCAGATCACCGTCAGATCGCCCGAGCGTCCGAAATCCTCGCCGAAGCAACTCGCCAGTTTCGGATCGAGCGCCCCGAGCGCGCCGGCCAGGTTGTCCTCGCACCACGCCTCCGTTTCCGACCGCCGCACCTCTTCGCTGCGCGCGCCAAACTCGGTCGGCACTTCGTAGCGCAGCACCGGCACGCCTTCGCACATGCGCGCTTCGATCAGAATCGCACTCAGGTACGAGCCCGACGCCGCGCGCGGAACGCAGAACAACTCCTCGCTCGCGTTATCGCCGTAGAACTCGATTATCTCGCGCCGCCATTCCTGCTCGGATTCCTCAGTCCATTCGAGTCCGCGATACTGACTAATCTTCTTGTATAGTCCTTCGGCTAATGCGTCGTCGAAAGTAGTACGATGAAGTGAGTATGGCAGCCGGCCCGCGCGAATCTCATTGACTAGTCCATTGAATGCGTTGTCGGCGCCGTTATGAGTCGAGATCACCCGCACCAGTCCGCCCCACATGGTGAACGCCAGAGCCGCCTTCAGCAGGCCGGCGAGATCTTCATGGAAGGCGGCCTCGTCGATCACCGCGCAGCCCGACTTGCCGCGCAGATTCGACGGCCGTGAGGAAAGCGCCACAATCTTGTGCCCCGACGCGAAGCGTATCCGGTACGCGAGAATATCGGCGCGTTCGTCGTCGATCGCGATCTCCTCCAGATGCTTCGCGGCCTGGTTGAAACGCCGCGCCCATGCCGCCGCCGCTTCGATAAACTCCAGCGCCATGTCCTTGTTGTAGCCGATATACCAGCCGTCCATGCCGCCGCGGCCAGTGGTCGCCGCCGCCAGCGCGCGATCGCCGGCCTCGGTCCAGGTCAGGCCGATTCGCCGCGATTTCTCGCTGACTTTCACCTGCGATTGATCCGCCATCCACCGCCTTTGATAGGGAAGTAGTATTCCGAGCGGCGTCTGACTATTCACAATTGACTACTCACTTAGCTACTGTTCCGTTCTTTCTTTCTCTATTGTCTACTCAGAGCGCAGCCCGCATCCTCTTGAGTTGAGTTTCATCTACCCGACACGTATCTCTTTCCCCTTCTCTATTTTCTGCCAGGGCGCAGCCCGCATCTTTACTTTCAACGCAAACCCTGGGCACCGCGCGAAGCCTCCATCTCTATTTCCTACCAGCGCGTAGCGCGCATCCGATTGTCCCAGGAAGCCCGAAACCCATGAGGGGTTTCGGAAATTCTCTCTCCTCTTCTCCTTCCCCCCTCCCCTCACTCCTCGATCGCCATCAGCACCCCGCGTATCTTCGCCACGACGGTTTCGCTCAACCCGTCAGCCTTCGCCGCCTTGAGCGTCTCCCCCGCCTCTGCGATCTTCGCCCGCGTCCGTTCGCTCCAGCGCCGCCGCTCGACATCGACCTTCAGCAACCCCGCGACGCTGCGCGCGACCGCCGTCAAATTGATCGGAATCACATCCGCGACCCGCCCCTTCGGCGTTCGCTTCGCGGTTTCATTGGCCGCCACCAGCAGCTGAAACATCTGGCTCTGCACCAGCCGCATCAGCGCGTCCTGCATCGATACGTCGTCGTCCTTGAATTGCTCGCACACGAGCCGCGCCTGGTCGCTCGCGATTCTGACTGCCTCGAGCCGCCGTTCGAATTTCTGTCCGTACTTGTGAATCGCCGTGTGCGAGATGGTGTAGCCATTCGCGCCCAGCCACTTCGACAGTTCGCGAGAACTGGTAAACGCACTCTCGGCCAGCCGCCGATCGAGCTCGTCGTGCAGATCGTCGGGAAGTCGCGCGATTTTCTTGCTGCCCGGCGCGAGCATCGGCGTGAATGGAACGCGCGCCGGCGCGCCGGCTTCCGCGTCCGATGCGCCATTCTGTTTTTTTTCCATCGCGCGGCTTACCAGTATTTTTTCGGACGGGCGACTCCCGCCGGCGCGGGAAAGTTGTACTCGACCACGTCCACCCCGCTCGAGGTGAGCTTCGCGAACCAGGTCTCGCCGCCCTCGCCTTCCAGTTCGAGCAAACCCGAGTCGCGCAGATACTGCAGCTCCCGCCTTACGCCGACCAGCGAAAGCGCGAGCTTGATATCGGCCAGCACGCGCCAGATGATCTGCTCCGATACCGCGATCGGCCGGCCCGCATCGACCACCCGCAACATGCGCCACCGCGCCTCTTCGCGCTGCCTCTGTTCGATATCAATTCCGTCCTGCATATAGCCTTTCCTTCACGCCCGAAATTTCTTCGCGCATTTCTTCGCGCAGCGCGTCGAGTTTCGCGTCGAGCGTGCCGCCAAATCTGATCCAGTCCTCGCGCCGCACATATTCGAGCGGCAGCATCGCGCGCAGTTCGAACAGGCCGCGCTCGATTTCCTGCCACCGTTCCGCCTCACGGAGCGTCGCCTGATGATGCCGGTCGAGCATCGTCCGGATCATCCCGAGGTTGATCCCGATGATCGTCACCAGCACCATCGAAAACGACGCGACCGCTTCCCAGGTCAATTGCCACCCCCGCCGCGATTTCCCATCGCCACTTCCGGCTCGGTCGATTTCTTGAGCAGCACCGCTCCCGACATCGAGAGCAACACCAAGCCGAGGCCCTTGCCGTAGGCATCCGCATCCGCAGGGTCAAAGCGACGCTGGTAAAACACCTGCACGCACCAGAACGCGATATACGCGACCGCGCCCAGCACGCCGACCACGCGCGCCGCGTCGAAGGTCAGATTATCCTTGCCGGTCAGGATGTCGTTGAGGATTTTCATGACACTAACTGAGTAATCGAGGACTACTTACTCGCAAGTTGCTCACACAGAGTAATCGCGCACTGCTTTGACAGAGTAATCGCACGATGCTCACGCAGAGTAATCGCACACCGCTTGACAGTAATTACGCACTGCACTGACAGAGTAGTAGCACTCCGCTTTGACAGAGTAATCACACACTTGCTTGACAGAGTAATCGGGAACTACTCACATCTCCTGCCTCGAATCTCAGGTCTGGTTTCACCTCGCCAATTCACTTCCTCGCCCCGCTCTCCGCGTATCCGCCGACTACTTCCGCTCCTTGTATTCTCTGAAGCCCTCGACTAACTGCCCAAATGAGCCGGGCTTGTATCGCTCAAAACTCTCGAGGTCCACGTAAACAAAGTTGTATTCCACACCTGCCTGCACCCGGTTTAGGTCTTCGCACCATTGCCGTAGCCGTTCCATCTTGCGCGGCACGTCTAGCTCTTCCTGCCCTTTGGTTTCGACCACGAAAATTCGCTGGTTGGATACCTTAACGATGAAGTCCGGATAGTAGTTGGAGATGTCGCCGTCCGCATTTACGTAGTCCAGCTTGAAACCCACCGCCAGATAATTCTTGGCGAAGGAAACCACGTCATCGCAGTCTTCCAGAAAGCGCGCGAACAACAGCTCAAAACGGCTGTCACCGATAATCCGGTTGAAGACGCTCTTCTTGGGAATCAGGTAGTCCTGGTCTTTTTCCACGAACGGCCGCGTTTCCCGCAGCTTGATGTAGTCGCGGATTTCGGCGTCGCCTTTGGTCCGCACGGTCAGCGCGTTGATCGCCTTCTTGAAGGTCTCGATCAAGGTCTTGGTAGCAGCTAGTTCCGACAGGTTGCGCAGTGTATTCGGGTCTTCAAGTTCCACCGGACGATCGAACAACCCCGTCTGCACGAACGCCTTGACCTTGCCGTACAGCACGTCATAGCCGCTCACTAGCCGCAAATCCTTCAGGATAGTCTGCGCGAAGTAGCCGATCGCGCTGCGATAGTCAGCTATCCCTGCCCCATCGAGCACTGTGGTATGCGTCACCTCGCCGGTCGTGATGTCCTTGAACACGATCTCCCGCTGCTCTTCCTCGCTGAACTGCCGGTATGCCACCGGCTGATAGTCCATCTTGCTCACATCCAAATCGCCCAGATTCTTGTATTCCCGGTAGATGCGCGGCGTCAGCACCGGTATCTCAATCTCCAGCGCCTCTAGGTCCTTCTTCTCATTCTCTTTGTCGATCTCCACTATCAGCGGCGCCTTCGGCCCGGTGCCTTCACCCATCGGCTTATGCTCCAGTGGCACGCCTTCCGCCTGGATCGATTCCACGAACTCCATAAACGCGTTCGTGCCGATCACGCTCACAGATTCTGGGACGCGCCCGGGATACATCTTGCGCAAACCGCGCCCTAGCGTCTGTTCCGGCAGGATGTTGCTCTTGGCCGAATACGCGCGGAGCCCTACAATCGTCGTGACGTTCCGCACGTCCCAACCCTCTTTGAGCACCATCACCGAGATGATCGCCTTGAACTCGCTCTCCATCCCGTCGATCTCTTTCGCTTGCTTGCGCAGCTTCTCCAATTCCTCTTTGCTCTTGCCCGAGGATGCTTCAGAAATCTCGCCGTTGCTCTTGGTGTGAATGACCAGCACTGCGCCTTTCAGGTCCGCATAGGTGCTTTCCAGATACGCGGCCACGTCGTCGCAGTTGCGGGTGTCGTCGGTCATCACGAACAGGATGGCCTTCTTACCCATCTTCTCGTGCTCGGCGTACGCCTTGCGCCACTCGATCACGCCCAGGTGGATGTAGTCGGCGTACTTCTCGGTGAACTTGGCGCTCTTACGCTCCACCAGCTTGGCGCGGCTTGGCGCATCGGGCAGCACCGGATGCTTGACGACGTTTTGCGATATCGCTTCTACCAGCGGATAGTCAGCTATTGTCTGCACGAAGATCGCGCCGTTGTTATGCTTTGGCGTAGCGGTCACATCCACTTGCAGAGCGAGTGCCGAACCTTTCTGCTTCAGCCGGTTGTGGATGTCCTCGATTGACTTGAACCACGCCATGCTCGGGTCGTGAATATGATGAGCCTCGTCGTTCAGCACCATCAGCTCGTCGATGTCCCTCACGATCATCCCAAGATCCACCTTCGACTCCGTCGTCGCCCCGCTCGGCCGCTTGCCCAGAAAGTAATCCATCGTGTCTTCATCATCGGGCGACGCGGGGATGTCCTCCCCGGCATAGACGCGGTGGATGTTCGTCAAAAAGATGTTGCCGGTGTGGCGGGTGACGTGCACCTCGTCCTGCACGTGCAGGGTCAGTTGAAAATCGTCGCGCCAGTTGCGCCCCTCAAAGCCGTTGTCGGGCACCGTCGGATCGTCTTTCAAGAAGATGCGCAAGCCTTGAAAGTCCTTGCGGATGCGATCCAGCACGATGATGTTCGGCGCGATCACCAGGAAGTTGCGCGCCAGGTCTGACGTTGGCTCATACAGCTTGTGGTAGAAGCTCCACGCCAGCACCAGGCTCAGCACCTTGGTCTTGCCCGTACCCGTCGCCATCTTCACCACGAAGCGCCGCCAACTCTCGTCAAAATCAATAGGCCTTACAAGCCCGGAATTGTCGAAGCGCATCAGGTCGTACTTGTCTTTCACGCCTACCACGTCGTACAGATAGATGATCGTCTCCAGCGCCTCTCGTTGCGCAAAGTAGTACTGGAACTCAACCATCGTGCCGTCTAGTTGCGGCATCAGATGCGCCGTGTTGAACCACCACTTGAGCAGGCTCTTGCTCGTATCCGTCGCCCCCTCATAAGCGCGCTCCCGCCACGTTTTCACCAGTTTGCGCAGTTGCGGCACCAGCGGCGGCATCAGCTTTTCGGAGCTCGACTCCCTTAGTGCCTCATCCGCAGGAAACCAGCGGACTTGTGGATCGAGGATCGCGTAAGGCGATTCCGGGAAGTCGCGATGAAGCGCCATTACCTCCGACCTCCTACGCTGACCTCGACGATCGTCATCGTGTCGTTGCCAAAGATGTCCACCACCTTCACCGCGATCTTGCGCCGCCCCTGTGGGCATTCCTGAGAGACGCTGGTCAGTTCCAGCGATCGGTCCTTCTTGGTCCGGAACGATTGCCACTCGTTCTCAAAGATGTAATCCCCCGTCCATCGCTCTTCCCACTCGCCGCTGTCCTCGTTCTTCACCCGCACGATTTCGCGCTTGCTCTCAAAGTCAAAATCCACCGACCAGTAATCAATCCAGTCCGTCCATTTCTTCGTCAGCCGTTCGCGCTTCACGATGCCCTTCGCGTCCTTGCTCACCTTCACGATTTGCCCCAGTTCCACCACAATCTTGCTGGCTTTGTCCTTGAGCGAGGCCTCCGCGTTGGCAATCGAATCCTGCGAGTAAAACACCGAAAAGTCCGTCAGCTCCACAGCCACGCCGTTCTTCTTGACTATCGGCTTCACCTCGATCGCCGCCACGTCGTGAAACACCACCTGGTTCTTTTCCACCGCCCGCCGGTCGAACACCTCGGCCGGGATGTACTTGGGCGCGATATCGATCCCCTTCGCCCGTGCTTCGTCCAGTACGTTGGGAAACAGCCCCATCTCGAACTCAAACCCAAGGATGTCCACCCGCGTGATATGCTTCTGCCGGCACTCCAGAATCACCTCTTCCACGAATAAGCGTGTCACCGGCAGGTTCACCGGCCCTACCGCCACAAGACGTCCGGCCTTCTTGCCCTGGAAGGTGACAAAGCCGTCGGTCCTTTCAGCGCGATAGGCCCGCAGGATCAGATCGACGAAAGCGGCTTCTTTTTGCTCTAACTGTTTTTGCTGTTCCGCTTCCCGCAAGTTGGGATTCACGCCGATGTAATGCTGCCGTTCGTATTTCCCCAGGTTGAGCACTTCAAAGGCGCGATAGTCTTTGCCTTCAGCCTTAAGTTCCCGCTGCACGCCGATCAGCCGCTTGCGCGTGGTATGGATTGCGAACTTGCCTAGATCGCTGACGATCCACTTGCGCCCCAGCTTTTCCGCCACCGCCGCCGTAGTGCCGGATCCGCAAAAGAAGTCAGCTACTAGGTCTCCTTCGTTACTACTGGCTGAAATGATACGCTCCAAAAGTTTTTGCGGCTTTTGGGTTGGATAATCAACTCGCTCTGTGGCAGTGGGCGCGAGCAACATATCTGCCCAGATCGTAGAGGCTGCAACTCCTGGGCGCTCATCAAGGTAATACTTGATGTAAGGTTGCCCGGTGTTTGAATAGTAGAGTTTGCCTTGTTGCTCGAACTCTTCCATTTTGGTTTTTGAATATGCCCAGAATCTTCCTTGCGGCGGGGTTACACCTTTCCAAGGATAGGATGTATCACCACCGGGCTTGGCCGCAGTTGGCGTTACAAGCCGATACTTTCGCCCATCTTCCTCGGTCTTATTGTATTGTTGCTCGATTTGTTCTTCAGAGAACGGAACATATTGCGTGTTCCAACGCTTGTGTTCCTCTGATTTTGCGAAGAAGAGTATCGTATCGTCCACCGTGTCGAAATGTTGAGCGCCCTGCTTCGCATCACCATGTGCTGTTGTGCGGCGCCAACAGATTTGATTTACGAAGTTGTCCGGACGGAAGATTTCTCCCATAACAGTTCGCAGGAACGAATTCACTCGCCAGTCGCAGTGCACATAAATGCTCCCGTCCTCGGCTAACAAATCGCGCATCAGGATCAGCCGCTCATAGATCATCGCGATGAAGCTATCCGCACCCTTGCCCCACGTGTCCCGGTAAGCGATCTCTTCCAAAATGTTAGGCTTCTTGGTGAAGGTGTCGTCGCCTATCTCGATATCCATGCTGAAGTCCGCGCCCACATCAAATGGCGGATCGATATAAATCAGCTTGAGCCCCCCTGCTTCTCGATCTCTTCCCTCAAGGGCCCATTCTTCAGCGATGAAAGAATCAGCTTGTTGTCGCCCCAGATCAGCTTGTTGGTCCAGCCCTTGAGCTGCCGCCCCCGACTGTCAGTCGCAAACAAATCGGATTGCACCGCAGTATGCTCCGGCTTCTCCGCCCGCGGCTCGTCCACCTGCTCGATCACCTGGAACGGCAGCACGACATTGCTGACCTCGCTGCTCTTCCCGTTCCAGACCAGTTCCACCTCCCGCTTGTCCTCGAACAGCAGAAAGCGAAATTTGTCCGGCAGCGGGCGGTCAGCTTCCAGATAGCGGATTATTTCCTGCTGTTCCTGTTCGGTTAGTCGCGCCATTGCTATTCTCGTCCTCTCGCTGCTCGACCTGATGCCATCCCTAAGCGCTGAATCGTAGTTCAAAGCCGGTTCAATTGATAAGCCACCCATCTTCGGTCCGACGAATCTGCCTCCCCCCTTTTCCTTACAGCGCGTAGCGCGCATCTTTACCTTAATGCGATTCGGCCCTGCGGCCCGAAGTCGGCTCCGCGTCGTCCCAGGAAGCCCGAAACCCGTGAGGGGTTTCGGAAGTTCTCTTCTCCGCGCCGTGCCTCACTCAACTATTTCTCCGCGTGCGCCTCGGCCGGAGCCGCACACGCCTGCAGGATCGCGTCGCGCTGCTTGACCGCGCTCTTCAGCACGATCACGCTCGCCGCGTACGACCGGATTGTGTCGGCCGGCGGGGAGTCTGGCCCTAGCGCCGCGATCGCCAATGCTGGCGGATTCAACTGCGCGGCCGGGCAATAGACCGGCGACGGCACCGGCACTTCGACCATCACCGGCCGCGGCGCGAGCGGCGTGGCCGTCGCGCATCCCGCCGCATAGATGAGCAGCAACGCCAGCACCGCCAGCCAGATCCCCGACGCGTTCCCCACGCGCTCGAGTTTTCCGCGCTCGAGGTTTCCGCGCTCAAGTTTCCGATGT
>QGNH01001617.1_pt1 | contig 15197 bp, 21 predicted proteins | sample 1735481 | NCBI WGS metagenome assembly QGNH01 (sample SAMN09239004, study PRJNA386568) | Viral metagenome, whole genome shotgun sequencing project. | reverse complement strand
AACCAACACAACCTAACACCACTACCCTACTTTCCATGACGCACCTCGCACAGATCGCCCACGCCGCCTGGCTGGCAAACGATGGCGACACGGGAACCGCCTGGGACGCAGCCGTACGCGCGGTAGTGAAAGATCTAGTCCGGCTGATGCTGAAAGCCGGGCCGCTCGAATCCATCGACCCGGCGAACCTCTCGCCGGAAGCGACGCAGATCGAGACGCGCGAAACCCGCGACGCACGCATCGCGCGCTGCTACGAGCGCTACGTGGCGCGGCTGGCGGATCTCAGAGCCGAAAGCATTACCCCTTTATGACCGACCTGATGAGCCGTCCCTATGCGCCGTCCACCGAAAAATGCTGCGAGCGATGCGTCTTCGGCCGCGGGCCGCACGCCGCCTGGTGCGAAAGCGAAAACGCGCAATTCCAGCGGAGCCTCAACCTCGAAGCCCAAGCACCAAGGCGGCATCATGGAGCCTGCAACGGAAGTCAAATCACCCGCCGCCGCGCTGGCCGCTGACGAAGGCGACATCCTGATCGAGCAACTGGAATACCTCCTCGACCATGTTGAAGCGGCCGGGGCGCAATGCGCCTGCTCTGAGTGCAAGCGGTACGCGCGGGCGCGCGCCGTGCTGATGGAGATATTCAAGTAGCTTTCAGCTTTCAGCTTTCAGCACTCAGCTAAACCACCAGCCACCAGCCACTATCCACCAGCCACCGGGTTTACAGCCATGACCTTCAGCACCAAAACCCCCAACATCTCGAAAACCCCGACGCTGTTCCGCGAGACGCTCAAGAAGCCCAAGTTGATCGGATCCCCCACGGCTGGCGGCACGGGGTTTCGCTCTATGGCCAGCCTGTATCTTCCGCGCTCGGTAAAGCTGCCGACGAAGGTGAGCCAATTTATGCCCGAGGGTAAAGGGGCGGCGACCAGTTGAAGCGACACAGCGAGGGGGTGAGCGGGCGAGGGGGCGAGCGAGCCTTATCCGGCACGCAGTACGCCATCGGCTCCTACACCGAATATCTCCACTGGGCCCGGCAGAAGTTTCTCTACGAGTACGCCGAACTCCTGGAGCGCCTCGGCTTCAACACCCAGGCCGGCGGCGCGATCATTTACGGCGCGATGCGCAAGGGCGTATGACCCGCAACGATTTCACTTGGGAGCGCCACGCCGGGCGCAACCCCGAAGGCGAGCGCTTCGACAGCAACGTAATGGTGCACGGCACCGGCCGCATCCTGGCGCGCGTCGCGATGCCAATCGGCGAGGAATACTGGTACCGCCTCTACTTCTACGTCCCGAAGTGCGTGCTGGATTCCCCAGACGACGGCCACGACTTCATCAGCGCGGATGCCGCGGTGGAATTTGCGGAGAACGTAGCGATGGCGTGGAGTGACGAAACTCTCGCCAAGATACCGGGCTTCCCGTGCAAGCGCGCCCCCGTCGCACTGAACTGCCGGGTGGCCAGGCTCGCAACGATTTCATAAACGCAGTTGGGCATGATAAATAACAACCAACGCAACCAACACTCGGACTGCCCAGCGCCGTCCGAACCCAGTGTCGTCAAACAGGCCGCGGAACTCCGCAACTGGCTGGAGACGCTCGACAGCGAACTAGTCACCCTACACGAGGGATTGTTCGCGCCGTTACCGGAAAAGGAACCGCTCGCAGTTACACCCCGGCACCTTTCCCTGCAAGACCTCATATCGCAGGCATGTACGAGCGCCGCGCAAGCGGTCGGTTTCGTTCGCACCGTCAACAGCCGCCTCGGATTTGGAGACGCTTGCGGCCAACAGAACTGCTGAAACCTGAGAGCTGAAAGCTGAAAGCTGAAAGCTAAACCCCAAAGGATTCCCCTATGAAACTCTCATCGATCTCGATGTCCAAAGGTAAAGGCAAGAAAGCCAAGCGCGGCCCGGTGCGCTCCACGACCATCAGCAAAGCCAAGAACGGCTTCATGGTCTCGAAAGAGCACGACCCCATGCCGGACGAGAACGGCAACCCGCAGTATCCGCCCTCCGAACCGCCCGCGGTGTTCGATAACTCCGACGACGCCCACGCCTACTCGGCCCAGTGTCACGGCGAGCCCGACGCAGATGACGCCGGCGCCACGCCCGCATCGGGCGACGCGGCGTAAAGAACGGTGGATAGTGGGCGGTGGCTGGTGGCTGGAAACGCCGCCGTGCCGCCCCCTCGCCCGCTCACCCCCTCTCCCGCTCATGTCTCCCCAGCTTCCACCCTCGGAAACCCGCACCAGCTTCGACCCCTCCATGGAGTCGGGAAGCCGGCATACTCCTTTATCCGTACTCTCGGCGCACAAGGAAGAACCGAAGGTCGAGACCGACGAAGACGGCCTGACCGACGAAGACATCCTCGTCGAAGCGCACGAGTACTTCACCGCGGTAGCAAGCTGGGAGCAGCCGTTTCGGGAGCGCGCGCGGCAGGAATTCGAATTCGTCGACGGACTGAAACATTGGGATGCCCAGATGCTCGAAGAGCGCAGGGGGCGCCCGTGTTTGGTCTTCGATAGGATCGGCCCCGCCGTCGACCAAGTGGTCAACGACGCCCGCCAATCTCCCCCGGAGCCGAGAATCAGTCCGGTGGGTGAAGGCGCCGACAAGGAAACCGCCGAGGTCCTGCAGGGTCTCGTAAGAAACATCGACAACGACAGCAACGCCCGCGTGGTCTGGGCAACCGGCTATGAGCATGCCGTGAAGTGCGGCCGCGGCTGGGTGCGCGTGTTGACGGTTTGGGAAGAGGACGACAGCTTCAAACAGAAGATCGTTTTGCGGCGTGTCGCCAATCCCTTCACGGTTTATCCCGATCCCTCGGCCGACGAGTTCGATTACTCGGACATGCGCCGCTGCATGGTCACCGAGGACCTCGACACGCAGGTCTACAAGGAGACCTACCCCGATTCCAAGGTTGCCAGCCTCTTCGATTTCCAGAGCGTCGGCGATCAGATTCGCAAAGACTGGTTTCCAACCGGCAGCGTAAGAACAGCCGAATTCTGGAAGGTGCTCACCAAGCGCGGCAGACTGGCACAGCTCGAGGACGGGCAGATCAAGCGCGAGGACGAGATCACCGAACAAGACAGGGTAAGAGCGTGGCGCCCCACCACAAAGAAAACCGTCAAGGGCTACAAGCTCAACGGCGTCGAAATCCTGGACCGCTGGACCTGGCCGGGCAAGTGGATACCGATTGTACCGATCATCGGCCGCGAGGTCATCGTCGAGGGCAAGCGAACGGTGCGCGGCATGGTCAGGCCGGCCATGGATGCCAACCTGTCCTATGACTTCATGCGCTCGAAGGAAGCCGAAGCCATCGGGCTGGCTCCTATCAGTCAATGGCTGGTAGCCAAGAACCAGATCGAGAACTACGCGGCCAAGTGGGCCAACTGCAACCGCGTGGCGCAGGCTTACCTCGAGTACGACCCGCAAGTGCAGGACACGGGAACCGGTCCTATCCCAGTCCCGCCGCCGCAGCGCATTTCGCCTGCCGTAAATACCCAGGACATCACCCAGGCCATCGCACACGCGGCGGACGATATCCGCGCGACCACCAGCATGTACCGCCCGGACATGGGCGAGTCCCAGCCGGATCAGTCGGGCAGAGCGATTCTCGCCATCCAGCGGCAAGGCGATAACGCCCACTTCAACTACCACGACAATCTGGCCATCTCCCAGATGCACGTGCTTCGCATCCTGGTAGATCTGGCGCCCAAGATCTACGACGAGGAAAGATTGGAGACCGTCTTCGATCCGGACGGCTCAGTGCGGCAGGTGTGGCTCAACAAGAAACACACCGACAACAAGGGTGTGGACCGGATCTACGACATCAAGAGCGCTGCAAGGTACGACGTGACTCTCGGGTCAGGGCCGAGTTACGCATCGCGGCGGGCGCAAGCTCAGGAACAGTTATTCCAGCTATATCAAGCCATGCCGCAGGCCATGACTCGGGCGCTGGATCTGATTCTGAAAACCTTCGACGTTCCGGGCATCGACGAAATCGCGGACCGCCTAAGACCGCCCGACGTGGCGCAACAGCAGGAAGGCCAAGCCCCGGTACCGCCGCAGGTTCAGCAGCAGATCGTCCAAATGCAGCAACTCCTGCAGGCCATGAACACGCAGATGACGGCGCAAGCCGAAGAGTTGAAAACCCAGCGCATCCAGAACGAATCGAAAGAGCGCATCGCCGCCGGGAATAACGCTACCCAATTAGCAATAGCCGATCTGAAGCTGGGCAGCGATCAGGCCTTGCAGATGTTCCAATCCCAGTACGCGGCGATCAATCAGAAGATCGACCAGGTTTACCAACTGCAGGCGCAACGCGACGAGCAGCAGCACCAGAAGGAACTTTCCGACCAGCAGCACCAGCAACAGCTCCAGCAGCAGGGACAGCAACAGCAGGCCGACGCGCAGCAGGCCGCGCAAGCCCAGCAGCAGCCCGCAGCCGCCGGCGCGCCGCCAGCTTCCGAGCCGATGCCGCAAGCGGCATAGGCTTTCAGCCATCAGCAGCCAGCTTTCAGCTTCACTAACCGTTCAGACACCCCATTTTATGAACACCGAAGATTTGACGTTTGAAACTCGCCAGGACCCCAAAGTGGTAGAGAAAGTTCTGGCCGACCTCGGCTTCACCGGCTCGACGGTCGAAACCCACTCCGACGAAGGCGGCCAAGTCCCGCCCGCCGAACCAGCACCGGCCACCGACGCGCCGGTTGAGCCAGTTGCCGAACCGGTTGCCGCCGCGGAACCCGCCGCGCCGCCCGCGCCCAAACCGTCGAGCGGCTACAAAAAGAAATGGGAAACCACGGCCGCCGAGAACGAGCGGCTGAAACAGGAATTGGAAGCGGCCCGCAAAGCAACGCCGGCCGCCGCGGCGCCGGCCGCCGCCGCCGAGCCGGTCGCTGCCGAGCCAGCCACCAGCCACCAGGCACAGCCCACTGCTGCCGAGCAGCCCGCTCCCAAGCCGAAACCCGAAGATTACGAAAACGGAGTCTACGATCCCGCATTCGTCGAAGCCATCGCCGACTGGCGCTACGACGAGCGCGCGCGCATCGACCGCGAGAAGGTAACCACCGCCGCCCGCGAAACCGAAGCGCAGGCCCGTAAAGATTCCGACACCCGCGACCAGGAGGCATTCGAAAACTGGCGTAAGAGCCAGATCGACGAAGCCAAGGCGCGGCATGACGACTTTGATGTCGTGATTGCTCAGCAACACGATGTCGACATAACGAACGACGTGATGAACCAGGCCCTTTGGTCTTTCGACCATGGCGCGGAGCTGGCCTACTGGCTGGCAACCCACCCGACCGAAGCCAACAAGATCTGTATCGCCACGAAGTTCAACGAAGGCGAAACCATCGTGCAGTACCGGAAAAAACTCGCCCTGGCCGTGCAAGAGCTGGGGAAGATCGAGCTGCCGGAACTCGCCGCGATCGCCGAGGACGACGACCCCATCGAGGAAACACAGCCCGCTGCCCAACCGGTGGCGGCTGTCGCCGCTGCCGCTGCAGCTCCAGCGCCTTCGAAGGTTGCTCCCGCTCCCCGCGCGGCTTCGCCCGCGCCGGCTCCCAAGCCAGCCCCCCCGAGTCCCGTTGGATCGGGTGCGCGCTCTACCAGCCCCGTCAAATCGTTGTCTCAGATGACGAAAGATGGCACGCTGGCCGCGCACCTTGCGAAATTTCCCAATGATCCGACTGCGGAATTCCGGAGGCTGCGCAAAGCGGAGTACGGCAACTAGCCTATAGGCGGCCCGCGATACCGTCGAGAGACAGAATCCAGGGCCACATTTAAGCTGTACGCTCCGAACTTACCTGCGTCAGCCACTCTTGGGGATCTTTGGCACCCTTGCTGCAATTACAGCGCGGGCAAAGAAGTTGAAGATTCTCGGGATCACTCGTTCCACCACGCGCCAAAGGTATTATGTGGTCGATGTGGAACGCCTCGCCCAATTCTTTTTGACATGCCGGATTAGCGCATTTTCCATCCTGCGCACGGAGCAGCTTAATTCGATCGCAAAGGGAGAACCGGCGATTCTTCCACTGACGAAGGCAGCGATCCCGCTCTCGCTGGGCGTACTCGGCATCCGTAACGCGCCGCTCTCTTCGCCGGGCGTTGGACCTCGCATTAAGTTCAGCGGCGTTCCCGTCCCTGTATTTCTGGTTATAGACCCGCGCTTTGTCGGGAGAAGTTCGCTTTCTTTGGCGGCCGTAGTTGGGATTGCGGCTCCGCCACTCCCGGGCGCTATTGGGGTGGCTTTCGCGCCAGCGGCGCATGTACTCTTTTTTGTGCTCCTGCCGTTCCGCCACCGAACGAAAAAGACTGGGCCTCCCTGTCCTGCGGTCGTCGCCGACTTTGCGACCGTGGGCCTCCAGCCACTTTCGGTTGTAATCTGGATGGTTGCGGTGCCACTCGTGCATACGTGCACGATGGCAGTCCTTGCAGGTTTTTCCGGTTCGCCTGATGTTCCCAAAGGATGTCAGCGGCTTTTCCTGCAAACAGCGTCCGCAACGTACAACGTCCAGATCCATGATTCACCCTCGCGGTTGCTTGGCGTATTCCCGAATGGCCAGTTCAATAACGGCTGTTTGAGACAAGCTGAGCCGCTTGGCGAGTTTTACAAGGAGCCTCCGCGCTTCATCGGAAAGCCGAAAGCTGCTGGGTTGCTTGTGTTCCATGCTCCAAGTGTAGTGCATAACGCGCTACGCTTCAACTATAACCGGTACCATCCAGGTACCAAAACTAACGTCGCGAGACGTGAGGAAAACATAATGAACGACCTCCTAAACCCGGTCGCCATTCTACAAGACTCCTTGGAGCGGTGGGATAACAACGCCGTCTTTTGCAAGTACGTCTCAAGGGAATTTGACGACAGTTACGCCGTCCCGAATGAAAAGGTCGGATACACGGTGAACGCCCGCATTCCGGTCCGCTTCCGCGGCCGCCGCGGCGACGCCGCACAGCCCGAAGCGATCCAGGAGCAGATGGTCCCCGTGACCATCAACACCCTCTGGGGACAGGATCTGCAGATCTCCGATCAGGACCTGGTGCTCACCATCGACCGCTTTGGCGAGCGCTACACCGAATCGTCCAGCGCCATCATCGCTCAGATGATGGACGGCGATGGCCTCGACCAGTACCAATACGTGTACAACTTCGTGGGCCAACCGGGTGTTACCCCGGCGTCTCTCGCGACGTACACGCAAGCCAAGATCGCGCTCGAGAACGCGGCTTGCCCCACCTCCGATCAGTTCCGCTCGCTGGTGGTGAACCCCGATGCCCAGGGCAACGTGCTGGGCTTCAACTTCAACTTCCTGCTGCCGACCAAGGAAGTCTCCGACCAGTACCTGTACGGCAACATGGGCAAGGCCGTGGGCTGGAAGTGGTCCATGGACCAGAACGTGTCCGCGGCCGTCGTGGGCGCGCTCGGCACCGCCGGCGCTCCGACCTCCAACCCGATCGTCAACGGCGCCAACCAGAGCGGCAGCTCGCTCGTCACCAGTGGCTGGGACGCCTCGCAGGCGATCCTGAACCCGGGCGACATCATCTCCATCGGCTCGGGCTCCACGGCGTGCATCGCCACCAACCCGCTGTCCTTCCGTTCCACCAACAAGCTGCGCACCTTCGTTGTGACGGCCCCCGTGGTGGCGGACAACACCGGCGCGGCCACGATCCCGATCGAGCCTCCCATCAACTTCGACACCACCTCCCCGTTTCAGACGGTGGTGAGCGCTCCGGCAGCCGGCGCGGCCATCAGCGTGTACCTCGTGGGCCATGCCAGCTTCTCCAGCATCGGCGGAGTGACCAGCCCGCAGAACATGGGCTTCCACAAGCAGGCCTTCACTTTGGCCGTTGTGAAACAGGAAACCCCCGGCGGCTTGGACTGGTCCGAGCAGGTCATCAATCCCAAGCTGGGCATGGCCATGCGTCTGACGCGCGGCTTCCTGATCGGCTCCAACGAACGCATCACGCGCCTGGAAGTGCTGGGCGGGTTCAAGACCATCAGGCCGGAATGGGCGGTCAGAATTGGGGGCTAGTGATTAGTGGCTAGTGGTCGGTAGGTTTGTTCTAAACCACCAGCCACCAGCCACCACCCACCCTTCACTAAAGGATAAACTACGACCATGAAAAACATCACTCTCGTTACCATCGCCCTGCTGCTGGCCTGCTTCGCGCTGCCTGCGGCCCAACTTTCCAACACCACCCTTTCCGCCGCCATCACTGCCACCCAGCCCTATGTGACCCTGGCGTCGCTTACCGGCGTTAACGGGCCGGGCCAACCCGTCTCGCAGGGTTCCATCGGCACGCCTTCGGGCGCGGCCTGGACCATCCTATATGTGGACGGCGAAGCCATGCGCGTCACTGTCGCGCCCGCCACCGGCCAGCCTGTGCTGGTGGAACGCGGCTTCCAATCTCCCGCCGTGGCGCATGCCTCCGGAGCGCTCGTCTGGATCGCCACGCCCCAGCAACTGGTGTGGGAGTCCAGCGGCCTGCCCTCCGGCACCTGCAATTCCGCCACCGCCGTCAACCCCACCATCAACGTGCACCTGAATCAATATGCCGAATGCCTGGGTGGTTCCTGGGTTACCGGCAGCGGCACGGCTACCGCTTACCGCCTCAACTTCCCGACCATCGGAGCGGTTGCTTATACCGGCCTGGACACCAACGGCACCGCCGTCGGCTCCACCACGGTCTATTGCACGGAAGTGGACCTGCCGGGCAGCAAGTTAATCACCGGCATCGGCCTGCTCAACGGGACCACGGTCACCGGCAATAAGCGGTACGTGATTCTCTACGACTCCGCCGGCAACGCCCTGGCCAACAGCGCGCTCGCCGGACAGGCCTCGGTGACCGCTTCGGTGTTCGAGAACTACGCCTTCACCTCCAAGCTCTACGCGGTGGGACCGGCGCAGTATTTCGGCTGCCTCCAGGACAACTCGACCGGCTCTACCACCGTCCGCATGGTGGATACCGGGATCGACGACAACATCCTGACCGTAGGACAAACCGGCGCAACCTTCGGGACCGTCCCGGCGCTGACCGTTCCGACTTCGTTCCACACGGGCACTGGCCCATATCTCTACGTGTATTAACGCTCTCGGCGGCTCGGCTCCTGCTATTTGAGCGCGCCGCCCCAGGGGGCCTCCATGCCTTCTCCCTCGGAGGTCCCCTGCCTTCAAAAGCTGTCAGCTTTCAGCTTTCAGCTTTCAGTTTTCAGCTTTCAGTAAAACCACCAGCCACCAGTCACTATCCACCAGCCACCAAAGGATTCTCCCATGCGAAGAAATGTCAAGATCACGCTAAACCCCGGAACGCCGGTCAATCTCTCCGTCGCCCTCGGCCTGGTACAGAACCCGATGGCCAACCGGGTCTTCATCCAAATGGCTACCGGAGGCACCGGCCTGGGCTATGTCATGGCGGGAATCTACGGAGGCCGCACGCCCGCAACGACCAATGCCAACGACGTGAGCGGCGAATTGTCGCCAGCGACGGCCACGGCTCCCGGCGGCTCCTGGGCCGACCCCCCCGGAGCTATCGAGTTTTCACTGGCGCCGGCGATTGATCTGTCTACTATCTGGGTGGACGGAACAGCAGCAGATCCAGTAAGAGTGTCAGCAGATTTGAACGTGTAAGAAGCTGTCAGCTTTCAGCTTTCAGCCATCAGCCAAACTTCCATGAAATTCCAGCCTCTCTTCAATGCTGTAGTGGTTCGCCCCCTCGCCGAAAGCGAGCGTACCGCACCGTCCAGCCGCGTCGTCATGCCCGGTACATCGTTGCACGCGGGAACCTTCGACGAGAAGGGCGGCACGAGCGGCAATTACACCGATCGCGGGCACGTCGTTGCCGTAGGCGAAGGCTACAAGTACGGCAAGCGGTTCATCCCCGACTGGCAAGGATCGTCGCAGGGCGTGTGGGAAGAGTTTGCGCACACTGAGCGCATCCCCCTCGACGTGAACGTCGGCGACCTGGTGCTCTACGCACACAAGGGCGGCCAGGACTACGCTGAGGACGGCGTGCGCTACCGCATCATCCCGGAATCGCAGATCGAGGGCGTACTTGAAGCGGATATCTGCCAAGTGTCTTGGAAGATGGGCGATCATCAGAACCGTCTGGTGCGTTGCTTAAAAGAGGCGAAGTATCGGGCCTTTGGTATCGGTAACGAAGGGCGTCAGAGCTTTCGCGTTTGCGAAACCCACGCGGAAGTGGCGACGCTCCATCCCGAGTTGTGGGCTGTAGAGCCGCTGGCTGACTGCATCATCCCGAAATCGAAGATCGAGGGCGTACTTGAAGCGTGATGAATTGAATCCCGTCGCCATGCTCTACGTTGCGGCAGAAATACTGGCTGAAGCGCTTGCGGGAGCGCCCATAACGCGACCACGCCTCGCGCTGGCACCCGCTACGCAGGGACCGCCGCAACTGGTGGAGGGCACAATCGTCCTACCGGATGGCTGGCAGTTTCACTGCGTCGACGCCTTTGAACGCTGGATCAAGGGAACTGTCGTAGGAATGGCCCGCACCCTTCGCGCGTCGGTATCGGCCAGCGGAGAAGTCTTCATGCTTCCCATTCCGTTGAAAAACAACGAGGATCGCGCCGTCGATTCGTACTCCGGGCTCGACATGCACATGCGGCGTGAGAATCGGCCGGACAATTCAACCGCGATCACCTTCAGTGTGCTCTATGTGATCCGCGACACCGCCGAACGGGCGAAGGTCGAATGGTTCCGCGATCTGTTGGCTTACTCGCTGGCCGAGGCGTAAAGCTGGCTATGGTATCCTTGAAACCGAAGGAGCAACCAGTCTCATGAAACAGCCAACTGAGTACATGAAGGACGTAGCGAACGCCCTCAAGGACCCATTTCAGGAAGAGGGCACCAGCATAGAGGCGCATCTCGACCGCGGCAAGCACGCCGACGAACGTGTGGCGAAGACCCTAGCCAACGTCGCCAAGGCGCTGCCGGACAAGCTGATCCAACTTGAACATGATCGCCGCTTCCGTTTCGGCAAGGAAACCGCCGCCGCCGCGGGTGGAGCACCGCCGCCGGCCGCCGATCCCGCGCCTGCCGCCACGGCGTAACGCGCGCGCCAAGTTCCGATGGACGGGGAGCCAGGGGCGGACTTTAACCGCCGCCCTTTCCCGGATTTCAAGCTCAAGGTACGCGCGGAAGGTCCGCCCGGGTGTGGCTTTCCAGTGTGCCAGAGGCGCTGGTGGACCGCGCCGTGAGGCTGTCCACCCAAACTTCTTCGATGGACAATTCCACCTTCGACATAACCGCGATTGAAGACGCCCACCAAGAGTTGTGGAACATGGGCACCATCGAAGTCTGGCCGCAGCCGCGCCCCGGCGATTCCTTCGTGTGCACGTTCACCCCGCGCGAGAACATCCTGATGCGGGTGCTGCGGAAACTGCGGCTGGTTAAGCCCGCAGAGTTGATATCGGTCCAGTTTGTAGTTGGACAGGACGGGCATCTGACAGAATGCGCTGGAACTCCGGCCACCGATAGAACGTACCGAGTCCCATCACCTTTCTTTCGTCTTTGGTAACTCGAAGCTCAATCAGATCCAGCATTTCGGGGGTGTTGAGAATAGCCTGCAAGACCGCTGCTTGAGGGCCGTCTACTATACGGGCAAGCCTCTTCCGCTGTCGCCCGAAGGCGACAGTCCCCGAGGCTTAAATTAAATGGACCGAAGCCTCGAAGGTGCCCCCGTTGCGGTCGCTGCCACCAGGGAGTTCCACGTATTTCGCGTAGAAACGGCCTTCACGCGCGATTCTCTTCATTGGCATCAGACCAGTGATACGCGCTGAATTCAGCACCGGCTTCAACTCGACCCGCACATATTCGCCCGGCGGGTGCGTCGCCGTTACGCGGTATTGCTGCGGATCGTTCCAAAACGTCAGGATGTCACCCACGCAGAGTGGCGGGTCGGTTCCCGGAATTCCCCAACCCTGAAACGACATTGCCTTCGGAATCGAAACGAGTTTCGCGCCGGGACGCCAAAGCAATCGCTCAGGGTCCAGCACCGCAGCGGCAGCCAGAGCGAATAAAGCGCGGCGGGTCATGCCAGCGCCTCCAGCAACGTCCGAAGTTTTCGAAGCGTCTGCACATCCACAGGTCGCAACTCCTGCCACCACGGAAATGTGAGGGGTCCGGGCATGCGATCCGTATCCTGGATGTTCGTCTCCAGCGACGCAATGGCACGCTCAAGAAAAGCGCGCACTTGCGGCACGTCTTGCGGATGAAGAGCACCCGACAGTTGCCAGAGTTCTTCGTGGGCGGCTTCGATCTCCGATATTTCGTCTGGCCCGGTTTCGACACGCACGCTCCAATCGGAAAGGCCTGGTTCAGGCTTGCAGCCCACGGCCCCGACCACCAGCGCAAACAGAGCACGTCGCGTCATCATCTACTCCCATAATCGCATGAAGCACGCCATCCTCATCTGCGCGGCCCTGGTCATCTTCGCCCAAGCCGGCAACGCCCAGCCCGGCACCTGCTGGGCGGCCGCGGGCGCGGCAGGCACGTCGGCGAGCTGCCCGCAGACGGGATCGCCGACGATTCAAGCTTACATTTCGGCGTACAACACTTTCCTCAACGCCGTTCCGGTTCCAGCGCTTACGGCGCCCTTTGCAAACGATCTGGAGCTGGTGGGAGCTTCGGCCAACTGGATCGAGAACTGCCCGACCACCGGAACCTGTCCGTACAACTCGGTGCCCCTCCAGGAAGCCTTCGTCAACATTTTGGCGCAGAGCGGCGCCACGGGCGTAGTCTGGAACATCGACTACATGCCGTACATGATGTCGGCCGAGTACACCGCGGCGACCGGCTTCAGTTGCGCGGGAACATACGCGACGGCCACATGCACGCGCCTGACAACCAATCTTGCGTTCTACGACGCCATGATGGCGTACATCGCGGCGCAGGGCCTCACCATCCGGCTGGCGCCCATCAGTTTCGGAGTTCCCGGCGCCGGCGCGCCCTGGCTGATTTGCGGCCTCACGCCATCCACCATGACAGTCGCGCAACGGATTGCTTGCGAAGCGCCTTTCTTGGCCGCCATGGTTGCGCACATCCATAACCTTTCGCCCAGCGTTTCGCTCCACACTGTCATCGCAGCCCACGAACCCGAAGAAGCGGACAACGCCTCCACGGGCCAGACGCTCAGCGTGGCGGATTGGAACACGCTCATAGCCGGCCTGTGCCCGGCCATTCACGCGGCGACTGGAGGATCTGCCGTGCTGTGCGCCTCCGGCTACACCATGGCAGACGGCGCGTATGTCGCCAACGTCACAGCCTCGGTGCCCAGCGGGATGCAGGTTTTCGGTGCGGAGATCTACTTCAGGAGTTTCGACAGCACGCCGTCATGGAGCGCGCAGCCGGGAGTCTATGCAAGTTGGGCGGCTTCCGCGACCGCGGCGGGGCTCCAGGTCCAGATCGACGAATCGGGACCGCCCGGATACTGCCCAGCCGGCTCGAATGTCCTCTGCCAATCCGAGCTTATCAACGGCTGCGGCTGGCCGGGGATGGAAACCTACAACGCCAACGGCGCGTTCTGGACGTGGCTGTTCGGGTTTTCGAGCCAGATCGGGGCCACTCGCACCACCCTGTTCTACGATCAGCCTTACGCCCTGCTCCAATCCGGAGCATGCAACGACAACACGCCTGTGACCAGCTACACCTGGCAGATGCTGGCGGGAATTCCCTTGTCTCCCACGGTGACCGGTTTGGCCTGGAAAGCGGCAAGCTTACCTCCGGTACCGCCGCCGCCGCCGCCTCCGCCTCCGCCGCCACCTCCGCCGCCGCCCCCGCCGCCCGCGCAGTTGAAGGCCATCCCCACGACCACGTTCACGGCGCCGGTAAACGAGTTCCAACTTTCCGTCTCTCTCGCCTCCACCGCGAGCGTCACGGGTCCTGGGCAGCCGGTCAGCAACGGATCCATTGGGCAGCCTTCAGGCGCTTCGTTCACGGTGCTCTACGTGGACCAGGAAGCCATGCGAGTGACTGCGGCGCCGGTAAACCCTACCGATGCGGTTCCCGTCGAACGCGGCTGGGACGGCACCGGTACGCAAGCTCACAGCACGAGCGCGCTGGTCTACGTGGCGATCCCGCAATACTTCACCTACATCGGCCTGCAAGGACCCTGCAACGCGGCCGCCCAGGTTGCCTTGCCCGTCATCAACGACTGGTCGGGCGCCATCTACGACTGCCAAAGCGGCGTGTGGGTGAATACGCTTCAGCCAATGAGGTACAGGGCCATGGCGCGGGCCGTGCCGCAGCAGCATCAAGCGATCTGGACGCGGGTGTTGCGCGCGCTGCATCTGGCGAAGTAGCCATCAGCTTTCAGCTTTCAGTTTTTCAAAAAGGAATCCCAATGTCGAACACCATTACCGCAGGCGCGGCCCTCGCTTTGAGCGGCGTGGGCGTCAACGTGAGCGCCTCACAGCAGAACATCTCCGTCGCTCAGACGGGGAATAAGTATGTGGAGCAAATTGTTCTAACGTCAACGACCGCCGGGGGCACCGCCATCCCCGTGTCGAACCTGGCCAATCTGGGGTTCATGTTGATTCAGAACCTTGATACGGTCAACTATGTGGACGTGATGACAGGCACCACGGGCGCCGGTGGCGTCGCTTTCGCGCGCCTGATGCCGGGCGATCCACCGTTCCTGTTCCGTTGGACGGCGGGGATAACAGCACCGGCGCTTTTAGCCCACACGGCCGCCGCCCTCGTTTCCGTATTGTTGATGGAAAACTGACATGGCCGAAAAGAAGCCCATCAAGATCTCGCACCCCGGAAAACTGACAGCCGCTGCGGCGCGCGCCCGGCAAAGCATAAACAGCTTCGCCAAGTCCCACATGGACTCGCCCAGCATCGGCGCCGCGGCGCGCCTCTACGAGAACGTGCTCAAGCCGGCCAACAAAGCCCGCAAGGGCCACTGGTCGGGGAAGTAGCCGTCAGCTTTTCAGCTTCCGAAACCATTCCGGCTGGCACTTGGGGCAGCCTTCGAAGCACTCCTCGCAATGTGGCGGCTCCGCAGGCTTCAAATCGTTCGCGTGCCGCTCGTTGTAAAGGCGTTTCGCCGCGCTCGCCACATCCGCGTCCTGGTCGAACATGGCGTGGATCAACTCATTGTCGCTCAGGGGCATGCGTTTATTTTGCCACAGCGCTACTATCAATTCAGGAGTTTCAAAAACATGAACCGTATCGCCG
>QGNH01000881.1_pt1 | contig 15215 bp, 23 predicted proteins | sample 1735481 | NCBI WGS metagenome assembly QGNH01 (sample SAMN09239004, study PRJNA386568) | Viral metagenome, whole genome shotgun sequencing project. | reverse complement strand
AGATGTTCGGTCTCGATGTACGGGCTACCAAACTGGCTGGCTTCATACCGCGCGAAGAAAATTACTCTGCGCGCCTTCTCCGTGTATCGCTCAAACATAAAATTGTGATGCCCCCTACTATTCTAATGGATACTCCGCGCCGCTTTCAGGATGCGAACAAGGTGGTTCCTCTGGTACCAGTCCACCTTTTTCCAGGTTTAGTACCCGGTCGCAGCGCCGTGCGAACCCTAAATTGTGCGTGACGAATACCGAGGTGAACCCATGCGAGCGGTGCAACTCTTCCAGCAGTTGGAAAATCATCTCGCTGGTCCGGAAGTCCAGGTTGCCGGTAGGCTCGTCGGCCAGCAGAACGCTGGGCTTTCCCACAAGCGCACGGGCCAGCACGACACGTTGCTGTTCCCCGCCCGACAATTCACCCGCGCGGTGCGATGCCCGCGCGTCAAGCCCCACCTCATGCAACCTCGCGAGCGACTCGGCGGCAGCCTTGGAATGCGCCCATCCCCGAATCAATAACGGCATCATCACGTTTTCCAGCGCCGTAAACTCAGGCAGCAGGTAGTGAATCTGCCAAACGAACCCAATTTCGCGGTTGCGGAAATCCGATTGTTCGGACGCCGGCAGCCCCGTGATCTCCCTACTTCCGTAGTGTATCGTACCCCTGGAAGGAGTGTCGAGACCGCCCAAGAGGTGTAACAACGTGGACTTTCCGGCGCCGGATTCCCCCACCAGCGCCAGCATTTCCCCGCGCTCCACATCGAGGTTGAGGTCCTCGAAGACCACCAGGTCGCTGTCTCCCGACCGATACGTCTTGGTGACTCCCCGCGCGCGGATGTAGGGCTCCGGCATCTAGCCCTACGATAACGCACTGCGCAGTGCGGCCGTGGGGCGGCGGGTTACTATGGTTCCATGCCGCGATTTCGCCCGCCCTTCGGCGCAGCCCTGGCACTGGCCGCGGCGCTCCTGCCCGCGCAAACCGTCAAATACGGTCCCGCCCCGGGAGTGCGCGGTCCCGATTTTTCCCTGCCGGACCAGGACGGACGGACTCAGACCCTACATTCCGTGATGGGCCCCAAGGGCCTGATGCTGGTATTCTACCGTTCGGCCGACTGGTGACCGTTCTGCAAGACCCAGTTGGTCGAGCTGGAACAGAATCGCGAGCGCATCCGCCGGCGCGGGCTCGGAGTGGCCGCCATCAGCTACGATTCGGTGGCCGTGCTGAAGAGTTTTGCCGATCGCAAGAAGATCACGTTTCCCCTGCTTTCCGACGCGGATTCCAGGGTGATCCGAGCCTGGGGCATCTTCAACGAGAGCAGCAAGCCGGATTCGCTCTCCTACGGCGTGCCTTACCCCGGCACCTACATCCTGGATACCGCGGGCGTGGTGGTTTCACGCTACTTCGAAGACGATTTCAGCGAGCGCGTCTCGGCCTCCGATATTCTGGTCCGTCAGTTCGGCGACGTGGCGGCGGAGGCGACGGCGACGACCGACGGCAAACACGTTCGCCTCACCACCGCAGCCAGCATGGCGGTGGCGCGGCCCGGGCAGCGCATCGCCTTGAGCCTGGAACTCGACCTGAAACCGAAAATGCACGTGTATGCTCCGGGCGTGGAGGGCTATATCCCCATTGAGTGGAAGCTCGACGGTGGTCCCATGGTCAAGGCGCACGAGTTTGCGTATCCTGCCTCGCATAAGCTCCGGCTCAAGGCCATCGGCGAAACCGTGCCGGTGTACCAGGGGAGCGTCCGGCTGACCCGCGATATCACGTTCGGCCCCGAGAATGCGCTGCGGCCCCTGCTCTCGCCCTCCGGCGAGGTGGTGCTGAAGGAATCGTTCCGCTATCAGGCGTGTGACGACCGGGTCTGCTATCCGCCCGAAACCGTGCCGCTGCAATGGCGGTTTCCGTTCGAGGGACTGGTCCGCGAGCGCGCTCCGGCGGAATTGCAAAGGAAGGTTCGGTAGCGCCGGCCGCTTCAGATGGCGGCGAACGGGATGGCGGTGACCCGCGGTGCGAGTGGCAGGTGGGCATCGCCGGCTGGCGGCTCGAGGTCTTCCTGAAAGGTACGAATCGCGTTGGACGGGCTGGCCACTTCAGCGGAACGCGCGTTTCCCGGCCAAGTGGCATTGCGTTGATAGGAGGTGTTGCGTCCAAAGGCATGCGTATGGGCAACTGGCTTTCCGTGATGCAGGCCCAGACGCTGCTGAACACACCGGACATCACCACGTCCAAGGGGCTGCGCGACCGCGCCATCCTGGCGGTGCTCCTGGGCTGCGGGTTGCGACGGTCCGAGGTGGCGGCGCTTTCCGTGAACCATGTCCAGCAGCGCGACGGCCGCTGGTGCATTGTCGATCTTGTTGGGAAACACGGCCGCGTGCGGACGATCCCGATGCCGACGTGGGTAAAGGTGGCGACCGATGCGTGGACGCTCGCCGCCGGCGTCGCCGACGGTTGCGTATTCCGCCCCGTGAACCGCGCCGGCCAGGCGCAAGGTGTTGGCCTGAGCGAGAAGGTCGTTTGGCAGCGCCCGACCGTACCTTTCGCATCGACGTGCATTTCCGTTTTTGCATGAACCGATGCGGCAAGCACTGGCGCCAGTTGACTTTGCCTGCCCGCAAATGACACACCGGAAACGGATTCCTGAGCGGAATGTCGAAGTTAATGTCGAAGTGAGCCGGTAGGGGAGGACTCTAATCCTTGCAAGTTGTTGAGGGGATTTGGTTGCGGGGGCCTGCTTTGAAGCCATTCATAACGCCCTCGGAGCCTGGCTGGTGCGACGCTGGGCGCTACCCAAGAACGGTAGAAGGCCGAGTCGAACCTAACGTCTTGATGGTCAACTGCCCGGTGGGCTAGCGGACCCGCGACCCGCCATACCAGAGACCGCTTTCGTAGCTCCGCCGAATAAAAACCCACCAATTTAAGATACGAGCACGACAGGGCGCCGTTGCCAACGGCGCCCTTTTTCATTGCCGAGAAGGTACAGAATGGGATCCTTTACGCACACCGCCCGTCCCTCGGGCACCTGTGACCAGACAGTTTCGCCATTAGGTAGGCCGCTCCGGTTCGCTCAACTTTCAGTCCCGCGCCAAGTGCTGGTCAGGCTTTGCCAGGCCACAAACTTTGGATCGGTCCTTGCGCTGGAAGTGAGGGACAGAGAGCCCGTATTCGATCCTGCACCCGAGGTACTGCTTCACGTAAGGCTGGACGTAGACGACGTAGCGCGTCCAGAAGCGGACCTATCAGACTTCCTCCTCAAGGATGAAGTGCTCCGGCTTTTGGACCGACTGGACGTACTCATCACAGCGACGATTGAGTGCCTGGAAATTCGCGCGGGGATTCCGCGACGGGTCATTTTCAAAATGGTGCTCCAAGAGGATTTCTTCAAAACTTCTACGCTCGCAGTGGCGGACCACAGTGCCGGCGGCTGCGATCCGCACACCAGGGAGAACGCAAACCCATGAACGCAGATTCCATTGCCCGCGCTCTGGAGGCCCGTCGTTCTGGTTCCTCCTGGATGGCGAAGTGCCCGGCCCACGAAGATCACAACCCGAGTTTGAGCATCCGCGAGGCCGCCGGGAAAGTATTGTTTCACTGTCATGCCGGCTGCTCGCAGCGGGAAGTCATTGAGGCTCTCAAGTCGCGTGGCCTGTGGAAAACGAGCCGAACGGCGCAACGGCGCATTGTCGCCACGTACGACTACACGGATGAGCGCGGTAAACTCCTTTATCAGATCGTTCGCTTTGAGCCGAAGCACTTCAAGCAGCGGCGGCCCGGTGTCCGCGGTGACTGGATATGGAGGAAAGGACCGCGACAGGTACTCTACCGAATGCCTGAAGTCTTGGAAGCCGCCATTGTTTTCGTAGTAGAGGGCGAACGGGACGTGGAAACCCTCCGCTCACACGGCTTCGTAGCGACAACCAATGCCGGTGGGGCCAAAGCGCCCTGGCTTTCCAGTTTTACCGAGTCCCTTCGCGGACGCGAAGTAATTCTGATCCCTGATAATGACCCGCCCGGCAGGGCTCGCGTCCTGATGATTGCGCGTGCGCTTTTGGGGAAGGCGGGGCGACTTGTCATTCTCGAACTGGAAGACGGGAAAGATGTGACCGAATGGTTCGCCCGAGGTCACAGCGAAACAGCGCTGATCGCCCAAGTGGAGGGCCAGGAGGTTAACCAATGAGGCGGGAAATAGCGCAGCCGCTGGATGTTGAGCTGCTTACCGGCCGTTGGGAGGAGCGCTCCGCCGGATCGAACGCCGATCGCACAGCGGTTGCGAATCTGCTGGAGCAGCCTCTCAATGACTATGGGAACGGGCAGCGGCTCATAGTGGCGCATGGCGGGTGCTTACGGTACTGCCCAGCGTTCAAAACGTGGCTGGTATACACAGGCTCTCATTGGTTGGTTGACCGGGTCGATGCGGCGCGGCGACTTGCCCAAGCGGCCATGCTTGAGTTCGCACGTCAGGCAATGATTAGTGGAGGCGAGACAGCGTCAAAGTTCGCCGGCGGCTGCCTGAATTCGCAGCGAATCACTGCGGCCATGCGGGAAGCGCAGCCCCACTTGGTTGTGAACGTGGATCAACTCGATTGCGATCCGTACCTGCTGAATTTCAAGAACGGCACGGTCGATCTACGGACGGGAGAGATTCGATCACACAAGCCTGAAGATCTGATTACCAAACTCGTACCGCACTGTTATCACCCGGATGCAGCGTGCCCGCGGTTCCTGAAGTTCATGCGGCGAGTACTCCCAAGATTGGAGGATTACATTCAGAAGGCCCTGGGGTACAGTCTGACTGCCGTCACCTCCGAAAAGGCAGTGTTCGTGTGCCACGGCGGCGGCAACAACGGCAAGACGACATTGCTCGCGACGGTGCGCGAGGTGGTAGGCGACTGCTATGCCGTGTTGCTTCAGATCGACACGCTCATGGCCCGCGCGGCCGACAACAACAGCCAGGCGGACCTCGCGGATCTCCGCGGTGCCCGCTTCGTGGTGACCAGCGAGACGGAAGAAAACCAGCGACTGGCCGAGGGGCGACTCAAGCGAATCACCCAGGGACTTGGACGGATTAAGGCTGTTCGGAAGTACGAGAACCCGATCGAGTTCATCGAGACGCACAAGCTCTGGATGGATTGCAACCATAAGCCGCTCGTTAGGGGCAACGATCAAGCACTATGGAACCGGCTGCATCTGATCCCGTTCGACGTTACCATTCTGGCCGTCGAGATTGACCGTGAACTCCCAGCGAAGCTCCTGGCTGAAGCGGAAGGTATTCTCGCGTGGATGGTAGAAGGCTCCATCCGGTGGCATACCGAGGGCCTGGGCAAGCCAGCGGTCGTGGAATCCGCCGGCGCGGAATGGCGCAGCGACATGGATCAGTTTGGCCGCTTCATAGGAGAGTGTTGTGTCGTTGGTGATTTCGCGCAGGCGAAGGGGAGGGCGATTTACTCCGCCTACAGAAAATGGGCAGAAGAGGTCGGAGAACAGCCTGTGACGGAGACAAGCTTTGGCAACACTCTAAAAGAGCGGGGCTTCACAAAGAAACACACAAAGCATGGGGTGGTCTACCAGGGAATCGGACTGGCATCGCCCTGCGACGAAATCAAGGGTGACGGGTGTTGACGGCATTTCGCCCAAATTTTCTTTCACGCGTATATAGAGAAGTTTGCCTAAATACCCGTCACAGCCCGTCACCAAGTGCCAAACCCTTCACCGAATGCCCAACTGAAAGTGACGCCGCCGAGAGCACCGGGCGAATCTGCTACGGCATGGATATCGATCCGAAGTATGTCGACGTGGCGGTACTCAGGTGGCAGCGTTCAGCGGCCGACAGGCGGTGCTCGACGGCGACCGGCGGACGTTTGAGGAGATCGCGCGAGTGCGCCGGAGGCAGGTCGCATGAAACGCCTGGTCCTATGGGGGTTTGGCTCAACTCCGGGGTGGACATCCCGACCAACAAGGCTTGTGCCACGCCTTGGGGGAATCCGCCACGACCCTTTAAGGTGGCGGATGCAAAGGATGCGGCGAAACAGTGAAGGCCCAGGGGAAGGCGCTGGCTGTACAGAACACCATTTCTAGCAGTAGAATTGTACTCAGAGATTCAGTTCGCCGGGCCGGCGCCATGGGCGCACCCTGTGGAGGATTCCTCAACCAAACGAGGTGAGGTATGCTTTCGCAGGAAACGGCGGCCCAAACCCCGCAAATTCAGTTTTGGCCCATTGACCGCTGGACTTCTACGCCCGCAACCCGCGCGAGACCGACGCTGCGTTTAGCTCGATGCCGTCGCACAAGCTCAAATCCTCCTGGAGCGACCAGGGGACGCAAGGGCGAACGACAAATGCTCCCCGTTTTTTGGAGACACGAAAGCCATGAACATCCAGATGTGGCCCATTGACCGCCCGAAAGACTACCCGAAAAACACACGCAAATGGTCCGCCCAGGCCGTCGCCAAAGTGGGCGCCTCGATCAAAGCGTACGGATGGCGGCAACCAGTGGTGGTTGATTCGAAAGAGGTCATCATTATCGGCCATCTTAGGCGCGCGGCCGGCAAAGCCGAGGGCTTCACCGAATGCCCGGTGCATGTGGCGCGCGACCTGACGCCGGCGCAGACCCGCGGCCTGCGTCTGGCTGACAACCGGACGAACCAGGAGTCCAGCTGGGACCTGGAATTACTCGCCGCCGAGTTCCTGGAGCTGAAGGCAATGAACTTTGATCTGAGCCTGAGCGGGTTCGACACCTGCGAGGTCGACCAGTTCACGCTATCGGTGAATCCGGCTGAAGACCAAGTGCCCCCGCTTCCCGAGGTTCCGGTAACGCGGCCGGACGATTTGTGGCTCCTCGGGCCAAACAGGGTATTGTGCGGGGACGCCACCAGCCCGGAGGCGGTGGCACGGCTCCTGGGCGAGCGCAAGCCGCTGTTGATGGTCACCGATCCGCCCTATGGGATTGAACTGGACTCGGAATGGCGTGACCGGGCCGGCTTGAATGGCTGTGGACACGCCGAGTCCAGTTACCTGAAGCACCGGACCGCAGGTCACACCGAAACGACCATCTCCGGAGACACCCGGGCCGACTGGTCCGAGGCCTTCGAGCTGGTGCCGAGTTTGCAGGTTGCGTACGTCTGGCACGCTTCGAAGTTCACCCGGGAGGTTCTGGACGGATTGCTGCGAATAGGATTTCTGCACCACCAGCAAATTATTTGGAACAAGGGCAGGGCTGTTCTCACACGAACACCCTATTGGTTCGCTCACGAGCCTTGTTGGTTTGTCAGAAAGAAGAATGCCCCGTGGTTCGGAAAAGCCGGCGACAATACGACAGTCTGGGGTTCACCCTCGCCGAAGTTCATCATGGGTGGGTCCGACGAGGAGAAGTTCGACCACCCGACGCAGAAGCCGGTCGAACTGATGCGGCGCCCGATCCTGAACCATCTCAAGCGTGGCGAACGGGTCTACGATCCGTTTTTGGGTAGTGGCACCACTCTGGCGGCGGCGGAGCTGACCGAGCGCGTTTGTATCGGCATCGAGCTCGACCCGAAGTACGTTGATGTAATCGTGCAGCGCTGGCAGAACCTCACGGGAAAATCAGTCACGCTGGAGGGCGACGGCTCAACTTTCGAGCGCGTCAAGTCTCTGAGACGGCTAGAGATCCAGGGCAACCGAAGGAAGAAGCACAGGGAGGCGCGCTGAGTTATTCCCGCGTATAAAAAGGAAATGCCAGGCGGACGTCCAAAGTACAAGCCGACAGAAGCCGACCGCAACACGGTCAGATCGATGGCTGCCACCGGCTTCACGCAGGAGCAGATCGCGACCTGCCTAGGGACCGCGGGGATAGACCCGAAGACCATGCGCGAGCACTTCGCTGTCGAACTCGACACGGCAGCGAATAAAGCTAACGCAGCGGTGGCAAACAGGGCCTACCAGATGGCGGTGGCAGGCAACCCGCCGGCGGCGACGTTCTTCTGGCTGAAGTGCCGGACCGGATGGAATGAATTAACCGGCCCAAGCTCCGATAGGGCTCAAGGGGGTAAGACGAGCCAGGTTGCGGTAGTTCCGGTCGGCCAACCGCTCCCGGCGGCGACGGCGTCGTCGCTGGCCATCGAGGCTGGGGCCACACAAAGGGGTGCTAATAACGGCCACGTAGTACCGTGGGTTGGAGGGCTGGTCGGCGGAACCGCGGCTGACTCAAGAAGGAAGTCGGGCACAGAAGCAGGAAAGCCCGCCAAGCCGGAGCCGGGCGGGCGAAATGGGTCAGATTCAAATGCTACTGGCTGGTGCGGTAGGTCCGCTCGCCGCCCTCGGGCTTGAAGGACTCGACCTGGTATCCGGCCTTCTTCATCGCACCGGCCATGAACCCGCGGACGGTGTGCCCTTGCCAGCCCATCTTGTCCATGATCTCAGCCAGCGTGGCACCGTTCTTCCGCTGGAGCATGGCGACCACCTGAGCCGTTTTGCTGCCTTCGCGCGGCGCGGCGGTTTCCTGCGCCTTGGCGACCTTTTTGGCCGTGGGCGCGTTTTTGGCAGCGGTGGCCTTCTTAGCCGCCTTGCGCTTGGCGGGCGCGCCCTTGGCCGTCTGTGCGCCACCCTTGGCCTTGCGTTCCGCTTTCGGCTCCGGCTTGTCCGCCTTCGGCTTCTCCGGCTCGCCCAGCTTCCGGATATGCTCCCAGATGCGGCCGACCGCGGCCTTGGCGCTCTTAAACCCTTTCACGGGGGTCACGCCCGGCAGGCTGTTCCAGATGGCTACCAGACGCTCCGCCGGCCAACTGGCGGCCAGTTTCGCCAGTTCCTTCTGGCTGGCGAAAGAATCGAAGGGAGTGGTGGTTGCGGCGGCGGCTTCTTCTGCGGAGCCAAACGCCGTGATGTTGTTGTCACTGTCAATCGTAAACGTCGTTATAAACGTCGTCATAATCGTTCTCCTTGGTGCCACGCTCTGCGCGGTCACCACATCGATCACTCCGATCTGCTTGAAAAGCAAGGCATCTTGCAGAGAATCGACAATGGCGAAGAACCGGCGATTGACGCCGTTGCGCCGGGAGATGCGGTGGGAGCTGTTGGCCAGAGACCGCAAGCGCCCCGCAGGATGCCGAGCACTTCGTGAACGCCAAGGCCGAGGCGTACTGGTCACTCCGGGAGTGGCTGGAACCTCGCGGGCTCGCCGGTTTGACGGACGAGGAGACGCAAGCCCAACTCGCCAGCATCCGTTACCGGCACACCGCTGAGGGCAGGGTGGAGATCGAGAGCAAAGGAGGATGCCAAGAAGCGCGGGCAGTCGTCGCCAGACCGGGCCGAGGCACTGGTGATGGCATTCGCCCGCGTCCCTTGTGCGCTGATGAACTGGCCTCCCATCTGGCAGGACAGACGCCAAGCTCCCCAGATCCGGCGGTGTGGGAGGCGTCCGACCGCGCTCTGGCCGGGTCGTCGGGCACTTGGAAACTGGCTCGAAATGGCATCTGGGAAACAGGTCCTGCCTTGTCGCCCAGCGTTTAGGAATCAGCCAACGAACGTGGCAGCGGCACCCGGACGGATAAAGCCCAAACCGTGGATTTGGTCTGGCTGTAGCGAGCCTACCGATATTTGCCGATATCGCAGCGAAGAGGTTTGCGTTCGCGGGCATTGTCACGCATCGCGCACCGTCGTCACCGATCCACTCGCCGCACATCCTCGCCCGCGGCCGCCTCGCCGCAGCCTCCCGCCCGTCCTCGGTTTGTCAAGAACCAGTGGTCCTTAGTGGTCCTAGTGGTACTGAGCCTCTTTGAGGGTACAGCAACAGGCCCCCCAAAAGACCCAGGCAGAATTCAGACTATTCTATGTGTTTTACTCTTGATTCATGCAATAGTAAGCCATGCTAGGTTGGTCCAGTTTCTTCTAGTTCGCAGACAGCCCAGCCCTCCGGCCACGCCCGCTCGATTCGACTAAACGCATCGGAAAGGTTAGCGCTCAAAAATGACAAACATTCATGCTGCCGTCGTAACTTGGTCGCCCATGGTGGAACAGATTGCGGCTGGAAGCGAGGCGGCGATCGCGGAGTTGTACATGTCTCTGCGTACAATTCGCTTCTTCTTTGAGCGCCAGATTGGGCCCGATCGCGCCGAAGACGCGTACCATAACCTCATACTAGATCTGGTGGGTGCCATCAAGAATGGCGGTCTCCAAAAACCTGAGGCCCTTCCAGCCTATGCAATGACGATTGCCAGAAGGAAATTATACGTGCACATTGGAGAAGCAATCCGTGAGAGGCGAGACGTGGCTGCGGACCGCGCCGTCCTTACCTGTCCGGCTTCTGAAGATCCCGAACAGCTTGTGCTCCGTTCGGAGCGCGAAGCAATCGCAACGCGAGTTCTCAGGGCAATGCCAGCCCGCGAGCGGGAAACTCTCATCCGGTTCTATGTGGACGGCGAATCGGAGGACGAGATCCAGGAGGCGATGGGAATGACGCCTACCCAGTTTCGCCTGATCAAATCGCGAGCGAAATTGAAATACGCAGAGCATGTACGCCAGTCGATGAACAGAGTTCCATGCCGAAAGCCCGCCGTATCTGCCTCCGCGGGGGCTCACCCACGGCAGGCAACGGCATAATTGGGAACCTCCGGAGAGTGGGCGTCACCCTGCCGTAATCTGAGTCGATCTGCGCTTTGGCGTGATTCGCGTTTCCACCTGCCTCGGAGCAGTGCGAGTATCTGTGGCCGTCGATGTGGCTCGAAATACTTGGCACGTGTTCCTGCGTGATCCTTGGTAGTTGTGGTGGGTGATCGCCAGCGCGCAAGAAAGACTTGAGAACTGCTGCAATACTCAAGCACCCTTTCTAGAATGAGAATGTCCAAGAGCCGAAAGCGGAGGCGTATCGCAGTGTGGGTACGGCGTCCGTTTTCGGCCTTTGTGCGTTGGTGGAACCACACGGATCCTGCTGTTGAAGCCGGCGACCGCGCGGGAGAGCGCAAGTTGCCAAACCGGCAGGTTACCAAACGGCCAAGTCCCATTTTAGTTCCGCAACCAAGTGACCGCGCAAATGGGACTAGTACGTCCTATTGCGGGTACGGTCTCGAATGAGCCTTGCCCCGCGCTGCCCCACGGGCGACCATCAGGTAGTGATTATAAATTCTAACAAGTGCCCCCCTGACCCGGAATCCGTCGCCGAGGCGTATCTCGTAGGGACGCTACCCAAGGAACGGGCGACGGCGTTCGAGGACCATTTCGCCGTCTGCGAGCCCTGCGCAGCGGTCCTTCAGAAAACCGCCGAGTACATTGATGCCATGCGCGCCGCTGGGCGGAAGTTGCGCTCCGAACCACCGAGTTAGCCGGAGCTTCGCAACCACAAATAGGCCCCGGTTGCTTCTAGCTGGAGCGTTTGATTGTGGCGGCCGCCCTGCTCTGGTGTCCAGTCTGGCTTTTCGATTGGGCGGATCTGGGCGGCAGGGGCTCTTGGTCCTATGATCATGTATTCGGCCCGCAGCGTGGTGAGGGCGCGCTCCATGGCGTCGGCCTGGGCCTTGGTCAGGGCGCACAGCGTCGCTCTTTGGCCGCCGGGGAATGCGATCTGGAACGTGTACGGCAATGGCATCGTTGTCACTGATCTTGTTGTCCCAATCGCATTGTGCGACCACGGCAAAGTGCAAGCCAGTCCTGGAGGCACTATTCGGGGCACAGGACCATGTCAACGTCAACTCGTCGAAACCATTGAGGTTTTTGGCCCTGACCTCTCTTGTTCAACCGGCACTCAAGAGCAATGTTGACGTGCCCGGGCAGTTCGGCTGGCAAATCACGGCGGCCACTGGCCTCGCGTCAAACATTCAAGCCGGGGGTCCGGAGGGCATCTTGGGTCACATCACCTCGCTCGGCCACGAGCCGGACCATTACACAATGTTCTACTTGGACGTCGAGGACACGCAGGCGCTCCACAAGGCCGCCGAATTGGGCGGCAAGACGCTGGACGGGCCGATCACGATTCCTGCCGGTAGGTTTGGATGGTTCGCGGATCCGCCCCCAGTGGGACTCACACGGTACTTGCAGTACCTCCTCTTGGTTCCCGCCCTGCCGATGAAAGGGCCATGTACACCAACTTCCAACTCAAGTCCAACCTGGGAGCGACGGCCACGATACCGGCGCGCCTGTTTCTTTTGCGTTCGCTCGCGACATGCGCGATTGCTCTGTGCCTCTCAAACGCCCTGTTTGCCTCTACAGTCCAGATGAACTTCGGCGGCGTCAACGGTACGCAAATGTTCGGCTACTATGTCGGCCCATACTCTGGCACGATGAACGGCACACCTGTCGATCTGTTTTGCGTGGACTTTGCAAACGAAGTGAACTTCGGGCAGCAGTGGGATGCCAATGTGACACCGATCACTTCAGGATCAGACCTCAGTGATACACGCTACGGCGGCGCACCGGACGCGTTGGAGCTGTATCAGCAGGCGGCTTGGCTCGCACTACAGTTCGCATCGCAACCGACCAGCCAGTATGGTGATATCCAGGCCACGATCTGGCGGCTCTTCAACGCGTCTGCTCCTACCCCAAGTTCGTCGTGGTGGATGGAACAGGCGGGCAATAATTACGCTTCTGGAGATTACGGGGATTTTCGCCTCGTCACCAATACCGGACCGGTGCGGATGTTTGGGCAAGTCCAGGAATTCCTGATCCGCACGCAGTCGAATCCTGCGCCGGAGCCCAGCACACAACTGTTCGTGGGACTAGCCTTGGTTGGCGTGAGCTGCGTCTGGCGCAGTCTCCGAAGGAGGCGTTCGAACAGCTTGCGATAGCAAAGCCACACGGGAAGCATCCCGCAATTGTCCCGGCGCAATTGATCCATTGCTGTCGGAGGTGGAAATTCCCGGACGGGCGGTCTGGAACTCTGCAAGTACCTTACGGCGGAATGCCCCAGAATCTACTTCACTGACAGCGCGGCTCAACGCTCCGGCGTTACGACATGGCTGCCGCCAGAGTATGCACTTTTGAATAGTTGTGGTGGAGACGAGAGTGCTGCAATCGAGGGAACGGTGTGCGCGATTGAGGCGATGAACGGCGCCCAGAACCCAGAGCGTAGCAAATGTTGACCAATGAAGGCGCGCGCAGCATGCCAACTGACCCAATCATCATCATCGGCGGTGGCCTTCTGGCGTGCCTCTTCTTTTGAAGGGGATACGGCACGCCTAGTCCAGCCGAGCCGGCTCGGATATCGACCGGCACTTCCACTTACAGAGCGCGAGCTCGGCCCGCCGGGTAGTGTACATTCTCTCGCTACGCGAGCGAGCCGTTCGGTCGGTTCCATCGAAGGCGGAAAGCCGACAACGAGCGCTGCAACTCTTGATGCGAAGGCAGGCTGCCTTCGACGCGAATTCCTTCCTTGGGTTCGGCGTCCGCCTAAATATCTGAGACGAAAGCCCCACCCGCCTCTCTATAGTTTCAGAGAATGTCCATATTGCCGAAAGTGGTCGCTGTCCTCCTCCGGCGGTGGCCGCTTTCGGTTGTTTTGCGGTGGTGGCATCGCCCGGATCCGGCTGGCGACCGCGAGATGCGCTGGCACGGCAGAGACCGGTGAGAGACTGTAGCAAAATGATATGAACCCGACAGCGTCGGCCCTTCTTATCGTCATCTTCGTGTGCTGTGGACTTCTGGCTCACTGGACCGCCCGCACGTTTCTCGCCGTGATCATGCTTGCGATGGCGAGACGGGCTGAAGCGACGGCTTCAGAGAGTTACCATGACTGAGACGATTTCGGCTCTGGCGGTGATCTTTGTCTGTTCGGTCCATCTGGTCTACTGGGTCACCCAAACGTTCCGACTTCTCTTTGGCCCGATGAAACGATGGACGAGACTCGGGGGCATCCAAACAGAAGTGACCTCTGGGCCTGGCCCTCGTATTTCGGCCTGCGGGTCCTGGGCCGATCCGCCGGTCGGTGCCCGCCTTGGGAGGTGCGGCTAGCGTATCTCGTAAGTCAACCACCGACGCGCATTCCCTTCCAACGCGATGGCCACTAAGCAATTCTACCGTGTAGGCGAGGCGGTCCGATATTCCCCGAATCGCGCAGGACGTACGGGGTCCAGTACCTTCCGATCTCTGGGCGGTCGGCATGAGGACGTCGTCAAACGGGCAACGCAGCGTACCTAGGCCGCTTTTCGCTCCCCACGTGACTCGACAATGTAGCGAGATAAGAAGCTGTCCCAACTGATGGTGACGGCCTCTCCAACACGAACCGGCATGTCGAAGGGCAACATCGAGCCATTGGAAGTTGGGGTACAGCGCTGGCAATCTCCGAGCGGTTCCAGCTTCAGCAGGATGATCTGGCTACCGTTATCCAGTTGGCAACCAAGCGTGAGCAAAGCGCTTTGCCACACTGCCACTGGAATTTGGACATCCTCTTTCGGCTTTTCCATTTCAATCACCTTCACCCGACCTTGGAGTTTGCCGTATCACCGGTGCCGCGTACTCTTGCTGGTCTGCGGATGCATCCGAGCTAAGGTTCACAAACGAATGGTTGACGTTCCGTCGCAGCCAGTCATGGATACGACTGGTGGCAGCGTGAATCTCCGAATCATGTTTGATCAGGCACACGGAACAGGAATCCGCGCTTTTGGACATTCGCCCAGCTAGTGACAACGAGGAGGCCTCACTCTCATGTTTCTTGGTTCATCGGCGCAACGTTGATGTTGGTCACGAACTTCGCCCCCCATGTTGGGCGTGGGTCTGGCTGGTTGGGATCGCCTGCAGTAAAGACTGTCCGCCCTCAGAGGGCACCGCCGACACTGCATACACCATACTGGGTGCAATCAAAGGCGGGCCTACTATGCTTGCCCTATAGAGGCAGCCCCCGCCGCCGACGATAAGATCATCAGAATGCCTAGTTTCCCCTGCCCGCCGGGCAACTGCCCGCAGAATATCGCCGAGACCGCGGAAGCGTACACCATGAAGCGGCTGTCAACCAGCGATACCCTTCAGTTCGCGATCCACTGCCTTACGTGCCGCGAGTGTGCTGCGGCAACGAAAGACGCGGAGGGATTCGTGCGCGCAATGAAGCGTGCGGCGCGCCAGCTGAGCGGGGCGTCCGGGGTTCGGCCGCGTCTGTGCAGCCGTTGGTCATTCACCAGCGTTACAATGATGCCCCTGGGGAATGCAAGTGCGAAGATGCTATTTGATGTGACCGTCTGCGTGACCCCAGGCTTCCGATAATGCGAAATAACGCCGTCGGTCCCCTCTGCTGCATGAAGCGCAGGGGGTGCAATTGAAGGGCTGTGCGG
>QGNH01000246.1_pt1 | contig 15217 bp, 7 predicted proteins | sample 1735481 | NCBI WGS metagenome assembly QGNH01 (sample SAMN09239004, study PRJNA386568) | Viral metagenome, whole genome shotgun sequencing project. | reverse complement strand
CCGTAGACCCCGGTGACACCCTGTATACCCGTATTGCCCTGCACTCCGGTTCCGGTGTTGCCCTGTATCCCGGTATTTCCTTGAATTCCCGTTTGTCCATAAAACCCGGTGACGCCCTGAATGCCCGTGGAGCCCTGCACTCCGGTTCCGGTGTTGCCCTGGATGCCAGTGTTTCCTTGAACACCCGTCTGTCCATCATTGCCTTGGACACCCGTATTGCCCTGATTGCCTTTTCCTCCCTGAATACCTTGGATTCCCGTTTGGCCCTGAATCCCGGTGTTTCCCTGGATCCCGGTCTGACCATAAAACCCGGTGACGCCTTGAGGCCCGGTCCCGGTATAGCCTTGGATGCCAGTATTGCCCTGGATGCCCGTTTGTCCATAAAATCCGGTGTTCCCCTGGATGCCCGTGGCTCCCTGCACTCCAGTTCCAGTGTTGCCCTGTATCCCTGTGTTGCCTTGAATTCCCGTTTGTCCATAAAACCCAGTGAGGCCCTGGATGCCAGTGGCACCCTGGACACCTGTACCTGTATTACCCTGAATGCCTGTGGCGCCCTGAATTCCTGTTTGTCCGTAGACCCCGGTGGTACCCTGAACGCCGGTACCGCCCTGGATGCCTGTCCCTGTGTTCCCTTGGATGCCAGTTCCACCCTGAATGCCTGTCTGACCATAGACCCCCGTGAGGCCCTGTATGCCCGTTGCGCCTTGGACACCGGTTCCTGTATTCCCTTGGATTCCTGTTTGTCCATAGAAACCAGTCAGGCCCTGAATTCCTGTAGAACCTTGCACGCCTGTTCCGGTGTTGCCCTGGATTCCTGTACTACCCTGGATTCCGGTGCTGCCCTGCACACCCGTGTTCCCCTGGACACCGGTACTGCCCTGCACCCCTGTCCCGGTGTTGCCCTGAATGCCGGTGGCACCTTGGACCCCTGTCTGTCCGTAAAAACCCGTGTTGCCTTGGATGCCCGTGTTTCCTTGAATGCCAACCCCGGTGTTGCCCTGGATGCCCGTCGAGCCCTGTACGCCCGTGTTCCCTTGAATTCCTGTCTGGCCATAGAACCCGGTGACGCCCTGGATCCCTGTCCCTGTATTTCCCTGGACTCCCGTGTTCCCTTGGTTCCCAGTGTTGCCCTGGATTCCCGTCTGTCCATAGACCCCAGTATTGCCCTGAATGCCTGTGTTCCCCTGCACGCCTGTTCCAGTGCTGCCCTGGGTACCGGTGTTGCCTTGTATGCCAGTTTGTCCGTAGACCCCTGTGTTTCCTTGTATGCCTGTCGAGCCCTGGACTCCGGTTCCGGTATTTCCTTGGATGCCTGTGTTGCCCTGGTTCCCTGTGTTTCCCTGGATGCCCGTCTGTCCATAGAACCCGGTATTTCCCTGGATGCCCGTGGCTCCCTGAACCCCAGTTCCCGTATTTCCCTGAATTCCAGTGTTCCCCTGAATTCCAGTGTTGCCCTGAATTCCTGTATTGCCGCGGATTCCTGTTCCGCCTTGAATACCGGTTCCCGTATTTCCCTGAATGCCTGTGTTGCCCTGAATGCCTGTCTGCCCATAGAATCCGGTGACACCCTGTATCCCGGTCGAGCCCTGGACACCTGTCCCAGTGTTTCCTTGAATCCCAGTGTTTCCTTGAATCCCGGTTCCGCCCTGAACCCCTGTAAAACCTTGAAGGCCAGTAGTGCCGACAGTGCCAGCAGTCGGGATTGTTGTGTGAATATGGGACCAAGCGGTTTCATCACCGGTCTTCCAAGAAATAGTATGTCCGGCACCGCTTGTGTTGAAAGCACTGAACCGAGCTACCAATCTATCAGTGGCATTTATGGTAAAATCAACTTCAGCAAGGTCCTGGGTATATTCATTGTATGTTGTAGCAGTTGTGACTATCGTCGTTGCATCAAAAAGAAAAGTCTCATTACCGGTCGTATCCCTTTTGTAAATTCTCGTGACTATATTTTTGGTGCCTGCAGCGACAGAATCTGTAGTCGCGTATAGGGTTAGTTGCCAATCTCCAGCAGGGATTTTATTCCTATTAGGAAATCCCAACGGGGTCATATAATAATGAGAATATGTTGTATCAACACTACTGGCTAATCCGGTCAATGTGTTTATAGTTTCAGGAGCTGTAGTCGGGTCAGTTTCTAAATCAAAGAACCCGGCCTGATCCGACGCCGTTGAATCATTGGGGAACAATACAGCTCCACCTGTGCCAGTTCCTGCCAGGCCAGTAAAACCCTGAATTCCCGTTTGTCCATAGAAACCCGTGACTCCTTGGATTCCCGTCTGGCCTTGAACTCCAGTTCCACCCTGAATTCCAGTAGAGCCCTGAACACCGGTTCCAGTATTGCCCTGAATTCCTGTTTGCCCATAGAATCCAGTAAGTCCCTGAACTCCTGTATTCCCTTGAATCCCGGTCTGGCCCTGAATGCCGGTGCCACCCTGAACTCCTGTATTTCCCTGAATTCCAGTCTGACCATAAAATCCGGTCAGACCTTGAATGCCTGTTGAGCCCTGGACACCAGTCCCGGTATTTCCTTGGATTCCGGTTTCACCCTGAATGCCCGTATTTCCTTGAACTCCGGTCTGACCATAGAAACCTGTTAGGCCCTGGATACCTGTGTTGCCCTGAACACCTGTTCCTGTGTTTCCTTGAATACCTGTGTTTCCCTGAATTCCCGTCTGTCCATAGAAACCAGTAGTGCCTTGTACCCCAGTCGAGCCCTGGATACCTGTGTTACCCTGAACACCCGTTCCCGTATTCCCTTGAACACCTGTCTGACCATAGAAACCTGTCAGGCCCTGAATCCCGGTATTGCCCTGAATTCCAGTCGAGCCCTGGACACCGGTTCCCGTGTCCCCCTGAATTCCAGTCGAGCCCTGAACGCCCGTCTGGCCGTAGAATCCGGTATTTCCCTGTATTCCTGTCTGTCCATAAAATCCAGTGCCACCCTGAACACCTGTCGAACCCTTGACGCCTGTCCCGGTGTTTCCTTGGATTCCTGTTTGTCCATAGAAACCTGTGTTGCCCTGAATGCCCGTATCGCCTTGTGGCCCGCCCATAGGGCCAGTGACGCCACGCAATCCAGTATCTCCCTGAATCCCTTGGTCACCCGTGTTGCCTTGGTTGCCTTGGATTCCCGTCTGACCCTTGGCGCCCTGGCTACCACGGAAACTTTGCCAGTTTGTCCCGTCATATATTTTTAATACAGGCATTTGAATTCCTTAATCGTAAATGAATGTAATATCGGCAGCGGTGGTGTCCCCATTCAATACATAGGACAATCCGTCAAAAAATTCTATCTCGTATGTGAACGCTCCCATGGCTCCAGAATTGCCTGTTGCAAGACTGGCAAACGCATTCGATACCCCCGTACTGTCATATAGTGTTAAAACATTATTAGGTCCACCCGGACTGTTTATCATCAATCTCAGCAATTGCCCCGGACCACTTTTAATGTTCACCAACGAGGCACTATTGCTATTGACATGTCGATATGATGGAGCAGGGGCGGCTTTTCCTAAACGGCTTATACTGGCCACTCTGACTAATAGAGAATTTGCATAGGCGTCAATGCTACCTTTGTTGCACTCAAACCCCAAAGACAGATGTGGTTTGCCAACAAGAGGAGAACTGTTGCCTGTTGCCGTATGCAGGAGCACTCCGCCAATCTGAAAATAAGCACTCTTATTTGTCCAATAAATTTCATACGTGTTGCAATTGGTATTCAAAGCAGGATAGGTGTTTCCAAGGGTTCCGTTGAATGATCCATTGGCTATGGTGGAATCCACCCCAGATCTGCGGGTCATCAGGGACAGATTGGTGCCATCGTATTGAAAGAAATAACCGTTCGTGGTATCAAAAGATCCCCAACGGCGGACGCAGTCCCCATATTGGGTAGGACAACGAATTTGGCCCCTGAAAAAATTCGAGTAACTCGGTATGTACCGAGCGGAATGAAGGGACTGAACTCTTGCAGTCGAAGATGCGGCCGTGCCGTCAGAAAGATTCAATTCGCTATTGAGTACGGTTGCCGTTCCGGTTCCGGTTACAGAATAGGTCCAAAAATTGGAATCCAATGGTGTATCGAATATTTCACCTTGCAATTTATAGGATTCAGCCGTTTTCAATGCATTCATGGGTGTGATCAATGCTGAACTGCCAAAAGTCCCTGTTATAGCATTGACTGCCGTTTTTAAATTACCGTCAACGGTCAGAGACCTTGGCAATGCATCTACAATCGGACATAATATTGACTGAAGTCTGAAAAATGTTGTTGCCGCCGTATGGGACAAATTCAGAACTCTGGTTCTGGTATACGCCCCTGTTGCCTGTACAGTCCATGAATTACCGCCCAAAGAGCTATAATAGTTATAGGCATCAGTTATGTCCCAGGTCGTGGCGTCAGGCCCTTGATCGACAGAAATAGTGCAGTTCTGATCTGTTTTCAGATTGATCTGAATGGCATTGACGCCAAGTGTGCTCCTTCCGGTTCCAGCAAAGGTTCCATCAGGGCTGAGATTGACGACCGAACTGTTTTCGTCCGAGACAAGGACTTCCTGATTAATTGATCTGAAATAACTCATAGTATTGCCCAACTCCCTGTTTGATAATCATCGATCATCAATGAATCACCAAGCAACAAATCCTGTTTCGGATCTCCATCGATGGTGTCAGTGCCGTTTGCAACGACTGAAACAATTCCTGACCCGTAATATTTTATCCACAGCAATCGGCCTGTACCCGTCGCAGGCGGCAGATAGATATTGAACGCCCCCGAAACTGCCACAATGAGCTCATCTGAAATTATCACCGTATAGGTGCTTGTCACGAGAGTCGTTTTAAGGGTGTTGCCCGGCGTGGCACTTGTCGTGTCGTACCAGAACATGCCGGCAAAAGGCGCCGGCACAACTGGTGCCGCGTCTTGGACCTTTGCAACCAGCCGCACATCATGATCCGTGATCGTGCCCAACGAATCAGGCATATCAGAAAGCAGAGTATGTGGACCTGACCCAGCCCCAGAAACAAAAGTAGAGACAGAGGACTGCGGGATGTCAGAAATGCCATTATTAAGGATGAGCGTCGAAGATCCCACACCGTACGCATCATCAGTGCTCAAAGTTATCAGGTCGGTTGACAACCTCGCAGCTTCAAGGTCTCTGAAATCCAACAGGGTTTCCGATCCTCCACTGGCAAGGATCACAAGGCCCATGTCCCGTATTAAGACATCAGTAGCCTGGAGCGGATTGGTTTTGATTATAAAAGTCACAAAAAATTTCTCCCGTTTTTATCTGAAAAACGCATTGATATCAATAAAGGAAAACGTGGACAAACCGGTCCCTGTCATTCTTTGGGCAATGGCTCCGATTTCTGTATCAGCAGAAACGGCCGTTGAGAAATCGGTCTTTGTCACACCTCGCGTATTCAATGGAATGCTTAAGGTTCCCAAAATGTTAGAAGCACCTGTTGGGTCGCTCACGATCCTGATTTCATAAGTTCTGGTGGTATCAACCACGTTGAACTCAACAGAAGCTGCGACCAGTGTTGCGTCATAAGGAATCCTGTCCCCCACCGATGATGTCACAACATTCTGTCCGGACCTCATATACCGTGTTCCGCTTCCGGTTGGTGTCCCTGTATCAAAAGTGTATCGAAAATGCAAGCCCCGATAAAAAACACCGGTGATCCCTTGAACACCCGTGTTACCTTGGATTCCTGTTTGTCCTTGGATGCCCGTCCCACCTTTTATGCCGGTCTGGCCCTGAATTCCCGTTGAACCCTGGACACCCGTTTGCCCTTGAATTCCTGTTTGGCCATAGAACCCAGTAAGGCCCTGGATCCCGGTTCCACCTTGAATTCCTGTGGAGCCCTGGATTCCGGTATTACCCTGTATTCCCGTCTGCCCGTAGAAACCTGTATTTCCCTGAATTCCGGTGCCACCTTGAATTCCTGTCTGACCATAGAACCCAGTGAGTCCCTGGATGCCCGTGTTCCCTTGAATTCCGGTATTACCTTGGATCCCGGTTCCACCTTGAATTCCTGTCTGACCTTGTGTCCCGGTTTGCCCGTAGAAACCAGTCAGGCCCTGGATGCCCGTGTCCCCTTGGATGCCAGTTCCCGTGTAACCTTGTAATCCTGTATTTCCCTGAGTTCCAGTATTTCCTTGAATTCCTGTTTGTCCATAGAACCCAGTCAGGCCCTGTATCCCAGTCGAGCCCTGGACACCGGTCCCGGTATTTCCTTGAATACCCGTATTTCCCTGAATGCCGGTTTGTCCATAGAAACCAGTGGTGCCTTGGATTCCTGTAGAGCCTTGAACTCCGGTCCCGGTATTCCCCTGAAGACCCGTTCCACCTTGGACGCCAGTCGAACCCTGAACTCCCGTCTGTCCATAGAATCCTGTGAATCCTTGAATGCCCGTGGCGCCTTGGACACCGGTTCCGGTATTTCCTTGAATCCCTGTTGAACCTTGAACACCCGTCTGGCCATCTATGCCAAGCGTCCCGGTGACGCCCTGGATTCCAGTCGGGCCATAAACTCCCGTGATACCCTGAATTCCCGTTTGTCCATCTATACCGAGTATCCCCGTTACGCCCTGAATGCCCGTCTGGCCATAGAAACCCGTGACACCCTGGATGCCTGTGGAGCCCTGAATACCGGTTCCGGTGTTGCCCTGAATTCCAGTTTGTCCATAGAAACCTGTTAGGCCTTGGATGCCTGTTCCACCCTGAACGCCAGTTCCCGTCTCACCCTGAATTCCCGTTTGCCCATAGAATCCGGTAGTTCCCTGAATCCCTGTAGAGCCCTGAACTCCAGTTCCACCCTGAACGCCAGTTCCCGTATTGCCCTGAACACCTGTCTGACCATAAAATCCGGTGACTCCCTGGATGCCCACGCCCGTATCGCCCTGTATGCCGGTCTCGCCTTGGATTCCCGTTTGTCCATAGAAACCCGTGACACCCTGGATGCCTGTCTCACCATCGACGCCATGGAATCCGGTTAGGCCTTGAACTCCAGTTTCTCCCTGGACACCGGTCCCGGTATTTCCCTGGATTCCCGTCTGTCCCAAAACGCCCGTCTGTCCCTGAACTCCAGTTTCGCCCTGTATCCCTGTCCCCGTGTCTCCTTGTATTCCTGTATTTCCTTGAATGCCAGTCTGACCATAAAATCCCGTGAGTCCCTGAATACCTGTGGAACCTTGAACTCCCGTCCCCGTGTCTCCTTGTATTCCTGTATTTCCTTGAACGCCAGTCTGGCCATAGATCCCAGTGCTACCCTGAATTCCAGTATCTCCCTGAACTCCAACTCCTGTATTTCCCTGGATGCCGGTTCCACCTTGAATTCCTGTTTGTCCATAGGATCCTGTAATACCCGGGATTCCAGTGCCCCCCTGAATGCCGGTGGAACCTTGGATTCCCGTCTGTCCAACTATGCCCGTGGCACCCTGAGTGCCGGTCCCGGTAACGCCCTGAACACCTGTATCACCGGTAGTGCCCTTTCCGCCCTGAATGCCTTGGATACCAGTCTGGCCCTGAACGCCCGTGTTGCCCTGAATTCCAGTCGAGCCCTGGACACCAGTTCCTGTGCCCCCTTGGATTCCCGTCTGTCCATAGAACCCGGTGACACCCTGGATGCCCGTAGCTCCCTGAACGCCGGTCCCGGTATTGCCCTGAACGCCGGTATTTCCTTGGAGACCCGTTTGCCCATAAAATCCAGTTAGGCCTTGGACACCTGTGGAACCCTGTACACCAACTCCGGTATTTCCCTGAATCCCGGTTCCACCTTGTGCTCCTTGAATTCCTGTGTTTCCTTGGATTCCGGTTTGCCCATAGAAACCTGTGGCGCCCTGAATTCCTGTCCCAGTATTACCCTGAATTCCGGTTCCACCCTGGAGGCCTTGAATTCCTGTTTGTCCATAGAAACCCGTGGCTCCCTGAATACCAGTAGAACCCTGAACTCCTGTCCCAGTATTTCCCTGAACGCCTGTATTCCCTTGAATACCCGTCTGGCCATAGAAACCTGTTAGACCTTGAACGCCAGTCGACCCTTGTATCCCGGTTCCAGTATTTCCCTGGATTCCTGTTTGTCCATAAAATCCAGTGAGGCCCTGAATGCCGGTTTGTCCATAAAATCCTGTTAGGCCTTGAATGCCAGTCGAACCCTGAACTCCTGTCCCAGTATTTCCCTGAATTCCAGTTCCACCTTGCGACCCGGTGTTTCCCTGAATTCCGGTTTGACCGGCTCCTGTTACACCTTGAATTCCAGTTCCGCCTACAAAGCCTGTGACACCCTGAATTCCTGTCCCTGTGTTGCCCTGAATGCCTGTCTGCCCATAGAATCCGGTCTGGCCCTGAATTCCTGTCCCACCCTGGATTCCGGTCTGACCCTGAACGCCCGTTGATCCCTGGACACCGGTTCCGGTATTTCCTTGTATTCCCGTTTGTCCGTAAAATCCCGTGTCTCCTTGTATTCCTGTATTTCCCTGAATTCCAGTTCCACCCTGGACGCCGGTTCCAGTATTTCCTTGTATTCCTGTTTGTCCATCATTGCCCTGGATTCCGGTCGGGCCTTGAAGACCAGTGTTGCCCTGATTTCCTTTTCCACCTTGAATTCCTTGAATCCCGGTATTGCCTTGGATTCCAGTCTGACCATAGAAACCTGTTACTCCCTGAGGCCCAGTCCCGGTATAGCCTTGGATTCCTGTGCTCCCTTGAATTCCTGTCTGTCCATAAAATCCTGTTAGGCCTTGAATGCCAGTCGAACCCTGGACACCAGTCCCAGTGTTGCCCTGGATTCCTGTTTGTCCATAGAACCCGGTGAGGCCCTGTATTCCGGTCGAGCCCTGAACTCCCGTATTACCTTGAACTCCGGTATTTCCCTGTATCCCGGTCGAGCCCTGAACTCCCGTATTACCTTGAACTCCGGTCCCAGTATTGCCCTGTATTCCAGTCTGACCCTGAACTCCTGTGGAGCCCTGAATTCCAGTTCCGCCCTGAGTTCCAGTATTTCCTTGAATTCCCGTCTGTCCATAGAATCCTGTCAAGCCCTGGATGCCTGTCTGCCCATAAAATCCCGTGACACCCTGAACTCCGGTTTGTCCATAGAACCCGGTGACACCTTGGATGCCCGTCTGTCCATAGAACCCGGTGACACCTTGGATTCCCGTGGAGCCCTGAATACCAGTCGAACCCAGAATTCCTGTGTCACCTTGGATCCCTGTCTGGCCATAGAAACCCGTTAAACCCTGGATTCCGGTTCCACCTTGAGTTCCTGTGTTTCCCTGGATTCCGGTTTGTCCATCTATTCCCTGAATTCCAGTCTGACCCTGAATACCCGTTTGTCCATAAAATCCGGTTTCACCTTGAATACCCGTTTGTCCATAAAATCCGGTTTCACCTTGAATTCCTGTCTGTCCATAGAACCCGGTTTCACCCTGAATTCCTGTCTGGCCGTCCACTCCGGGAGGACCAGCGGGCCCGGGAGGACCAGCGGGCCCAGGAGGACCTGGAGGACCAGCGGGCCCGGGAGGACCTGGAGGCCCTATCCCAGTAAATCCGAGATTATCCGTTATATCACGGGTATCTACGTTATAGGCAGCTTCAACAATTCCACCGGGAAGATTCGAATAGACATCATCGGAAGAAATAAGGCCGTATTTCCAATGGGGAGTAAACTCCGTTAGTGCTGCGTAAGAGCCACTTTGAGGAGCATCTATCTCGGGAACCAGTTCATTCCATACAATGGTTGCATCGAGATAATTATAATCATGAGAAGCGACACTCCTAATCTTATATCGATGTGCAACGCCAGGAATGGGCATTCCTGTATTGACATCTTCGGCCGGGGTAATAAGAAGAAATCCAGGTTTAACTTGAGAAGACCCTGATCCATCTACATCAGCCTGATTTTCATATAAGGCATTAGTTATGGCATAGATGCCATTGTTCGTCGTGGCATCTACATAAGTGCCATCAACAAGAACAATCGGATTATAATTTGACACATACAATGTGCCGTTAATGATCCGAGCCATTAAATCACCTCAATTAGAAATGGGCAATGATTATTCGTGGTGCCCCGCCTAGATTTCCAATCAGGAATGTGTTGTATGAATCACTGGCCGCCGCACCTGTCACCATCGTTGCACCGACTGCACTCAAAGTGTCTGAATAGTTTCGAACACTGATATCAGGAACGAAACAATCACTCAAACTTGAATCACTGCCGGCGCCGTTAATTGCACTGGCAGGGACAACCAGGTTATAAGTGGATGTTGCAGGTGTCGTCAGTCTCAGAGCCATCAATTGGACATCTGCATGATCTCCAGTGGGAGCTACTATGGTTCCAGTATTACCACCATTTACAAAATTGAATCCCAGACTATATGCCCCATTACTTCCAACGGTTCCATCAATATTTGTTGTGGTCACGGAGAAGGAAGTTGAGTCCGTGGAATCAATAGGAGCCACTTGATAATCCACGTTGGTGTTACGAACTATCACCTGATTTCCAACTGAATGACCATGATTGCTCTTGTAAAGAGTCAGGGTCGTTCCCATCCTGTCCCAAGAGACAGAACTGCAAACAGAAGAACTCGATACAAACCACACCTCATTCGGGGCATCCGCGAGATACCGACTTACAGGATTATAGGACATGACATTTATATCATTGCCGAAAACTCCTGTGGCTCCCTGAACACCGGTCTGCCCATAGAATCCGGTGAGTCCTTGGATTCCCGTCTCACCCTGAATTCCCGTCTGTCCATAGAAACCAGTATTCCCCTGAACACCCGTATGACCATAGAAACCCGTGATGCCTTGAATTCCTGTTGGACCCTTAATTCCTGTTTGTCCAGCTATGCCGGTCTGGCCATAGAAACCAGTGACCCCTTTCAGGCCCTGAACACCCGTGTCCCCTTGAATTCCAGTTCCTGTGTTGCCCTGAATTCCTGTATTACCCTGATTTCCGGTTTTGCCTTGTATGCCAGTTCCACCCTGAATTCCGGTCTGGCCCTGAATGCCCGTCCCACCCTGAATGCCTTGAATTCCGGTAGCTCCTTGATTGCCTGTATTTCCTTGAACTCCGGTATTTCCCTGGATGCCGGTTCCGCCCTGCAGGCCCTGAATTCCTGTCTGTCCAGCTATACCGGTGCTTCCACGAATTCCCGTTCCGCCTTGAATCCCAGTATTTCCTTGGATCCCAGTGCCCCCTTGTAGACCCTGAATTCCTGTCTGTCCAGCTATTCCTGTCTGACCATAATATCCTGTAATCCCCTGAATTCCAGTCTGGCCAGCTATTCCGGTGGCCCCTTGAGATCCGGTCTGGCCGTAGAAACCAGTATTTCCCTGTATGCCCGTATTGCCTTGAATTCCAATTATTCCAGTTTGACCAGCTATTCCAGTTCCACCCTGAACGCCGGTTTGACCATAAAACCCCGTGAAACCTCGAACTCCCGTGGCGCCTTGATTTCCGGTTTGACCTTGAACGCCAGTCTGACCATAGAAACCCGTGTTGCCCTGGACTCCGGTCTGACCATAAATCCCCGTCAGCCCCTGAAATCCCGTCCGGCCCTGAACACCCGTGTTTCCTTGGATTCCTGTTTGCCCATAGACTCCGGTAGTGCCCTGAATTCCTGTCTGTCCATAAAATCCAGTGACACCCTGAACTCCGGTTCGACCTTGAATCCCGGTATTACCCTGAATGCCGGTACCCCCTTGCACTCCTGTTTGTCCACTGATTCCGGTTTGGCCAGCTATTCCAGTTCCGCCTTGAACACCTGTCTGGCCATAAAATCCAGTAAGGCCTCGAGCGCCCGTGACTCCTTGAGTTCCGGTCTGACCTTGAATTCCTGTCCCGCCTTGAACTCCAGTATTGCCTTGGATTCCCGTTTGTCCGTAAAAACCAGTCAGGCCTCGAGCTCCGGTCGATCCCTGAATTCCGGTCCCTGTATTGCCCTGAATTCCCGTCTGCCCATAGAACCCAGTCAGGCCTTGAAGCCCCCGAACTCCTGTGGAACCCTGCACGCCTGTTCCGGTATTACCCTGAATACCCGTATGACCGTAAATTCCAGTCTGGCCCTGAACTCCAGTCTGACCATAGAAACCCGTGTTGCCCTGAATTCCAGTCGAGCCCTGGACACCTGTCTGGCCATAAAATCCTGTGGGACCCTGAATTCCCGTGTCACCCTGAACCCCTGTTCCAGTGTTGCCCTGAATTCCTGTCTGGCCCCGAACGCCAGTGACTCCCTGAACTCCCGTGTTCCCTTGAACGCCAGTCTGACCGTAAAACCCTGTAGGGCCTTGAATTCCGGTTGCACCAAGGGCAAGACCAGTAAAACCTTGAACTCCGGTATTTCCTTGAATGCCTGTGGGACCGCCAATGCCTGTGGGACCGGGAGGGCCGAGGACTCCAGCTGCAGCACGATCTATGGCATCCTTGACGCTCTCTGTGGAGTCGTAAGGAACATCTTGAGCACGAAGGGCATCGGGGTTGTTGTAGTCAAGGATCAACCACCGACGTTTTGTTTTAGACACAGGGATATTCCTCCTAGTTTTTTGCCGAGTCAGTGCGCTTTTAATCACACTCTCAGATTTGTCCCGCTAGGACTTTTCTTTACTCTTTTAATTCCACGGGTTTTTCACTCAGTTTTTGCCAGGAAAATTCCTGGATATGTCCCACTGAGACATGGAATTAAAGCATTTAATTTGCGGCGGTATTAAGAGATAATTATTTGGGGGAATTTTAATCATCAAAAGGAAGGAGCCACGTATCATCAGAATTAGGTTTCATGGGAAGGGCCCATGTGTCATCATTATTGGGTTGTCCAGATGGGTCCACCGATAAGACTTCTTCAGAAATATTTTGTCTGTGATAGGCACAAAATTCTGCATTCATTTTATGCCGCATCCATCTGGGATAAGACAATTCATAAATTTGACCTGGCCATTTGAATTAAAAGGTTATCAAACAACTCTCTTCTTTAATTTCATCTTTAAAATCAGTATCATACAGCATGGAAACTTATGGTCTCAACGACGAACAATGGAATGCGGTCACAGCTAAATCTCCAACAATTTGCAATGCCTCGGCCGGATCTGGAAAGACACGTTGCCTCGTTGCGAAGATCCGATATCTGCTCGACAATGGCGCAAGCCCAAAATCCATCCTGGCCATCACCTTTACGAACAAAGCTGCAAATGAAATGAAGGAGAGACTGAAGGGGCATTATTCAGATCTCTCGGGCATGCAGGTGAGTACAATTCACAGCATGTGTGTAGGAATTATTAAGAAATTTATCCATCACACGCCCCTAAAATATCCATTCAGTATTTATGATGACGGAGATCAGATGTCGGTCATAAAAACCGTCATAAAATCCCGGAAGCTGTCCATGGATCCCAATGAGGCCCTTTCCTTTATCAGCCGCGGCAAGGCCGAGGGGGCCACCGAGTCATTCGAAAAGGACCTGGCCACGGTCTATGCGGCCTATCAACAAATACTCTTGAAAAATAATGCAGCCGATTTCGATGACCTGCTCATCTATGCCCATCAATGCCTGCAGCATGAGGACTGCCGGCATCATTATTCATCCCTCTGGCAGCACATCCTTGTTGATGAATTTCAGGACACTTCAGGCATTCAATACGAGATAATTCTGAAAATCTACGATGAGCGTAAGTCATTGACTTTATTCGTAGTAGGTGACCACAATCAAAGTGTCTATTCATGGCGGGGCGCCCGGCCGGAAAACATGAAAAATTTCATGGAACAGTACAAACCCAGCATCGTTAATTTAACATACAATTACAGGTCCTCATCCGAGATCATTCGCCATGCTAACCGGTTCGTTCAGTACGGCAAGTTGATGGTGCCAAAAACCCCCACCCAAGGTATGGTCTCCTTCACTCAGTTCCAGAGCCAGGAAGATGAGGCTGAAAAAATCGCCCTGGCACTGCAAAAGATGCAGGACTATGAGAATTGTGCCATCCTGTTCCGGATCAACAGCCGGACCATTCAATTTGAAAAGGTCTTCACGCAGAAACGAATTCCATATAAAATCGTCGGTGCCCTTCCTTTTTACAGAAGAAGGATTGCAAAGGATCTTCTGAGCTATTGCAAAGCGGCCGTAAACAGAAATGACATTGAAAGTCTGGTGCGGGTCGTGAATGTCCCCAAACGGGGATTCGGAGAGGCCAAACAGGAAAAACTATTACTCGAGGGCTGGCCTTATTTGAACAGCGCTGCAGAAGAGGTGCCGCGGGTGAGAGGTTTCATAAACCTACTTGATGAAATCAGGTCCCAGCCACCTCTTGATGCCGTGAATCAAATCCTTCATCAGACTGATTACAGGTCTTCTCTGAAAACAGACTCTGACCGGATCATGCTCGATTCATTTCTCAATGTCATCTCAGGGTTTAATTCAATCGAAGACCTCATCCTGGCCAGTACCTTTATAGAACAGGATACCGGCCGCGGTGTAAAATTGATGTCAGCGCATGCCAGCAAAGGGCTCGAGTTCGATCGTGTCTTCGTCGTGGGAGTGGAAGATGGATTATGGCCACACAGAATGGCGGAGGACTTGACAGAAGAGAGCCGGCTCTTTTTCGTTGCATGCACTAGAGCCCGTAAATGGCTTAACATTTCGTACGCAAAAAGTCGATTATATCGGGGAACGAAAATGGATGTCCTTCCCAGTTCTCTCTTTACAAACAGTTATCAGGCATATAAAAAGGACAAAGAATGAAAACTATTCAACTCACAAGGGGCAAATTTGCCAAAGTTGATGACGATGATTATCTTAATTTAATTAAACACAGATGGCATTCAGTACGAGGATCTCAGAATTGGTATGCCGGAGGTTCCGTTAATGGTAAGTCAATAGCCATGCATCGTTTTATAGTAAATGCACTTCCCGATAAAGAGGTTGATCACAGGAATGGAAATGGATTAGATAATCAAAAACATAATTTACGATTATGCAATCGTCAACGAAACGGATGGAATTCAAGGCGTAACAAGAAAAGTGACACACAGTATAAAGGCGTTATTTATCACAAAAAAACAAAAAGTTTCTCTGTATCACTTAGCGGAGGGCATTATGATACAGCAGAACAGGCAGCATGCATTTATAATTTTATAGCCCCAATTCTTTATGGAGAATTTGCACGACTGAACACAATAAAACGCCATTCATTATCTTCTTTTGATCCTTGCATTTAAC
>QGNH01001116.1_pt1 | contig 15240 bp, 18 predicted proteins | sample 1735481 | NCBI WGS metagenome assembly QGNH01 (sample SAMN09239004, study PRJNA386568) | Viral metagenome, whole genome shotgun sequencing project. | reverse complement strand
CCGCGCACCGCGGCCGGCCGGGCAAAGGCAGGATCCAAAGAGGTGACGAAATGGCGGCTCTAACCAGTTCACGCAACACCCCCGAGATGTCCGACTTCGGGCGGATGCAGACTTACCCGGTCGAGGCCAATACCACGGTCTACCTGGGCTCGATGGTGGCGCTCAACGCTAACGGCAACGCGGTGCCCGCCGCCTCGGTCGCCGGACTGCGGCTCGTCGGCCGCGCTGAGAGAACCTACCTGGGGATGCCGGGACAGGACGCAGTCAACACGTCGTCGGCGACGATTCCCGGGACCAATCTGCCGGCCGGCGCGGCCGGCGCGATCTCGGTGATATGTTCGCGCGGGGTCTTCCTCTACGCGGTCAACGACGCATCGATCGCGCAGCCCCAGGTTGGGATGCCGTGCTTCGCGGTTGACGACAACTCGGTATCGCTCAGCGACGGCGCGGGGGCAACGGCGGTCAGCGCTCAATCGCACACGTTTCCCGCCTCGACCAGCGCGCAGATCGTCAACGTCGGCCACGAGAACATTTCGAAAGTGGTAGTGACCTCTTCGCCCGCCGGCACCACCTACGTCGAGGGCAGCGACTACTTGGTCGACTACCAGGCGGGCCTCCTGATGCTGCCGCCGAGCGGCGGCACGATCGCGGCCGCTGCGACGGTGCTCGTATCGTACAACTGGGGCGGACCCGCGCGCAGCGTTGCCGGCACCATCCGCAACCTCGACTCCAGCGGCCAGGTCTGGGTCGACTTCTGGCATCAGTCGGCACTCGCAGTCTAGGACAACCGCTCAGCCGCCCGCGGCCGCGCCGCGGGCCCACACGGTACAACGATGGAAATCAGCGCAGCAAATCTCACCGCACTGTTCACCGGCTTCGACGTTATCTTCCAGCGCGGGTTCGAAACCCCGCCGAGCTACTACGAGCAAATCTCTTCGATCGTGCGCTCGGGCTCGCGGCAGACTACCTATCCGTGGCTGGGCCGTACCACCAAGTTCCGCGAGTGGCTCGGCAGCCGGGTGATCCAGGCGCTCGAGGCTCACGCCTATACGATCGTCAACAAGAACTTCGAGGACACCGTGGGCATCGACCGTAACGACGTCGAGGACGACACCTACGGGGTCTACGAGCCGGTCATCGAGCAGCTCGGATGGGATACCAAAATCCATCCCGACATGCTGCTCTTCTCGACCATCAAGGCGGCGGTGAACACGCCCTCCTCCGTGCTCGGCTATGACGGCCAACCCTTCTTCTCGGCCTCTCATCCGGTCGGCCCGATGGGCAACGCACAAACAGAGGTCGCCAATGTCAACTCCAGCGGCAGCGGTGCCTACTGGTTCCTGGTCGACGCCTCGCGCCCGATCCGGCCTTTCATTTTCCAGCTACGCCGCGAGTACGCAGTCACGCGGATGAACACGCTGACCGACGAGGCGGTGTTCAACCGACGCGAATTCCGCTATGGCGTCGACGGCCGCGCCAACACCGGCGTGGGACTGTGGCAGCTCTGTTACGCGAGCAATCAGGACCTCAGCAATCCAGTCAACTATGGTGCGGCGCGCGCGGCGATGCGCTCGGTCAAGACCGACGGCGGAGTACCGTTCGGCGCGCTCTCCAGCCGCAAGGGCGTGTGCCTCCTGGTGCCGCCATCGCTCGAAGAAGTCGGCCGCCAGCTACTCAACTCGGAGTTCATGGCCGGCGCAGGCACCAGCTCCTCGGTGGCCACGACTAACATCTGGCGCAACAGTGCCGACCTGATCGTCAGCGAGTATCTCGCCTAGTCCCTCCTCCCGATGCGAGCCCGGGACGGAAGCCGCAAGGCTCCGTTCCGGGCCGCCCGCCCCGCAGGCCAGTTAACGCAAGCGACAAGGAAGTACCGGACATGGTTTACGCACAGCCCTCGGACATGATCGCGCGCTATCCCAACCGCGACCTGGTGCAGTTGACCAACGAGGATCCGACCCAGAGCATCGTCAATCAGACAGTCCTGCAACAGGCGCTCGCCGACGCCTCGGCCGAGATCGACGGCTACCTCGAAAGCCGTTTCACGCTGCCGCTCACCGATCCGCCCGCCGTGCTCGCACGCCTGACTTGCGACATCGCGATGTACAGATTGCAGGCGCTGCGTCCGTTGCACGACCTGGAAGAGGCGCGGCGGCGCTACGACGATGCGCTGGCGGTCCTGGTGCGCGTCGCCGACGGCACCCTCACGCTGGGCGTTGCGCCCGATAACCAGGAGCCCCCCGAGGCCGCGGGCGCAGTGGTCACCGACGCGGGCGGCGACTCCTCGGGCGCGCTGCCACGGCGCATTTTTAGCCGCGGCAACCTGAAGGGATTCTGACCATGGGCGTGACGCTGGATAGCGCCTGGGCGGGGCAGATTTTCACGCCGCCCACGCCGCTCGACCTCGCAAGCATCGAGTCGGCGATCGCGGCGCAACTCAGCGCGCAGGTAAGCGCGGTCGAGATCGTGCAATTTCCCGACAAGCCGGCGGCTTACCGCCTTACTCATCGGATTGGGGCAGCCCTGGTGGCCTGGCGCGGCGCTACCTACGGACCGCTGATCGACACTGCGGCGATCGTACAGACGCGCCGGCTCGAATTCGAAGTAACTCTGTTGGTGCGCGACCTGGGATGGAGTTTCGGCGGCGATCCGTCGGGACCCGACCCCGGCGCCTACGCGCTGCTCGAAGCCATCCGCGCCGCGCTAACCGGCTTTCGGCTGCCCGGATGCCGCAAGATGTTCCCCTTGCGGGAACAGTTCCTGGGCCGCGACCCGCAGGGCGGCACCTGGGCCTGGTCGGCGCTCTACGCGCTGGAGACGATGGCGCTGGAAGCGTCGCCGCAGGACAACTTCCCGCTGTTCATCAAAGGCATCGCGCTGGAAGAAGGCGGACAGACTGTCACGGCCGGTGTGCCGGCCGCGTACACCTTCAACGATCAGAATCTAATCCAGTTACCAGTGGGTAATGTCGCCAACCTCATAGTCACTCCGGTTGGCGGCGGCAATCCCTATCTAGCCGGCACCGATTACACGTTAGACGCGGTCAACGGAATTGTCACGCAAATCGCGAGCGGCGCGATCGCATCCGGAACGACAGTAAACGTCGCCTATACTTACTCCGAGACCGTGACCGCAATCGCCGGAGGCTCCTCGTTTCCGACGGCTCCGACCAACTAGACATCGCGGAGCCTAAACTCCCGCAGGCATTAAAAGAAGGTGAAAGAAGATGCCAGCCAGCTTTCTACATGGAATTGAAACGATCGAAACCTCCACCGGCCCAGTCCCCATCACGGTCGTCAAGTCGGCGGTGTTGGCCTGGTCGGCTCCGCACCGCTGTGGGCGGCGGTTGGGGCGCCGGCGATATGGCAACCCAATCAAGTTGTGGTGCTCGGTCAGCAAGTGGTCGACCCTAACGGTAATATCCAGCAGTGCTCCACCGCGGGCACTACCGGAGCCTCCGCGCCGACCTGGGCGACCATCCTCAACGCCACCACCGCCGACGACACCGCGGTCTGGAAGCTCGTCACCACTATTGCCGGGACCCTGTTGCAGGCGCCCACGCTAGTCAATTTCACGGCAAATCCGAATATCGCCGGCTCGGCTGCCGCCTTCGGGCCGCTGATCCAGGGCTACACGATTCCCTATGCGCTCTCGGCCATCCAAGCTCAGGGCGCGGGCCAGGTAATCGTGGTCAACGTCTTCAATCCCTACCTCCACTACACCGCGATCACGGCGCAGGCGATGGCGATGCCGGGAACCGGACCGCAGTTGCTCAATCTGGGGCACATGGGCGTCTGGAACGTAGTAGTCAAGAACGCGGCCGGCTCGATTACCTATATCAACGGGACTGACTATACGCTCGATCCTATAAACGGAATCGTCGCGCAGAAGGCCGGAGGCGCCATTACCAGCGGCGAAGCGCTGAGCGTCTCCTTCAGCTACGCCGACCCCACCAAAGTGGAGGATAGCGACATCGTAGGCTCGGTCACCGGCACGATGTACACAGGGATCCAGGCGCTGCGCACGACCTATGGCACGATGGGCTTCTTCCCGAAGATCCTGATCGCGCCGGGGCACTCGCAGGATGCCGCGACCGCCAGCGCGCTGATTGCGACGGCGCTGACCGTCCGCGCCGTGGCGCTGATCGACTCACCACCGTCGATCTCCCCAGCCACCGCGATTGCCAATCGCGGCGTCGCCGGCAACGTGTTCGACACCAGCTCGGACCGGGCTCTCCTCTGCTATCCGCAAGAGCAATTCTACGACCTGGGCCTGGTCCCGACCGGTGTTACGCTTAATTCGGCGGGCACCCCCGTGCAGAACGCGGCCAACCTCACTGCGGTTGGACCGTATTCGCAGTGGGTGGCTGGAACGATCGCCGCCAAAGACCTGCAGCAAGGCTATTGGTGGTCGCCCTCCAATACCCAGATGGTAGGCCCGCTCGGTCCCGACGTTACGCTCTATGCCTCCGTGCTGGATTCGGCGAGCGACGTAAACAATCTGAACGCGCAAGGTATCGTGACCGTGTTCAACGCTTTTGGCACTGGCCTGCGGGTATGGGGCAACCGCTCCGCCGCCTATCCGACGGTGACCACGCCTAACAACTTCATCAGCGTACGCCGCACGATGGACGTGATCGAGGAATCGGTGGAACTCGCGATGCTCCAGTTCATCGATCAGCCGATCAGCAACGCGCTCATCTCGGCGATACTGGCCAGTGTCAACGCCTTCATCCGCAGCCTCATCGGGCGTGGCGCACTGGTGGCCGGCGTTGCCAGTTACAATCCCGCTGAAAATCCCACCAACCAGATCGCCGCCGGACAACTGGTCTTCGATATTGACGTAATGCCGCCCCCGCCAGCCGAGCGCCTGACCTTCAACGTCTACATCGATTCCACACTCCTGAGTGGTCTCGGCAACACCAGCGCGCTGACCGCGGTCACGCTCAACGCCTAAGACGAAACTAATCGGGGTCGCGGGCGCCGCGCGCGTCCGGGCCCGACGAGGCTCATCGCTATGTCAAACCTTGCCGTCAATCGAGTCACCAATGCCAACGTCTATATCGACGGCATCGGTCTTCTGGGCCGCGCGGAGGAGATCGAGGTCGCCAAACCCAAGCACAAGATGGTCGACCATAAGGGGCTTGGGATGGCCGGCTCTGCAAAGTTCTGGGCCGGCGTCGATAAGCTGGAAGCCAAGATCAAGTGGGCCTCGATTTATCCGGAGGCCGAAACGGTCCTGAACAGCCCCTTTGTTGCTCACTACTTCCAGGTGCGCAGCAATCTCGAAACCTACACCAGCCAGGGACGCACCCAGGAGCAGCCGCTTGTCTACCTGATGACCGGGATATTCAAAGACGCCGGCGCGATGAACTTCAAGCTGCACGAGGGAGTGGATACCACGTCACTAATCTCAGTGTATCACTCCGAACTGTATATCGGGGGCGCCCAGATTTTCCTGTTCGACGTAATGGCGAATATCTACGTAGTCAATGGCGTCGACCAGCTCGCTAATTTCCGCACCAACCTGGGCGGCTAGTTAACTCCACTGCTCTCCTGTTTTCAGGGCCGCTTCCTAGCGGAATTCGTGAACGATCAATCGCAATTCGCCGGAGATTCTCATGGCTGAAACACAACCGCCCGAGCAGTCCGCAACGACCCGCGGATCGCGCAGCATCGCGTTGCCCTCCGGCAAGACCGCCATTATCCGCAAAGGCAAGGGACGCGACCTGATGCGCGCGCAACGTGCCGTTGCAGGCAATCCCGACCCGACTGCCGTGGTCTTCGCGCTGATCGCCGAGCTGGCCCAGATCAACGGCACTCCGATCGTATATGAGGACGTGGTTGAAATGGACCTTGGCGACGTGTTGATGCTGCAAGCCGAGGTAACGGGAGCAAATTTTCCCGAGCCGGCGCCGGACTCCCCAGCGCCGGCGGTTTAGCAGGACTCGTCTGGTTTGGTTTCGGCGTCGGAGAATTAGCAGCTATGGAATTCGAAGAGATCGAGTTTTGGATGTCTGCGGTTATCGACTACAACCGCGCGGCCGACGAAGCGATGAGCGAGCGATCCGGCAGCATCAGATAGCGGTCGACGATGCGGATGCGTTCAAGCATTAGCTTCCGAATAGTTGCGAACGCCACGATCAGATGGAAAGCCCTGCCAAAGTAGCTACCGACACCTGGTTCGACGAGCATGCGACGGTGAATACCGCTAAGTCATGACGTTGATCGAAGTTGGTGTCAGCATGCACTGGGTTACCTGGCGCTTGTGGATGTGCGCACGGAGAGCGCGATGAAACAGTTCCTAAGGTTTCTATTGGTCGGATTGTTTGTAAGCCTGGGTCAGTGTGCCGTCGCTGTTCTCGCGCACATCCAGGGAACTCCAACGCCAGCCGTAAGCATCACAAATCCTTTAGCAGCCAGCACAGTCTCGGGCGTGGTGTCGTTCAAGTGCACCTATCCAGGGGGCACCTTCGGGATTTACATCGACGACAAGTGGGTCGGGAGCGGCCCCTATTCTTGGGACACAACGACAACCACAAATGGAACTCATTACCTTGTGTGCAATGGCTATCAAAACGGCTCTTTCTCTGGGAGTGCGACTGAAAACGTAACGGTGAGCAATGGGATATCGACTCCGACTCTCGCCTCGACACCGGGTTTAATTCCAACGCCTACCGGAGGCGCGACTATGGCCCCAACGGCGACCCCAATCGTGACGCCAAGTCCCACGCCAACTTCCACGCCGACAGTAACTTCCACGACATCGCCGAACTGTGCTTTTTCAGGCCAGTCCACGATTGACGTATCCTGCACCGGCGTCGCCGACAGTCAGGTGTTGCAGGAAGCCATGAACTGCTCGGGCTCGGTGGTGCGCCCACATGGGACCTGTGATGTGAACACTGGACTAGTGGGCACAAATATCGGCTACGAGGGTGCGGATGCGACGCTAAACGTCGAATCGGCCGTATTGACCGGCGTCACTCTGGTGACAGGACCGAATGCCTACAGCTCCAAACCGTGGCGGAGTCTGCGGCTGGTGGGAACCAATAACAACTCCACGGGACTGTTGCCGCAAGGTAACTTCACTCAGATCGACCAGCCGAGCATCAGCGGCTTTACCAACAACATTACTATCGGCTACTATGGCTACCTCGACACCATAATCGCGCCCGTCATTTGGAATGGCGGTAACGGAATCTATTGTCCCACAGCGACCGATTCTGGCGAGGGCATCACGGTCATCGGTGGTGAAATTTTCAACCTGGATACCGCGTCGTACAATAGCGGTTGCGGACTGACTTTCTTCGGTACGCATTTCGATGGCATAGCCAGCTCGGTCCACGTTCTCAACGAAGGCTCGAACGGAGCGGGTACTGACTGCACGAACTGCTACATCGAAGAATTCGGATCACTGCCGAGCGGACCGATAATTTCGATCAGCGGTTACAACGGTTTCGGTTCGTTCAACTGGCAGGGCGGCGCTATCGGCCAGGACTCTTACAGTAATGCGACGCTGCTGAGCCTGACAAATAACGGTACCGCGACTTATGCACCGTATGCAAAGTTTCTGAACACCACGTTCAAAGGCATCAGCCTGACTGGCCTTTCTACGAACTCGAACGTCGCCTTGTGCGGAGATACCAACCTGAATGGCGGCGGATTGATCGGCAATGTTCCAAACACCGGGATTTGTCCGTGAGCAAGCGTGCGATGATCCACGGCGCATCATGGTTACTCTCTACTGATCATCTCTTCGCTGTTTGTAGTGACCCAAGAGCAACCTTTAATTATCGCAGATCCTTCCAAGAACGAGAATAATAGTAAGGCGAATCGTAACAGCCTGGCGGTAAAGTATGATCCTGACAGACATGACATTCGATATGCACCACGTGCTGCATAGGTCTGGTACTATTCGAGAGGCGACGTCCGGCTGGATGGGTGCACTTTCACGGCTTGTCTCCGCTGGGGTCGCGGGACTGTTTCTTCGGCAGGTCAAATTCGCTTCGCCAGGCGCGTATCGGATGCCTATTCGCCGTCCAAATCCGCCGGCCGAGAAACTTGAGTATACCGCCCAGCGTAACTGGCTGACCGCGTGCAATCCGCTCCTTCACCCACTCAGCATGATGGGCATCGAGACGGGTGCGGAGTTCTTCAAAGGCTTTAGCGCCGGTTACCCATAGAAGACTCCACTTTAGCAGATTCAGCATGAATTGTAGTGAGTACGGGAACAGAACAACAGCTTCAATGCACAGGCCGATTAGGAAGAGCAGACCTATCACCCCGATAGCGGCATAGATTAATTCGCAGCTTGTTTGAATCTGCATAATTGAAGATTTCTGCTTTATGGCCCTAAGAAAAAATACGTTCGAGGTGCGGCGCGCGCTTGCTGGTGCTGGTGCCATTGGGCAGGCGGCCAGTAACTTCGGCCAAATCACGCGCGCGACAAAAATACTCGTCCTGAATTCGCGCCTGCACGATGCCTTGTCAAGGGTTCCTCGACTCATCGCACCGGGCACGGTGGCTTGGAGGGAGCAAACCGCTCCGGCCATCGCCAATTCAGAGAGGCTGGATTCCTCAATCGGCGATGAGTCAACGAAACCGGAGAGGGCTGGGCGCCGTCATAACTCCGCCAAGGCTTCTAAAAGCGACTCTTCCTTTCCCAATCTAAAAATACTCTTGGGCATTTTCGCGAGCATGTATCGCTCTCTTGCCTTTTCTCCCTCGCGCGATCGCCAAACGCACCAAGAAAACCGAGTTAACCGCGACAAAGGACGACCCGGCCCGCTAGCGGATGCCAAACAGAGTGCGGCGCGCCTGTCAGGACAACTCGCTGCTCCATTCGTACCTGCTTTCAAGCGAGCGCTTGTACGTGGGACCCAGATAGTCAACGAGATGGCGGAGTTCCTGAAAAACAAGACAACGGTGGCCACTTTGATGAAGTGGGCAGTGTATGCTCTGGGCGCCCAGTGGTTGCTTGGCTGGGCGGCTGACTTTATCAAGAGCATCGTAAGCAAGCCTCTTCAAGAGGGCTTCAGAGCGGTGCAGAGCGCCATCTTTGCGCTCCGCTGGCTGCTCGTTCGAGGAGCTTCTGCCGCCCTTCCATGGCTAAGTATACTGTCTGCTGCAGCGGCACAGTACGTTGCGATGTTCGCCGAGCTCTCGCTCGGATGGTATGTAGTCATCGCGGGGCTCGCCGTTGCGGGATACGAACCGTACCGGCATTGGGCCGCTGCCAAGCGGCTGCTCTCGCGTTGGATGGAGTCGGCGCATAGGGCCGTTGCCCACTTGATGAAGTGGATGGCCGACAAAACCAGGAACGCAGCCGCGTACACAGGCAATTCTATCGCCAGTGTCACTGCGGCAATGAGCAACGCGCTGGACTTACCCAGCACCACGGCGACAGCCGCGCGCATGGCGACAGCGACCCGCGACCTGAATAGCGCGCGAGCCGTCGAACGCGCCGCCGCGATCGCGCGGCCGGTACTGATGCCCCGCGCGGTCAGGCGAGCCGCGGCGGCCGCCGCGTTCGCGGCGCCGCTGATGCTGGCGGGCGCGTCCACCGGCGCACTCGCCACACCGCTCATTTCTACCAACGATACCGCGCGCATCGCGGTCCCGCTGTCGACATCGCGCATGACGCAGGGTTCGATCGTAATCAACTACGCTCCCAATGTGGTTATCCATTCCGAGGACGCCGCCGACAAAGCCACGCTCACGCGCCGCATAATGGAAGTGCTCGAGCGCCACGGCCGTGAGCTGCACCAGGTATTGACGCGAGAAATCGTGCGGCGGCAGCGGGGTGATTTCCAGCCGGGTCTTTCAACTAAATCCTTTGGATGACGGTGATGTTCGCATTACTTGGTGAAATTTCCTTTACCGTGATCGGGTCGCCTGAGCTTTTGGAATCCAGCCGGCGCTTCGACTACGCGGAACATCGCGTGGTCGAGGATCGTCCACTGCTGCAATGGCTCGCCTCCGGACTCGAGACCATAACCCTGGCGATGCTTTTCCACGCGTCGTTCACCGACCCGGCGGCCCAGCTTGGCGCTTTGCTGGCCGCCGGCGAGGATCATCAGGCGCGCGCATTGGTGCTTGGCAACGGTGTCTTCCGCGGGTTCTTTGTGGTCGAATCCGTCGCGACCAGCGATATTCAACTGGCTGCCGATGCCACCCCGATCGCAATTCGGGTGCGGACGAGCCTTCGCGAATGGGTACCCGGCTTCGCGCTGGATCCGACCGCGCCGCCACAGCCGTCCTCCGTTCCGCTCGGGATCGCGCCGGTGGCTATCAACTATAGTCTGCCTGGCGCCTTGCTCTCAGCCGCTTCGCCCACGGAAAGCTATACGGCGCCCACTTTCACCCAGCCCGGCGTCTCAGCGCTGGTCGACAACCCGCTGCCGGGCGGTGCGGGCGGACCGAATCTTTCATACACCGACGTTCCGGCGTCCACCATCGTGAGGTCCACGCAATGAGCGCGCCGCAGTTTATCCAGCATATTACTTACGCGGGCGAGCGATGGGATCTGCTGGCGTGGCAATACTACGGCGATCCTACAAACTACGGCATCATAATAATGGCCAACCCGGGACTGCCTATCAAGCCGGTCTTCGAGGCGGGGATCGTGCTGGCAATTCCGATCATCCAACAGCAGAGCGTCGTGACCAGTGATCTGCCCCCCTGGAGGACCGCCGCCACATCCTCTACGCCATGAAGCCAACATCGCATGCCATAGCCGTCCATTCGCCACGTAACGATGGGGGCAGGGTTAGACAATGACCGCCGCGATTGCATATTCAGTAAGATCGCCTAACTGGATACTGACCTACCAAGGTGTGAATATCACGGCCGACATATCGCACATGGTCTTGTCGATAAGCTACGTCGATGAACTCGGCGGGCGTTCCGGTGAGCTAGAAATCGAGATCGAGGACCGCGAACGGCGCTGGCAGGGACCATGGTTTCCACAGCAGGGCGATGTCGTCAGCCTATGGATTGGCTACCGCGGCGAATTGATGCTGCCCTGCGGCGACTTCCAGGTCGATGACCTCGAACTCGAGGGTCCGCCCGACGTCTTTCATCTACGCTGCCTGCCCGCCTGGATTACACCGTCGCTGCGCACCAGCAACAGTTTCGGCTACGAAAATCAGACGCTCCTGCAGATCGCGAACACGATCGCGGCGCGCCACGGAATGGCCGTGGTCGGGGGACCGAGTCAATTCGACGTGAGTTATCTGCGCATCACGCAAAAAAAGGAGACCGACCTCGAATTTCTCCATCGCGTGGCGACCGAACATAATTACGACTTCACAATCCGCGGTGCTCAGCTGGTGTTCTACTCGCGCACCGAGCTTGAAGCGCAGCCGGCGGCGCTGACGCTCAGTCGCAAGGCCGTTGAGCGCTTCAGTTTCATATCCAAAACGCACCAGATTTACAAACAGGCGCAGGCCGCCTATTTCGATCCATACGGCAAGCAGCTATATGCGCAGACCGCACTGACTAATCCCGTAGTGCCAACCGGGGATATTCTGAAGGTCGTCGCGCGTTGCGAGAACGGACAGCAGGCTCTGGATCGCGCCAGCGCCGCTCTGCACGAGACCAACCGGCTTCTGGTTACCTGCCGGCTGGTGACCCCCGGGACGACGCTTTTGGTGGCGGGTAACAACGTCGCCCTCTCGGGGTGGGACGTGATGGATGGGACCTACATGACCGAACGCTCGCGACATCACCTGTCTCGCGCTACTGGCTATGTAACCGAAGCCGATCTGAGAATGGTGTCGTAACATCGTCGCCGCCGGGCACGAAGGGCTAGCCTGTCAACTTATATGACAAAGCGTCTTCCAAAGAAGGGCCGACAAACATGTTTCGCGTAGGCCTGGTGCAACAGCAAGACCTCCAGCGCGCGCGACTCCGCGTTGTGTTTCCGGATCGCGACCAGATGGTGTCGTATTGGCTACCTATCCTTTTTCCAAAGACGCAGGATGACAAGAGCTATTGGATTCCTGACCTGGGAGAACAGGTGGTGTGCCTGATGGATGAGCACGACGAGGCGGGCGCGGTGCTCGGGGCAATATATTCGAGCGTCGATATACCCCCGGTGCAGAGCGCAGACAAGTATCACATCTCATTCAAGGACGGCGCGACCGTCGAATATGATCGCGCCGGGCACGCGCTCGCGATGAGTTTGCCCGACGGAGCGACGATGAACCTCAGCGTCAACGGCGCGTCGATTGCGATCGACGCCAGCGGCAATATCACGGTTCACGCCGCGGGCGGAATTAATTTGGTCACGTCCGCGCACAACGATTCGGTGGACGGGATAATCAACGTTTACAACGGGCATACTCATACAGATCCTCAGGGCGGAAATTCGACGCCTCCGACCCAGCAGATGCCATGAGAAAGAACGAACTATATAATTGGCGTTGCCTATCAATAGCGGAAGAGGGTGTGTGACCGTATTGTTGTTTGGTTGAATGTACTGGTGTGTGAAGGAGAGGGAGTCGAGGATTAGGTAATGCCGGCCGGAGCTATCACACTTGTGGATATCACGTCGGCGGACTGGTCGTTGATGCTTGATTCGCCGGGACAACCAGGATCGGGAATTGGCAACGTGGTCATGGGGGTCGCCGACGTCGACCAGTGCATCGCGATCATTTTGACCACTCCAAAGGGAACTGACGTGTTGCGCCCGACTTTCGGCACCGACCTCTGGAAATATATAGATGCGCCGATTAATCAGGCGGGGCCGGCCGTGGTCCGGGAAGTTACACAGTCGATTACTCAGTGGGAACCGCGAGTGAAGGTGCTGTCGGTCATTACCACGCCGCTAGCCGGTATCACTACGCAACCGGGCGCGCATGTTGAAATCACCGTGTCATGGCAGCTCAACCTGGGTGGAGTTCCAGCCCCGGCACGGACGACGACGGTCCTGCTGGCCAGCGCGACAGCTCAGCCGGGATAGCAAGCGTGCCAAGCACGAAGGGAAGCCAGATGGGAGCCGGAATACCGAATCTGCCGCCGCCGACGTTCATCGATGACGCCGATGGGCTGAACCCCAACCTGATCCTGGCCGACATGATCGCGGCCTTTCAAACCGCGGCCGGCCGCACGCTGCAACCGGCGCAGGTCGAGCGCCTGCTCGTCAACTTGTACGCCTATCGCGAGTCGCTGGTCCGCAATGCTATCCAGTATGCCGGACAGCAGAACCTGCTTGCGTTTGCGGTTTTTCCGATGATCGATTACCTCGGGCAATTGCTCGGAGTGAGCCGGCTCGCCGCGCAGGGCGCGGTGACGACGATTCAGTTCACCTTACAGAACCCGCTCACGCTGGCATATACGATTCCGGCCGGCACGCAGGCGGGCACTACCGACGGGCAGTTCGTTTTTGCCACCAGCGCCGATCTCATCGTGCCGGCGATGGCGACGGTCGCGAACATCACGGCGAGCTGCATCACGGCCGGGCCAAATGCCAACGGCTATCTACCAGGACAGGTCAACGTGATGCTCAGCCCTAACGTGCTGATCGCTTCGGTGACCAACATTATCACGACCGGCGGAGGGTCGGCGCCCGAGACCGACGATCATCTACGCACCCGCATCCAGGCCGCGCCCAACCAATTCAGCGTGGCAGGGCCGGCGGGCGCGTATCGCTTTTTCGCCCTTGGCGTCGATCCGTCGATCATCGATGTCGACGTGGTGTCGCCCGCGCCCGGCACGGTCCAGGTCTACATTCTGACCGGGCCAATCGCGGCGCAGCCGGCCGCTTCGCCCAACAGCGTGGGCGTGGCGAACTCGGCGCTGCTGGCGAAGGTGCAGCAGACGCTCGGGGCGGACGACGTGCGCCCGCTCACCGACACGGTGAGTGCGCTTGCGGTGAGCGAAGTCGACTACCAGATTGTGGGTACGATCACGCTGTTTGCCGACGCCGAACCGATCTCGACCATGGCCGCGGTCAACGTCGCGGCGCAGGACATCGCGCTCAACCTGGCCGCACGCATCCAGCGCGACATCGTGCCGAGCGAAATCGTAGCGGCGCTTTCGGTTCCTGGCGTCTACCAAGTAGTACTGACACAGCCGTCCTTTACGCAGCTCAATGCCGGGCAATGGGCCAACTGCACCGCGATCACGCTGGCCCAGGCGATCGCCACGGAGCATTCGTGATGGATGCGCCGGCCAGGCAGTTTTGCCCACTATGCCGGAGCGGGTTGTGCATGCCGGACGCGGTGCGCACACATCTGGTCGCGGACCACAAACGCAGTGCGGCCGAAGCCGACGAGCTAATCGACCGCTTCGACACCGCCCAGCCCATTCCCGAGCAGGCACCGGCGCCGCATATGTATTGCGCAACCGCGAAACTCGGTAGCGGTGTCCGGCGGCGCGCTCACGAAAGCCTGACGGCGCCCGAACTCCAGGTGAACTGATGGCGCAGCTCCAGTTACCGCCTTCGATAAACGACCTGCGTTCGCAGGCGCTGCTGGCCACGATCGAACGGCTCGATGCGCTCGATCTTACACCGTTGCTGGTCTATCGTCTCGACTCGGCTCCGGACTCGGCACTGATCTTTCTGGCCTGGCAATTCGACATGCTCGATCCGCAGTGGCAACTCGCGGCGAGCACTTCTGGCGAGAGCATTGACGCGCTAACCGATCCCGACGCGCTGACCGACATAGACACATTGTTGTCTTCGTCGGGCAGCGCCGGGCCAACCGACTTCGATTCATGGCGAGCGCTGCTGCAAACCGCCATTCCACTGCATCGCGTCCACGGCACATCCTACTCGATAAGGCAGGCACTCGCCTCGCTGAGTTGGACCAGCGTCAGCTTTCTGGAGGGGCAGGCGAGCTGGGGTGGCAGCGCGTGGCCGTCTTCTGAGGGTTGGGCGGTGTTTCGCGTGGTGATGAACCTGGCAGAGGGGCAGGGGGTCGGAATGAACGACCCGGCGCGGATCGTCGCCGCGGTGAACTTCTTCAAGCCAGCGCGAAGCTGGCTCGACGCGCTGGTGTTCGAGGCGGCGCCGCTCGGCGACACGGCCCCGGCGCCAGGCGACTTCACCGGGGAGGTCGACAACATACCCGCGCCGAGCGACCTGCTAACCGCGCCGCTGGCGCCGATCGCCGAGCAGCGGGTGATCGCCCCGGTATACAACCGACATTACTACCATATCGGGATAACATACGGCGCGCATGAGCCGGCGGTGGCCGACTCGGGCGTGGTCGCCAACGGAGTGCCGATCTCGGCA
>QGNH01001615.1_pt1 | contig 15246 bp, 7 predicted proteins | sample 1735481 | NCBI WGS metagenome assembly QGNH01 (sample SAMN09239004, study PRJNA386568) | Viral metagenome, whole genome shotgun sequencing project. | reverse complement strand
TTATAATACTGCTGAACAGTAACTAATTTTTTTGGAAAAAAAATGGCCAGATTAACTTTATACAGTTCAATTATCATTCATATGTAATTATATTATGCGGATACCTTCAGACAATATTCATTGGCTTTCGGTACCTCCCTACAGATTATTGCAACTTTTGTGGGACTGCTCGCTGCCGGCTTTTTTTTTCTTCACGACAGGCTTGAAAGTGAAAGAAATAAAGATGAGACGCTTTGCTAAAATATGACGAAATAAAACTATATAAACATCACGGAAACCCGTATATTTTGATGTTAATTATTGTAATAGTTGCTCATTTATATCATTATAATTTCCAGATTGGGGAGAGATTACTTTCCAATCATGGGTAGATAGTTCCAGCACAAATGCCCTCAAAGGTTCCAGACCTGGCCCATCTCGAACCTAATTGCCGAAAGCAAAGCCTGTCTTGAATTCCAAACTTTTCCTTTTGAACAGCGCTTTAATTGCGCTCGCCAATTGGACTCTAAATTGGATTTCTGAATTGACTTTGATAATTCCTCCGTAAAATACCCCCCGTTAGTCCGGGCTCTTTAGTGGGTACCATTTATTCCATGTATGATATGACCGGCAGAAAATTGCTATCAGGAAAACCGGAAAATTAAACAAACCAGATCTGCTTCGTGTCTATCAACAACGGTGTTAGCAGTATAACCAAGTGGGTAATTATACAAAAGTAATTGCGGTCCGCTTAATTGGGGAGTCCCAATCTGCAAGGGAGAAGGGAGGCTTTGCGGTTAAAGCAATGATTGTAATATAGGTTTTGTCCGGTCGTGAGCCCAAAACCGCCGTTAACTCCTCATTTCCGCCGTTGACTACTTCCCGCTATTGCATATTTCAAATAATAGTAAACTTACGGTTTTAACACCATTACGAAATTATATATCGGTTTAGCCATTCTCATTGCTTAAGATTCCTTTATCATAATCTCAGAACTAAAATCCAGCGCATATGAAAAAGCTATTACCCTTTATATTGTTGATAACAGCCATTGAAATAGCTATGGCCCAGGCTCCACAGCAACTAAATTACCAGGCCGTAGTGCGCAATGCGCAGGGACAGGCGCTGGTTAATACTTTGGTTAACTTTCAATTCCAGGTTCACGATGGAACGGAGGCAGGCAACATCGTGTTTACTGAAACCGATACCGCATCTACCAATCAGTTCGGACTGGCTACCGTACAAATTGGACGCAGCGTTAGCCTTGCAGGCGTAACCTGGGGCAGCGGAAATAAATACCTGCAGGTAGGGGTTGACGTAACCGGTGGTAACACCTTTGCAAATATGGGTACCAGCCAGTTATTGAGCGTACCTTATGCTCTGTATTCAGGTAACGGAGCGGGCGCTACGGGTGCTACCGGGCCCACAGGCACCCAGGGAAATAATGGCCCAACCGGCTCAGGGATACAAGGTAATACGGGTGCTACAGGTGCTGATGGCAGTGGTGGCGGCGCTACCGGGCCAGGCGGCCCTACAGGCGCAGATGGCTTGCCGGGCATACAGGGCCCGGTGGGTGCACAGGGCGCACAGGGAAATGCCGGCGTTCAGGGAATACAAGGCGATACAGGTTTAATGGGGCTGCAGGGTAATGCAGGCACCCCGGGTGCAACTGGCACCGGTGCAACAGGTGCTACCGGCCCAAGCGGTACCCAGGGTGTACAAGGCCCAGGGGGCGGAGCAACAGGGCCTACCGGTGCCACGGGCGCAACAGGAAGCCAGGGCGCAGGTGGAGGTGCCACAGGGCCATCCGGGCCATCGGGCGCAAATGGCTCAAAGGGTGCTACCGGTGCAGTTGGTGCACAGGGAGTTGCAGGAATAACCGGTTCGCAGGGTGTAAAAGGGGCCACCGGCCCTATTGGTTTGCAGGGTATACAGGGCGCACAAGGTGCACAGGGCGTACAGGGTAATGCAGGAACTACCGGTGCTGTTGGCACCAATGGTATTAACGGCGCAAAAGGGGCCACCGGTGCAACCGGGCTTGATGGTTCTGCCAACGCATGGGGCTTTACCGGTAACACCGGTACTACCTATGGCACCGACTTTATTGGCACCATTGATAACCAGGGCCTGTTGTTTAAGGTAAACGACAGTGTTGCAGGGCGCCTTGAAGTGGCTAACGAAAATGTTTCATTCGGTTACATGGCGCTTACCCAAAGGGGCGGCATTCAAAACGTGGCTATCGGGGCTTATGCGCTCAACAACAATACCAGCGTATCATCGCAGGTAGCCTTGGGCGATTCAGCCTTATACAGTTTTACCGGCAGTGGTGGCCATGGCGGCAATACCGCCTTAGGCAATAGAGCTTTGCTCAATACTACCACCGGTTACCGCAACACCGCCAGCGGTTATTATAGTTTATACGGCAACACAACAGGCATTCAAAATACGGCCAATGGTTACCAGGCGCTTTTTACAAATACCACCGGCAGCAATAATGCAGCTACCGGTATGGATGCCCTTGAACAAAACACTACAGGCATCGGCAACGTGGCCATGGGGCCTTTTGCACTAAATAATAGCGGTACCTTATCATACCAGGTAGCCATTGGCGATTCGGCACTCTATAATAACAATGCCGGTGCCGGTGCAAATACGGCCGTAGGCGCCTTTGCCATGGTGGCTACAACCAGCGGCGAATATAACACGGCGGTGGGCTATGTATCCCTCTATTCAAATACGGTGGGGATCGTAAACACAGCTTTGGGGGCCGGGTCATTACAAAATAACACAAGCGGCAGCTATAATACGTCTACTGGTGCCAATGCGCTTTTTTATAACAACAGCGGTTATGCCAATACTGCTAACGGTTATGGCGCACTTCAGTCCAACACTACCGGTTATAGCAATGTGGCAGTAGGGGCGTACGCATTAACCAATACTACTACCCTTAATCAGCAGGTGGCTATTGGCGATTCAGCTTTATATAATAACAACGGGGGAGGTGGCTACAATATAGCTATAGGCAGCCTTGCTTTGTTTGCAAATACTACCGGCTATTCAAATACCGCTATTGGATCACAAACGCTTTTTGCAAATACTACCGGCTATTCAAATATCGGTATTGGAGCAGGAACGCTTGTTACAAATACTACCGGCTACCAAAATACCGCCGTGGGAGCAGGAACGCTTGCTTATAATACTACCGGCAACCAAAATACCGCCAACGGTTACTCTGCGCTTATAGCCAACACTGTTGGAGACTTCAACGTAGCTATCGGGGCAGATGCGCTTCTTACTAATGATTTGGGAAGCTCTAATACCGCAGTTGGATACGAGACGCTTGATCTCAATACTTCCGGTTTTTACAACACAGCAGTTGGAGGGCAGTCTCTTTTCGGCAATTCCACTGGCGGCAACAATACCGCAGTGGGTTACAGTGCGCTCAGCACTAATACGACAGGATCTAACAATACGGCTTTGGGCAATCAAGCCGATGTATCTACCGGCAATTTAAGCAATGCTACCGTGATAGGCTATAAAGGATATATCCAAAACAGCAACCAGGTAGTGCTGGGCAATGCCAGCGTGACGAGCATAGGTGGACAGGTGGGATGGACAAATTTTTCAGATGAGCGCATCAAAGATAATGTGCAGCCCAATGTACCCGGCCTGGAGTTTATATCCCGATTGAAACCTGTGACCTATCACTTCAATGTAAATAAGGAAAATGAATTATTGGGCATCAAAGATAATTCTGATTGGCCTGGAAAATACAATATAGAAAAAATGACCTTCAGCGGCTTCATAGCACAGGATGTAGATGCTGCCGCGCAGAGTATAGGGTATGATTTCAGTGGCGTGGACAAAAAGGAAAAAGTCTGGGGCCTGCGCTATGCCGATTTTGTACCTGCCATGGTAAAATCTATACAGGAATTGAAAAAGCAGTTAGATGAAAAACAACAAGGGGATGCGAAACAACAATCAATCATTCTGAAGCTGCAACAGCACATTGATGACCTGCAAAAGGAAATTGAGGAGTTGAAAAAGAAATGATAACAGTGTACGAGTGATGATTCAGAAAATCAATAAATTATGAAACAATATTTAACTCTTCTCGCGGCCCAGTTTTGTTTGGCATTTACCTTTGGCCAAGCTCCTCAGCAACTTAATTACCAGGCCGTAGTGCGCAATGCACAAGGGCAGCCGCTGGCAAATGCATTGGTTAATTTTCAGTTTCAAATTCAGCAGGGCACCAGCGGTGGCAGTGTGGTGTTTACCGAAACCGATACAGCGCTAACCAACCAGTTTGGTTTGGCAACGGTACAAATAGGCAGCAGCGTAAGCCTGGCCAGTGTTAGCTGGGGAACCGGCAATCAATACCTGCAGGTAGGTATTGATATAACCGGCGGTACCAACTTTGTAAATATGGGCACCAGTCAGTTATTAAGTGTTCCTTATGCACTGTATTCAGGCAACGGTGGCGGTAGTGGATGGGGCCTTACGGGCAACACCGGCACTACGTATGGTACCGACTTTATCGGCACCACTAATAACCAGGGTCTCATGTTCAGGATAAACGACAGCGTTGGCGGACGTATTGAAGTAGCCAATGAAAATACCTCTCTCGGTTACCAGGCGCTTAACAGCAATACCGGCGTTCAAAACGTAGCGATAGGTGCTTATGCCTTAAATAGCAATAAAGGTATGTCCAGGCAGGTAGCCATTGGCGATTCGGCTTTATTTAACTTTACCGGCAGTGGTAGCAATGGCGGCAACACAGCCATAGGCACCAGGGCTTTGCTCAATACTACCACCGGCTACCGTAACACAGCAAGCGGTTATAATAGTTTATATAGCAATACTACCGGTATTGAAAATACCGCCAATGGCCACCAGGCGCTTTTTTCAAACACCACTGGTAACACAAACACAGCCACAGGTAAAGATGCCCTTGAACAAAATACTACCGGTTATAGCAATGTGGCCATGGGTATTGCTGCCTTATATTCCAATACCACCCTTTCCCACCAGCTAGCTATCGGCGATTCGGCATTATATAACGGCGGTGGCGGCGAAAACACCGCATTGGGCAGCAAAACATTATTTAGCAGCGGCGCAGCAGCCGCCGCCAACACGGCAGTAGGTTTCCAGGCACTATACGCCAATACAACCGGCAACTACAATACCGCCAATGGTAGTTGGGCGTTGAATTATAACACATCCGGTAGCTACAATACTGCCAATGGTGTTTTGGCGTTGCCTCTTAACACAACCGGCACCAACAATACCGCCAATGGTTTTGAGGTGCTGTACTCTAATACAACCGGCAGCTTCAATACCGCCAATGGTGATGGGGCATTGTATTCTGACACAAGCGGCAGCAGTAATACCGCCAATGGTGAACAGGCGCTGTATGGTAACACAACCGGCAGCGACAATACCGCCAATGGTATTGTGGCGCTGTACCATAACACAACAGGCAGTAATAACACAGCTTTGGGTTATGCGGCCGATGTATCCACCGGAAATTTAACCAACGCAACAGCTATTGGCAATGGCGCATTAGTTGATGCTACAGATAAGGTGGTTATTGGTAACACAAGTGTATCGTCTATAGGCGGCCAGGTTGGCTGGACTAATTACAGCGATGAGCGTGTAAAAACCAACGTTGAGCCGAATGTTCCCGGCCTTACGTTTATCAAACTATTGCAACCGGTAACTTATAACTATGATATTAATAAGGAGAATGAATTACTGGGTGTAAAGAACGATAGCAAAGAATACGCAGGTAAGCACGATATTGAGAGCATAACCTTCAGCGGATTTATAGCCCAGCATGTTGACGTAGCTGCAAAAAGCGCAGGTTATGATTTTAGCGGGGTTGATAAGCACGGCAGCATTTGGGGCCTGCGCTATAGTGAGTTTGTTCCGGCTATCGTAAAGTCGGTACAGGAACTGGATAACAAGATTGAACAGGGCGATGCGAAACAACAATCAATCATTTTGAAGCTACAACAGCAAATTGAAGCCATGCAAAGGGAAATTGAGGAATTGAAAAAGAAGTGATAACAGTCTACGATTGATGAATCAGAAAATCAATAAATTATGAAACAATATTTAACCCTTCTCGCAGCCCTGTTTTGTTTGGCTGTTACCTTTGGCCAGGCCCCGCAGCAACTCAATTACCAGGCGGTAGTGCGCAATGCCCAGGGGCAGCCGCTGGCAAATGCATCGGTTAATTTTCAGTTTCAAATACATGATGCAACCCAATCGGGCACCATTGTGTTTACTGAAACCGATACGGCCTATACCAACCAGTTTGGCCTGGCAACGGTGCAAATTGGCAGTAGTACATCTTTAAGCGGTGTAAGCTGGGGCAGCGGTAATAAATACCTGCAGGTAGGGGTTGATATAACCGGCGGTACCAACTTTGTAAATATGGGCACCAGCCAGTTATTAAGTGTTCCATACGCCTTGTATTCGGGCAATGGCATAGGGGCAACGGGCGCAACGGGGTTAATGGGTGCTCCGGGCGCTACCGGACCCACCGGCGCGGGCTTACAAGGCAATACCGGAATGACGGGCCCTACTGGTGCAACCGGTGTTACAGGCGGCGGTGGTGGTGCTACCGGTCCTACTGGCCCTACCGGTGCAACAGGCAATACAGGTAGCGGCGGAGGGGCAACCGGGCCTATAGGAGTAACAGGAGCAACCGGTCCAGCCGGCGGCGCTAATAGTTGGGGACTTACCGGTAATACCGGGACTCCGTATGGTACCGACTTTATTGGTACCATTGATAACCACAACCTGATGTTCAGGGTAAACGACAGCGTTGCAGGCCGTATTGAGATTGCCGGGAATACATCTTTAGGTTATCTGGCACTTGAGCACAATACCGGCACTGCCAATGTAGCCGTTGGTTCTATGGCACTACAACTCAATACCACCGGGTCAAGCAATACTTCAGTGGGAACGAAATCGCTGGCAGAAAATTTGACGGGTAGCAGTAATACGGCGGTGGGACAAAGCTCATTGGTATTTAATACCGCTTCTTACAATACTGCTTTGGGTGCTAATGCGCTTCTTTTCAATGGATCAGGCAGCAGTAACGCTGCTGTTGGGTTTAATGCGCTGTATTACAATTCAACCGGGTATAGTAACGTTGCCATGGGCATTGATGCCTTGTATTCCAATTTCACGCTTTCTAACCAGGTGGCTATAGGTGATTCGGCATTATACAATAATAATGGCGGCGGTGGCAACAACACTGCTGTAGGCAGTAAGGCTTTATTTGCAAATACCAGTGGCTTTATGAATACGGCCAATGGTTATCAGGCACTCTATAGTAACACCACCGGCGGCCGTAATACCGCAAGTGGGGCGTTTGCGCTTACAAGCAATACTACCGGCCAACAGAATGTGGGTATTGGTCTTGGTGCCTTAGAAACCAACACTACCGGCGTTAACAATACGGCCGATGGTCCGTTTGCGCTTGGAAGCAACACCACCGGCAGTTATAATACGGCCAATGGTACATTTGTGCTTATAAGAAACACCACCGGCAACAGTAATGTGGCTATGGGTATTGATGCCTTATATTCCAATACCACGCTTTCTAACCAGGTAGCCATCGGCGATTCGGCCTTATACAATAATAACGGCGGCGCCGGCATCAACTGCGCTGTGGGCAGCAAGGTTTTGTTTGCAAATACCACCGGCAACTCAAATACGGCTACTGGCGCCTTTGCGATGCAAAGTAATACCGTTGGATCCGACAACGCAGCTTTCGGAACTGCGGCCCTTTATTCTAACGATTCGGGAATATATAATATCGCGGTAGGCCCATCTGCGCTTGGAAACAACACCGGGGGCAATATGAATACGGCCGTGGGCTTCAACGCACTTGTGAGAAACACCACAGGTAATAATAATACAGGCAGCGGCGGCTGGGTAATGGGATACAACTCTACAGGTGGCAATAACACTGCTTTCGGGACATATGGTCTTTATACTAATAGCACCGGCAGCAATAATATTGCAGTGGGTTTCAATGCGCTTTTCTATAATACAATCGGTAACAGTAACGTTGCTATGGGTATTGACGCGTTATTTTCCAGCCTCACGCTTTCTAACCAGGTAGCTATCGGCGATTCGGCTTTATATAATAATAACGGCGGCGCTGGCGGCAACACTGCTGTGGGCAGCAAGGCTTTGTTTGCAAATACTACCGGCGGCGATAACACAGCCGTGGGGGGCCATGCGCTTTATTTGACAACTACCGGGGGCAATAATGCTGCCTTGGGGTCGCAGGCGCTTTACAACAACACCAGCGGCGCCGGCAATACCGCATTGGGATTTCAATCGATGAAATACAATATACATGGCGGTTTCAGTACCGCAGTGGGATATCAGGCACTGACAAGCGATACTGCATCGGGCAATACAGCGGTGGGCAGCGGTGCGCTGCAAAACAACTCAAGTGGTACTGGTAATGCAGCATTGGGTAACGTTGCGCTCAGCACTAATACAACAGGAATCAACAATACAGCTTTAGGCAGTAATGCCGATGTCACCTCAGCAGCATTAAGCAATGCCACCGCCATAGGTTATAATGCAAATGTTGATAGCAGTAATAAAGTACTTATTGGCAATACCAGCGTGGTAAGTATTGGCGGGCAAGTACACTGGACTACTTTTAGCGATGAACGCGTAAAAACCAATATTACCCCAAATGTGCCCGGTCTTAGCTTCCTTAAACTATTGCAGCCTGTTACTTATCATTATGATATTAACAAGGAAAATGAATTGCTTGGCGTGAAGGATAAAGGGGCTGAATGGCCGGGCAAGCATGATATTGAGAAAATGGCTTTCAGCGGCTTTATTGCACAACAGGTTGACGTAGCTGCAAAAAGCGCAGGTTATGATTTTAGCGGGGTTGATAAACACGGCAGTATTTGGGGCCTGCGGTATAGTGAGTTTGTGCCCTCTATTGTAAAGTCGGTGCAGGAGCTGGATAATCGTGGCTTAGAACAGCAAAAAATGATTGAAGAGCAACAGAAAATAATTAGTGACCAACAGACTATCAATTTGAAACAGCAAGAACAAATGGATGAACTGAAAAGGGAAATTGAAGAGTTGAAAAAGAAATGATCAGGGAAATGGCACCTGGCAGATTACAAACGGGGGATATTTTTAGGCACCATAAAAAAATAAAACAATGAAACAACAAATCATATTCTTAATAGCTATTTGTATAGCTGTTTGCGTGGAGGCCCAGGGGCCCAAATTGGTTAGCATGACTTCGGAAGGCGGTGGCGTTAATGGCGCCGGTACTATTATGCAATACACAGGCGGGGCCACAACTATATCGCAAGAAACGGTGATTACATCGGGAAACCCCGACAACAGCACTCTGATACAAGCACCGAACGGCAAATTCTACGGTGTCATCAATGATGGTATTTCAAGTGACCTTGATGCCATTGTTGAGTATGATTATCCTACACATAGCTATACTACATTGGCCAATTTTAATGCAGGCACCGGAACATCCCCGACCGGCGCATTGCTGTTGATTGGCGACAGCACATTTTATGGACTGGCCCTTACCGGCGGAGCAAATAGTGGGGGTTCCCTATTCTCTTATAAAATAGGTGGCACCATCAACAAACTGGTCGATTTGCCGGTTAATGCCTATCCCTCTGGCTCGCTTATACAGGCTTCGGATGGCCAATTATATGGCCTTACCAACCAGGATGGCGCCCATAGAAGTGGCACTATATTTAGCTATAATATTGGCACTACGGTTTATACGCCGCTATACAGCTTGCCAAGCTATGCCCATCCCCCCGGTAGCTTGCTGGAGGTTGGGGCAGATACATTGTATGGAATGGCGGCTAACGACAGTATACGTGGCTCAGGTACTATATTCCGCTTTATTACCGCTACCGGTAATTATACTTTACTCACTTATCTCCCTCATGCCACTCATACTGAGAGTTCTCTTATTCGCGCCACTGATGGCCTGCTTTACGGCATGACTATGGATGGCGGTACCTATAGCGCCGGTTTATATAGCGGTGGTACATTATTTAGCTATAATACCGGTACCGGTGCGTATGATACCCTGCATAACTTTGGAGGGGGAACCGATGGAGGCTATCCCCTGGGCGACCTTTACCAGGCCAGCGATGGTATTTTGTATGGAATGACCAACGAGGGAGGAACCGACAACATAGGAACTATATTTAAATATAATATTACCACGCATACTTACACCCGCTTAGTAAGTTTAGATACCACCACCGGGTATTTTCCCGGGCCCGGTCATCTGTCAGAGTATAAGGCGCTCACCACCATTCTCACCCAACCTCAAAGTACCACCGCATGTGTGGGCACTAATGTTTCATTCACTGCGTCAGCCAGCGGCAACAATACCATACAATGGCAGGAAAGTACTACTGGTGGCAGTAATTTCAGCGCTATCACCGGCGCTACCGATACCACTTATAGCTTTACGGCCACCGGGGCACAAAACGGCTATCAATACCGGGCAGTATTTATCAGCGGCGGTGTAACGGATACCTCTTCAGTAGCTAACCTCACCGTTAATACAATCAATGATACCACCACCGTCAGCGCAAGCGTTTGCACTGCTGCCCAAAGCGGGGCCGTATACCAGTGGCGAGTGTGCGATTCACAGCTGACCATAAGCGGGGCTGTTAATCAATCTTATACTGCCCCCAATGGCAGCTATCAGTGCATAGTGCAGTCAGGCAACTGCGTGGATACTACAAATTGTGTTACTGTAACAGGTGTTGGTATATTTGAAATACAGGGATATAACTTCAGTTTATATCCTAACCCTACAAACGGCCTATGCGTAATTGAACATAATTATACAGGCCCGGTTACCATTCAGGTGATTAACATCCTCGGCGAAAAACTGAAAGAGTTTAACATCACCGGGGGCAGGGCACAATTAGACATCAGTGATCTGGCAGCAGGCATCTACCTGGTACAGTTCAGCAATAATAAGCAAGTAATGAAAGTGCTAAAGGTTGTAAAAGAATAAAAACCGGTATTTCCGTATCTCCCGCTCTCACTATGTCGGCCCGGAGGCGAAATAAATAACTATGTAAACAGGGCGCTTAAACTTGGCACCAAAGAAATATTTTTTATAGCCCACGGTTGGCGTCTCCGCCAACCATTCCGGAGGCCGTTGAGACAATTAGTTATGAGCCAAAATAATATGACACCGCCTACTGCCAGGTTTCATATATTTATGCTGAAAGAAAAAAAGTAAAACGGGGTTTTCGCGTATCTTTGTTTGTCAAGTTATGCCGCTGCAGAAAATATTCTTCGCATTAGTATTTGTTCTATCGGTCCTGGCCGGAGCCTCGCAGGAATACCCCGAAACCGATAGTCTGCAACGCGAACTACAAAAATTTGAAGCTCACAAAAAACTGCCTGGTGTTACAGCAACCCCGCTTACAGACACCACTAAAGCAAATATTTGGTATGAACTTGTAAGTGCATACGGATACTCGGATTCCGATTTAGGGATGTTTTATGCCCAAAAGTGTTTATCGCTGTCTCAAAAAATCGGTTATAAAAAAGGAATTGGCAATGGCTATAATGGCATGGGCCTGATTTTTTTGTATAAACACAACCCCGGGCAGGCCATAATATATTTCGGGATGGCATTAAAAATCCGCATGGAAATAAATGACCGGATAGGCATGGCCTGGACTTATAATAACCTGGGAATGGCTTACGGAGATGAGGGCAATTATCCCTTATCTATAATGAATCATACCAATGCGTTGAAAATAAGAGAAGCTACAGGTGACAAAAAGATGGCAGAAACGTCGTTCAGCAAGCGCGGAAGCGCCTATGAAATGCTGGGCGATTATCCGAATGCAATGAACGACTATCTGAATGCCTTAAAGGCAGCCGAAGAAACTGGCACCAAAATGCGGGTGGCGGAAGATTACAGAATTATAGCTGATATTTATGATAAGATAGGAAATTACGCGGAGGCTATGAAAAACTATCATAAATCATCTGAAATGGCCATTGAGATAGGCAACAAAGCCTACATAGCCGTTGCCTACCTTAATTTAGGGGAGGTTTGCTACAAGCAGAACGATTACGCGGGTGCACTTAAAAACTATCTGTACTCTTTAAAAATAAGAGAGAAAAACAAGTTGAACGACTATGAAATAGCCTACATATATAATAAAATAGGGCAGTTATTTTTTATACAGGGTAAATATAACGAGGGGCTAAAATATTGTTTCCACGCGCTACAGTTTTATGAAAAAATAAATGCCCGGTACGAAATGGCATTTTCATATAACCTTTTGGGTAATATTTATGAGAAACAGGGAAATCAGGTGCAGGCTTTGATGTATGAAACCAAAAGCCTTGCAACTGCTGAAAAGGCCGATGCCCGCGACATAAAAAAAAGGGCTTATGAAAGCCTTGCCCGGCTAAATGCCGCCCTCAAAAACTACAAGGCTGCATACGATAACGAAGTGCTGTTTAAACAGGAGTATGATACCATATACAATAAGGAAAATGAAAGAAAGGTAACCGGCCTTCAAATGCAGTACGAGTTTAATAAACAGCACGACTCAAGTAGGGCCGTCCAATCCAAGCTGGATGTTATTGCCCTACAGGAAATTCAGAAACAAAAGGCATATACAGGCATGGGCGTAACCGCGCTTATTTTGGTGGTAGCGCTGCTTTTTTTTGTTTACCGAAATTATACCAACCAGCGCAAAGCAACGGCAGAGATGGCCGCAGCAATGTGGCGGGCAGAACAAAGTGAAAAATTCAAAGAGCGGTTTCTCGCCAATATGAGCCACGAGATACGTACACCCATGAATGCGGTACTTGGTATGTCAACCCTTGTGCTTGATACTCCGCTCAATGAAAAACAAAAAAAATACATCATTGGCATTAAAAAATCATCTGAAGATCTTCTGGTTATCCTCAATGATATTCTCGACCTATCCAAACTGGAAGCTGGGAAAATGGAATTGGAAAAACAGCCTTTCCGCCCGCGCGACCAGGTAAGTCATACTTTGGATATTATGCGTTTTAAAGCAGAGGAAAAGAGTCTGCTATTCGCTGCTAAAGTAAACGAAGATGTCCCCGCTGTAATAATCGGCGATTCCTCCCGCCTTAACCAAATACTTCTTAACCTGCTGGGTAATGCAATCAAGTTCACATCCAAAGGCTCAGTCAATTTATCAGTCAAAAGTGGCCGGGGGCCAACTGATAAACAGGTAATACTTCACTTCTCAGTAAAGGACACCGGAATAGGTATGAACTTGGAACAGCAAAAGAAAATATTTGAAAGTTTTGTTCAGGGCGATACAGATACCAGCCGAAAATACGGTGGCACCGGACTGGGCCTTTCCATAACCAAAACGCTTATTGAATTGCACGGCGGCAAAATTCAGGTAAATAGTTCGCCTGGCACCGGAAGCAATTTTTCGTTCGACCTGCCCTATAGCATAGGTAACGAAAGCGAAATTGTGGGCCTTGAGTATAAGGAAGAAACTAATTATCCGGCGCTGTCAGGATTAAAACTATTGATAGCAGAAGACAATGAGCTTAATCAGGTAGTTATAAAGGATACCCTGGAAAACCTGGTGCCGGGTATAAACATTGCACTTGCAAGCAACGGAAAAATAGCGGTGGAAATGATGCGACAGGGGAATTACGACATGGTTTTGATGGATGTTCACATGCCCGAAATGGACGGATACGAAGCAACAAGGTTTATAAGGAATACTTTGAAAATAGACATTCCCATTGTGGCATTAACGGCCAGCGTAATACGTGGCGATTTGGATAAATGTACGGAAGCAGGTATGAATGGCTATATTCCAAAACCTTTTAAGCGCTCAGAATTATTGAACGAGTTAATGAAACACTTGCCTCATCAAAATGGATAGAAATGGAACCTGACAACAATCCCGCAGCTTACAAAAGAATTGACTTGGCCAATTTGCTGGAGATGACAGCCGGCGACCATGCCCTGGTTTCAAAATACATCGGCATTTTTATAAACACAGCGCCCCTCCAATTGAACAACCTGCAAAACGCGGTAGCAAGTGAAAACGGTAATTTATTATACAGCGTATTGCACAATTTAAAGCCTCAGATTGAATTTATAGGGATCAAAAATATTTTACCGGAATTGAATCTCACTGAGACCACCCTACAGGAAAATAAGGAGGTTACGGGTTCAATAAAAAACTCTGCCGGTTTTATCTTCAACGAAATTACTTTAGCTTGCAAAGAGCTAGAATTAATACAAAAAGATTTTATCTAAGTAATTATGAAGCCCAACCAAAGTATTTGTGCCCTGATTATTGACGATGATCAACTTAGCCGCGAATGGCTAAAAGATTTGCTGAACAAGTATTTTGGCGATGTAGAGGTTAAGGTATTATGCAAAAATGCTATAGAGGGAATAAAGGCAATTACCCGCTGGCAGCCGGACATTATTTTCTTAGATATAGAAATGCCTGGAATGAATGGTTTCGACATGCTAAGGCAGTTGCCTTTGTTACAAAGCGAAGTCATATTTATTACGGCCCATGACCAATATGCCATCAAAGCAATTCGCTTTTCTGCCCTTGATTATCTTCTCAAGCCGGTAAAGGCAACCATGTTAATAGAAACGGTAACCCGTGCGGTAGAAAAAATTAATGAAAAGCATTTTCCCGTTCAGTACCGGCATTTATTAAACCACGTGGCTAACCCAAATGAAAGTCAGTTAAATAATCTTGCTATTCCTACAATGGAAGGATTACTATTCGTTAAAGTGGCGCATGTTATCCGATGTGAATCGGATAATAAGTATACCAAAGTTTTCATGGCGGGAAAAAAAGTGATTTTAGCGTCCAGGACCCTTGGTGAGTTTGAAGATTTGCTACAATCATCAGGTTTCATCCGCATCCATAAATCGCACCTTATCAATACTGTTCATCTTAAGAAATATATTCGTGGCGAGGGAGGCCAGGTAATATTGAGTGATGGCTCAACTCTTGACGTTGCAAGGCGCAAAAAGGATGAACTTTTGCAGATAGTTTCTCAATTCCAGTAAATACCGCTTATTAATAAAAATATCGTTACTGTTCAGCAGTATTATAAAGAAATAGGGTTACATAACAAAGCGCACTCAATAGCATGAAGTATTCCGTGTCCTTGTTTTCTCACGGTGGAAATATAGCTGCGAATGCGGCA